>RRZU011013106.1_pt1 | contig 23127 bp, 24 predicted proteins | sample 2165561 | NCBI WGS metagenome assembly RRZU01 (sample SAMN10456909, study PRJNA506462) | wastewater metagenome | isolation source: wastewater sludge | place: USA: Moscow, Idaho | reverse complement strand
TACCAACCTTGCAGATTTTGCTGCCACGCTTGCACGTGAGGCAGCGCCAAACTTTCCAATAAATCTATATGCCCTACCTCTGTATTGAGTGCGGGAATATAATGGTAAGCGCCGCCGCCATTACTCTGGAAAGTCTCTTTGTTTTCCACTGCCAGCTCTTCAAGGGTCTCAAGGCAATCTGCCGAAAAGGCGGGACTTAGTACCTGTACAGACTTGACGCCTTGTTTGCCCCATTCGGTCAAGGTGACATCCGTATAAGGTTTGACCCATTCTTGCTTACCAAAACGCGACTGAAAACTGCAAAGCCATTCATCCTCACCTAGCCCAAGCACTTGCGCCACATGGGCAGCGGTGCAGCGACAACGGCGCGCATAAGGATCACCTTTTTGCTCGTATGGCTCGGGGATACCATGAAAACTAAATAACAGTTTTTCTGGCTTGCCATGCTCGGCTTGAAAACGCGTTACGCTGTCAGCCAATGCTTGAATATATAAAGGATGGGCAAAATAATCTTTGATAAAACTGATACTTGGTAAATTACGCGCTGCAAGTCCCCATTTGGCGACCGCATCAAACACCGCGCCTGTGGTAGAACCTGAAAACTGTGGATAAGCAGGCAAAATTACCACGTGCTCAACTTTTTTGGCAGTGAGCGCCGAAAGCACCGCGGGCAAGGCAGGGTTACCGTAAGTCATGGCGGTATGGACACTCACCTTAACAGGCAGTGCCTGCGCATCAAAACGCTGCTGTAACAGCGCCGTTTGTGCCAAGGCAATTTTGCGTAGCGGTGAATCCCCGTCCCAAATACTGGCGTAAGCGTGGGCAACGCGTTTTGGGCGAGTGGGCAAGATAAATAAATTTAAAATAATTTGCCAAATAAACGGGGGTATTTCAATCACCCGAGAATCCGACAAAAACTGCTTGAGATAACGGCGCACGGCGGGTACGGTGGGCTCGTCTGGTGTCCCCAAATTGACCAGCACCACGGCAATTTCAGGTGGATTAGTTGGTTTCATATAGCCTCTGTGATTTTTTTGATTAGAGTAGCATATTTTTTGTTGAAAGCGTCAGGCTTTATAAATATTGTACTAAGACGCCTCTATTTTGTCAGCGCATAGCTAAGTGATTGCGGATTAATGCGCTTAGCACCACTAACAACTTATGATGGTTGTAGTCACTGAGATAAACCCTTACAATAACCAGAAGTTGAACCTTTTACCAATCAAAAAGTAGTGAGAATACGGGTGAGCAGACAGCAGCACAAACCACACAATAAAATAGTACCTGAGGCTGAAATCAGCGTACCCAAAAATTTTGAGGATGACACGCCCGTAAGTTTTGTCCAATCAGCAGGAAACACGGTGGGCATCGTGGCGCCGCAAAAAATCCATTTTGCCACACCGCTTACGCTAGAGTGTCATCGTACTTTACCTTTTTTTGATTTGATGATTGAAACGTATGGCACCCTAAATGCCGATCATTCCAACGCGGTGCTCATTTGCCACGCACTGTCAGGCAGTCATCACGCCGCAGGCTACCATAGCGCCACCGACAAAAAAGCTGGCTGGTGGGATAATTTTATTGGCCCTAATAAAGCGATTGATACCAACCGTTTTTTTGTGGTGTGTCTCAACAACATTGGTAGCTGTTATGGTTCGACTGGTCCTACCAGCACCAACCCAGAAACAGGCAAACCCTATGGGCCTGATTTTCCACTCGTCACGGTCAAAGATTGGGTCAAAACCCAAGTGATGCTCGCTGATTATCTTGGCATTGAGATATGGCACGCGATTGTCGGCGGTTCGATGGGCGGTATGCAAGCCTTACAATGGTCAATCGACTACCCCACACGCCTAAAACGCTGCGTGGTTATTGCAAGTACGCCCAAACTTTCGGCACAAAATATCGCTTTTAATGAAGTAGCGCGCCAGTCTATATTATCAGACCCTGATTTTTGTGAAGGTCGCTATCTTGAGCAAGGTAAAATTCCCAAACGCGGCTTAATCCTTGCTCGTATGGTGGGGCATATTACCTATTTAACGGATGAAGCCATGCGTGTCAAATTTGGGCGCGACCTAAAGTCTGGCAAATTGATGTTTAATTATGACGTAGAGTTTCAAGTAGAAAGTTACTTACGCTATCAAGGTGAACAGTTTAGTGAGCGTTTTGATGCCAATACGTATTTACTCATGACCAAAGCACTCGACTATTTTGACCCTGCCAGAAATTTGGACAAAGAGGGCGCCATCATCGATGAATCATTATCAGAAGCAGAAGCGGTTCGACAGGCACTCAAAAACACGGTATGTCAGTTTTTGGTCGTTTCATTTACCACCGATTGGCGCTTTGCGCCTGAGCGTAGCCAAGAAATTGTTGACGCCTTAATCGCCAATGGCAAAGCGGTGAGTTATATCAATATTGACGCACCATACGGTCATGATTCATTTTTATTTGATATTCCCACCTATCGCCAAGCGGTATTTAATTTTTTGACTGCCTAACTTTTTGACTGCCTAATTGTTTGACTGTGCAATGGTAAAAAATTAATTAAACATGTGAGAAAACAATCACTAAATAACATATGGCACGCCCGCCCTGCCCTCAATTCGCAGGGTTTTCATCCCACAGGAGAAATGATGAAAATCGACCACCAACTTGCTGAAGGCTGGATCAAACCCCACGCCAAAGTTTTAGATTTGGGCTGTGGCAATGGTGATTTACTTGCCCACCTGCAACGCCAGCTGGGCGTATTTGGCTATGGCATTGAGATTGACCAAGACAAAATTAATGAATGCATCAACAAAGGCGTCAATGTCATTGAGCAAGACCTCAACGACGGACTCGCCCGCTTTGCCACGCAAAGTTTCGACACCGTAGTGATGGCGCGTGCCCTTCAAGCCGTCAAAGAGCCCGATCAGCTGCTGCTAGATATGTTACGTGTGGGTAAAGAGGTGATTGTTACCTTCCCAAACTTTGCGCACTGGCAAAACCGCATTCATTTGGGCATTAAAGGTAAAATGCCGATGAGCGAAGCACTGCCCTATGCTTGGTACAACACGCCCAACATTCACCTTTGCACCTTTAAAGATTTTGAAAAACTGTGTAAAGACAATGCCATTACCATCCTCAATCGCTTTGCCGTGCAAGAGAGCGAAAAACCCTACCCATGGGCACTGGCACAGATTATTCGTAAAAACCCCAACCTCCTTGCTGACGTGGCAATCTATCGGGTCACCAAGGACTAAATTATATTTGCCAAAGCCAATTATTAGGGAGTATTTGATAAGTTTTTTTAATCTATTTTATCCCTTGATACAGCGTCTAAAGCCTAGCACAGTTAGTAGCACGACATTAATGGACGCCTGTCAAGTTACATAACAAAAATATTGTAACAAGTGTTAACACGTACACTTATTTATTTGAAACCTAATCCAAACAGTGTTAACCTAAAAACATCAAATTTTCATGTTAACTGATTTAAGCATCACCCATCTTAGGCAATAATGCGCCATTGCCAAGTTTTCGTTTTGTTTAAATAAACTTAATATCATGTACAAATACAACAAGCCTTCTAGGTTGACCAAGACTTGTGATAGGAGTGGATTATGAAACTATTAAAAGCCGCGTTACTGACAACTTTTTTGGGATTTTCGGGCGTTGCCAGTGCCGATTTAGTCGCCAATATTCCACTAGATACCTCTCGTTTTGACATCATGTCCCCCAATGATTTACTTTCTCAAGCCAAAGCAGGCAACCAACAAGCCCAATTCTTTTTAGCCAAACGCTACCACAAAGGTCTAGGTCTTCAGCAAAACTTTCAGCAAGCCATTCAGTGGTATACTACCGCTGCCAAACAAGACATCGCGCCCGCGCAGCTCAACTTAGCCATGATGTATATCCGTGGTGAAGGCGTGCAACCAAATGCACAGCAAGCGCGCTATTGGCTAGAAAAAGCGGCAAAATTGGGCGATAATCGCGCCAGTTACACGCTTGCCATGCTCGATGAAAAAGAGCGTAAACTGGTTGATGCCTATAAATGGTATGACCTAGCAGCGCGTGATGGCATGCTATCTGACCAAATACGCACCCGCGCACAAAGCAAAATCGGTCAATTGGCATTAAACTTGTCGTCACAAGACATTGCCACTGCTCGCAGCCGTGCAGATTCTTGGTTTCAAAATAAATAGTCTTTTCATTTAATGAAATATATTTGAAAACTAAAACCTCAGTCGTGGCTGGGGTTTTTGGTTTTGGGCGGCTTTAACTTGCCGCGGTTTCTTGTAGTTGAGCCACGTTTCACCCTGTAATTACCCGCTCAGGGTATTTATTATTTTTCCAAGCCGATGCCACCGCCTATGTTAGCAATCACCCAAAAATCTCCTGCCAAAATCAATCTATTTTTGCATATCACAGGCAAACGCGTCGATGGTTATCATAACCTACAAACCGTGTTTCGGCTGATTGATTTATACGATACCCTAACCTTTACCGTCATGGATAAGGCGATAGGCAGCCATCTACCTATCCAGTTGGTAAGTGACAACCCCGTCACTGAGCAACCCACTGACAATCTAATTGTCAAAGCCGCCACTGCACTACTGGCATTTGCCAAAAATAACGCATTATTTACGCAAGCACAAATTGCGCAGTTGCCACTCATTGACATACACCTCGACAAAAAAATCCCCATGGGCGCAGGCTTAGGCGGCGGTTCATCCAACGGTGCCACTACTTTAATGATGCTCAACACACTTTGGCAATTGGGGCTCAATAAGAAACAATTATGCCAAATTGGCGCCAGCTTGGGCGCGGATGTTCCAATTTTTATTTTTGGACAAGATGCCATCGCTGAAGGCATTGGGGAAATATTGACACCCATCACCTTACCGTCACAGCAATTTTTATTACTAAAACCCGATGCTCACATCAATACTGCTGCATTGTTTCAGCACCCCAACCTACAACGCAACTGCACTCACTTTGACCACACCCGTCTTAGCCAGCAGCGCCAAGACTTTTGTGACATCTTGTCCCCAGCGTTTAGTAATGTGTTCGAGCCTGTGGTAGAAGCACTAGCACCTAGTGTGGCAACTGCTTTAACTTATCTAAAAAGCTTATCGACGCTGACAGGTACCACGCCACGACTGACGGGTTCTGGCAGCTGTGTTTTCTTACCGTTGCCGCTAACGGGCAGCCGTCACGTTCCTGCCGACATGCTGAGCACATGGCAACATCAAGCACCCGCCCCTAGCTATATCGTAAAAACTCTGGCTCGTGGATCACCCGATCGCCAAATTTTTTAATTTTTTGTGAAATTTATGATTTTTTGTCAAAAACCGCTTGCAATTTTATGGGTTTTGGTTAAAATATCGCTTCTAATACAGGGGTATCGCCAAGTTGGTAAGGCACCAGGTTTTGATCCTGGCATCCGTTGGTTCGAGTCCAGCTACCCCTGCCATTTTTGCTAGTGTAGCCAATTCCATTTTTTATGGGGTTTATATTAGCACTATAAATTTTGTCCTAAAAAATCGCTATTTCGCCATTTTTATGTTTGACAAAATCGTCTAAAATCGGTATAGTTCGCACCGTCAAAGGGGTATCGCCAAGTTGGTAAGGCACCAGGTTTTGATCCTGGCATTCGTTGGTTCGAGTCCAGCTACCCCTGCCATTTTCTTTACTAACCCATCTTTAGTAGTTGACGTAATAATGTTTTCTCATCCTAATTGTATAAGTTAGTTGATGAGTTTTTGTGTTTCATAAAAACATTGTTTGTCTAGAAAAATAGGACTCATTTATGCCGTACTTGGCGATTTTTACTGGAAATGCCCATCCAGAATTGGCTAAAAATGTCACCCATCACCTTCATATTCCTCTAGGACGTGCCGATGTGACGCGTTTTTCAGACGGTGAGGTTGCTGTCGAAATCCAAGAGAATGTACGTGGTAAAGATGTCTTTATTTTACAATCTACTTGTTCCCCAACCAATGACAATTTGATGGAAATCATGGTCATGGCAGATGCCTTACGCCGTGCCAGTGCAGGGCGTATCACCGCAGTAATGCCTTATTTTGGCTACGCTCGCCAAGACCGCCGTCCTCGTTCTGCGCGTGTGCCTATCTCAGCAAAAGTGGTGGCTGATATGCTCAATATCGTGAGCATTGATCGCGTGGTAACAGTGGATTTGCACTCAGACCAGATTCAAGGTTTTTTTGATATCCCCGTTGACAATATTTACGGTACGCCTGTGTTGTTCAAGGATTTGCGCGAACAAAAGTATGATAACTTAATGGTGGTATCTCCTGATGTGGGTGGTGTGGTTCGCGCCCGCGCGATGGCAAAACAGCTTGGCGACGCCGATATGGCAATTATTGATAAGCGCCGTGCCAAAGCCAATGAGTCTGAGGTGATGCACATTATTGGTGATGTCAAAGACCGTGATTGTGTGATTATTGATGACATGGTAGATACGGCAGGCACTCTTTGTAAAGCAGCTGCTGCCCTCAAAGAACGTGGCGCACGCCGTGTAGTGGGTTATATTACCCACCCTGTGCTGTCGGGTAAAGCGGTACAAACCATCAGTGCTTCTGTGCTAGATGAAATTGTGGTAACCGATACCATTCCGCTGTCACAGGCCGCGCAAAATTGCGAGAAAATTCGCCAAGTTTCTATCGCGCCGATGCTGGCTGAAGCGCTTCGTCGTATTAATAACGAAGAGTCTTTAAGCGCGATGTTTGATATTATTTAGTAACTGATAGCAAGCGAGTGAGGGCGTCCTATAAACGCCCATTTTGCTATCTTTTTCTTAGTAATTGCATGATGATAAGTTGAGTTTTGCCATTTTCAAAAAAATGGTGTTTATCGCATAAATTGGTCGCAAATTTATGCTTTTTTTTAACTAGCTAGCGATTTTTTTTCACTAGCGTAATCCAAGGAAACTCCTCATGAGTAACCAAGACTTTGCAACTTTAAACGCTGTTGTACGTGGTGATGATTTACAAGGTAAAGGTGCGAGCCGCCGCCTACGTAAGCAAAACCTAGTACCAGCCATCGTCTATGGCGCGGACAAAGAGCCTGCCACAATCGCGATTCGTTATAATGAATTGATTAAATCATTGGAAACTGAAGCGTTCTTCTCACATATTTTGACTATCAATGTTGAAGGTCAAGGTACTGAAGAAGTGGTTATCAAAGCCTTACAACGCCACCCAGCCAAAAACACGCCATTGCATGCAGATTTTCAGCGTATTGTTCGTGGTCAAGCCATGCACATTACCGTACCTGTTCACTATGTAGGCGTTGAAGATGCACCAGGCACCAAAGCAGGCGGTATCTTTGTATCAAATGCTACTGAACTTGAAATCACTTCAATTCCATCAAAAATTCCAGAGTTTTTGACAGTGGATGTTTCTGCAATGAACGTAGGTGAGTCTATTCACTTGATGGACATTAAACTACCAGAAGGCGTTACAATTCGTGAGCTTGAAGTCAATGAACCTTTCAACCGCACTGTAGCAACCATGCAAGCACCAACGGTTGAAAGCGCTGCAGAAACTGCTGATGCTGCTGAAGACCAAGCTGCAGAGTAATCTGTGGTTTTATCCGCAATAAGTTGGAATAATCAGTATGTCTAAACTAAAACTGATTGTCGGACTTGGCAACCCAGGTCAGCAATATGCCAAAACACGGCATAATGCTGGCTTTTGGTTTGTGGAAAGCATCGCAAAGGATTTTGATATTGCGTTGCATTTGGACAAAAAATTTCATGGCATGACGGGACGTGGTATTATTCACGGCACCGATGTCCGCTTATTGTTGCCGCACACATTTATGAATAAATCGGGTGAAGCGGTCATCCCTATGGTTAATTTTTATGGCATTGCCAATGATGAATTACTCATTGTGCATGACGAGCTTGATCTAGATGTGGGGCGCATGCGCCTAAAAACAGGCGGTGGTCATGGTGGTCATAATGGCTTACGTGACATTGTGCCGCATATTGGCGCCGATTTTCACCGCTTACGATTAGGTATCGGGCATCCTGGCCATAAATCTAAGGTGGCAGGATATGTACTAGGTAAACCAACCGCCGATGAACAAATTGCTTTTGAGACCACCCTTGATGCTGCGCTGCGTAGTTTGCCAGATCTGGTTAACGGGGATTTAAACAAAGCCCAGCAGGCAATCAATAGTTTTAAGTTGCCAAGCAGTTAATCACCCAACATTAATAATACCTTAAGTTTTTCTTGAACTTTCAGTTTCTCGTCCTATATTGATTGCTTGATAGCCGTGTTCTTGCGGTTAAATTTTTTCGAGTTGGTTAATAGCCGCTCATGACTAGCCTGCTCATTACTTTAACGATTTATGTTAGCCTGATAAGGTAAGGAATCATCATGTTATTGACCATGTTAAAAGCGAAACTTCACCGCGCCCGCGTTACTCATTGCGAGCTTCATTACGAAGGTTCATGTGGGATTGATAGCGAGCTGCTTGATTTGGCAGGTATTCGTGAGAATGAGTCGATTGATATCTATAATGTCAATAATGGTAAGCGTTTTCGCACGTATGCCATCCGTGCTGAAGCAGGCTCAAAAATGATTTCACTCAATGGTGCCGCCGCGCATATGGCGGATTTGGGTGATGTGGTGATTATCGCAGCCTACGCCCAGATGGATGAAGCCGAAGCTGACCATCACCAGCCGCGTTTGGTGTACCTTGATGAAGGCAATATTGTCAAAGACACTGCCAATGTGATTCCTGTGCAAGTGCAATAACTGCTAAGCCACCCAAGCCACTACCTGTTGCCCAGTCAACATAAAAAAAGAACGCAAAATGATGCGTTCTTTTTTTACTCAATAGTTGAAGTTTAGGATTATTTCTCTACACCTGCGTCTTTACCTTGATATTTGGCATTGGCGTAGTCCCAGTTCACTAGTTTATCTAGGAAAGTATCCACGTAGTCTGGACGACGGTTACGGTAGTCAATGTAGTAAGCATGTTCCCAAACGTCGCATGTCAATACAGCGACTTGGTTATGGGCAAGAGGCGTGTCAGCGTTTGAGGTTTTGGTAATAGATAATTTACCACCTACGCTATCTGCCACAAGCCATGCCCAGCCTGAGCCAAATTGGCTAACAGCGGCGTTTTTGAACTCTTCACGAAACTTTGCGTATGAACCAAAAGCTTCTTCGATTTTTGCTTTTAAATCGCCTGTGGGCTCACCACCGCCATTTGGAGTCATGCAGTTCCAATAAAAAGTGTGGTTCCAAACTTGCGCGGCTTGATTAAACATCGTAGCTTTGCTGCTATCGCCTGCAGTGGCTTTGATGATTTCGTCAAGCTCTTTGCCTTCAAGACCAGAACCTGGTAATAGCTCATTGAGCTTATTAACATAGGCAGCATGGTGCTTGTCGTGGTGAAATTCTAGAGTTTCAGCACTGATGTGTGGCTCTAGGGCGTTTTTGGCATACGGTAAATCTGGTAAGGTAATGTGAGACATATTATTTTCCTTATTCCTTAGCTAGTTGTTGTGACGACTTTATTATTAAAGCCTGCACAAGTCATCAGGGTTGATAAAGCTGCCGTTGATGACCCGTTGGCTGGGTGACTGTGATGAATCATTGTAGCATATCCACGACAATGACCATTATTTTATAACATCATGGTCATTTTGCCATAAAAATACGCAAAATTTAACCGTTTCATGGGTAGGGAATTATTGCTTTCGCGACTGCATCAAAAAAAACTGTTAGTAATTAACTGATTTTTATCAGTTTGTGCACCAATTCATCATATCAAATTGCCCAAAAATTTATGTTGTGGTTTGGTAGTGAGATCGCATCAAACGCGAGTAGCTACCTTTAAAAACTTGAGCGTATAGGCTATCATCCTATTTTTTATCTTGCCGAGTCAAAGCCATGTCAACTGCCAATTTATCGAGTCTCTTTCCCACCAAGCAGCTGGTGCTTGCCAGCAACAACCCAGGTAAACTTGCTGAATTTACTGAGTTATTTGGTCAAGCAAATTTAGCCGTTCAAGTTACACCCCAAGGGCAGTTAACTATTGAAGATGCGATTGAGGATGGGCTTAGTTTTATTGAAAATGCGCTCATCAAAGCCCGTCACGCCAGCCGCATCAGCGGTCTGCCTGCGATTGCCGATGACTCTGGGCTGTGTGTGCCCATTCTTGGCGGACAACCAGGCATTTATTCTGCAAGATTTGCCCAAGATGAAGAAGGCTTTGGTCACAATAAAGACTTGGCCAACAATCAAAAATTGCTGCGACTGCTTGAACCGCATAGGCACAGTGGCGAGCCTATTATCGGACAGTTTGTTTGTGTGTTAGCACTCGTACGTCATGCAGACGACCCACTGCCCATCATTGCGCAAGGCATTTGGCAAGGTGAAATACTAGCCGCCTCACAAGGTGAACAAGGCTTTGGCTACGACCCATTATTTTGGGTGCCAAGCCTTTGCAAATCAGCCGCGCAACTATCAAAAACACAAAAAAATGCGATTAGTCATCGCGGTCAAGCCATGCAGCTGTTATTATCATCTCTTACACAAGCGGTGTAATTTGCCCCGCGCTCATATACCGATGACATCGTGGGCATAAGGTTTAAACAATTTTTTTACTTTATACCACGATTAATTTATACTATATCACTTTCGGTTAAATTTTAATATTTTACCACCAGATTTTATACGCTCCCCTTTCACTATTTTTTGCGGTTGTGTGCAGATTTTGTGAATTGGGGCAGCTTAACCCTTACAAGCGGCTTTGATGAGTCGCTTATTCCTCTTACTTTATGGAAGGTACCCTATGACAGATTCTACTGTTGCAAACCTAGAAGTTACAACCAACAAAAAATCCAACCTTGAAACCCAAATCACGGTTAAAGTACCCGTATCTACCATTCAGGGCCGTGTTGAAAAACGTATCAACCAAGTTGCCAAAACCGCCAAAATTGATGGTTTTCGTAAAGGCAAAGTGCCTGTGTCGCACATTCGTGCCCAGTACGGTGCAGGCATTCAGCAAGAAGTCATTAATGACGTGATTCGTGACACGGTGTTTGATGCCATTCGCCAAGAAAATATCCGCGCGGTAGGCATGCCAAACATTGATGACGTCAAACTTGAAAACGACTTTTTGGTGTATCAAGCCACCGTTGAAGTGTTCCCAGAAGTTGCCATCCAAGGTCTATCAGACATCGAAGTAGAGCGTCAAGTTGCTAGCGTTGCCGATGCTGACGTTGACACCATGATTGAAAACCTACAAAAACAGCGTCAAACCTACGTTGCCAAAGATGATGCGGCAGGCGAAGGCGACCAAGTAAAATTTGACTTTGAAGGGTCAATTGATGGCGAAAAATTTGACGGCGGCAGCGCAGAAGACTTTAGCCTAGTGCTAGGCAGTGGTCGTATGATTCCAGGCTTTGAAGATGGCATCAAAGGCATGAAAGCGGGCGAAGAAAAAACCATTGACGTGACCTTCCCAGAAGACTACCAAGCTGAAAACCTAAAAGGCAAACAAGCCCAATTTAAAATCAACGTCAAAGCGGTTGAACAATCACAGCTACCAGAACTCAATGACGAATTTTTAGAATTATTTGGGGTAAAAGAAGGCGGTGTTGACAAGCTAAAAGCCGATGTTCGTAAAAATATGGAGCGTGAAATCAAAGGCGCAGCACGCAATCAAGTCAAAGAAGCAGCCTTTAATGCGCTACTTGAAAAAAATGAAATTGACGTACCTGCATCAATGCTTGAGCAAGAAATTGACCGTCAACGTAACATGATGCTAAACCGCTTTGCCCAGCAGTTTGGTGCTGACCCAAAAACCTTTAGCAAAGACATGCTACCCAATGAATTGTTTGAAGAACAAGCCCTACGCGCTGCCCGTCTTGGCATCATCGTGTCAAGCTTGATTGAAGCAAACAAATTTGAAGTAGACCAAGCCCGCGTCACCAAGTACATTGACGAAATGGCAGAGAACTACGAAGATCCAAAAGAAGTGGTAGAATACTACACCAACAACGCCCAAGAGCGCGCCAATATCGAAGCGGTGGTGCTAGAAGACCAAGTGGTAGATTACATTTTGTCACAAGGCAAAGTCACCGACAAAGAAGTGTCTTACCAAGACCTATTAGCAAGCCAACAACAAGGCGCGATGTAATCTCACTGATTGCTAAGCATTGCCGTTTTAACTTGTTTTTATATCAATTGCCCTTATAAACAATAAGGGCTTTTGCATATTTTAAAAGAATAACACCTTTAAAAAGGATAACACCATGTTAGATAAATTCTTAGATTCGCCATTTGCGACGAGTCAAATTCAAAATACCGTGACACGTGGGCTCATCACGCCTCAAAGCACCCTTGTGCCCATGGTGGTTGAGCAGTCTTCACGCGGTGAACGCTCATTTGACATCTACTCGCGCCTACTGCGTGAGCGTGTGGTATTTTTGACAGGTCAAGTTGAAGACCACATGGCAAATTTGATTGTTGCCCAGCTACTCTTTCTTGAAGCAGAAAACCCCGAAAAAGATATTCACCTGTATATTAACTCCCCAGGCGGCTCAGTGAGCGCAGGGCTTGCCGTGTTTGACACCATGAACTTTATCCAGCCAGCGGTCTCTACCATCTGTATGGGCGGTGCGTATAGCATGGGGTCATTCTTGCTAGCAGCAGGCGAAAAAGGCAAACGCTACGCCCTTGCCAATGCACGCGTGATGATTCATCAACCATCAGGCGGCGCACAAGGTCAAGCCACAGATATTGAAATCAATGCCCGTGAAATCCTAAAAATCCGTGAACGCTTAAACAACATTTTAGCAGAGCGCACGGGTCAACCACTTGAAAAAATCGCACGCGATGTTGAGCGTGATTACTGGCTAGATGCCCAAGAAGCCAAAGAATACGGGCTTGTTGATGAAGTATTACAAAAACGTCCAAGCATGGCTTAGTCGCCCATCTCGTGAAGTAGCAAATTAAGTCAAAGTCAATGTTAGGAGCGTTTTTATATGGCAAAAAATGATATAGAGCCCCGTTGCTCGTTCTGTGGCAAAGCCAAGCATGAAGTCAAAAAACTGATTGCAGGGCAAGATGCCAATATTTGTAATGAATGTATTGAATTATGTGATGACTTGCTCAGTGACGCGACATCATTAGATGACGGTGCTACAGCCAGTGAATCACAAAACAGCTGGGCATCTCGCAAGCTGCCGACGCCCAAAGAAATTCGCAGCCATCTTGATGAGTATGTGATTGGTCAAGACAAAGCCAAAAAGACCTTGGCGGTTGCCGTTTATAACCATTATAAACGCCTAAAAGTAAGCGAAACACTCACCCAAGACAGCACCTTGGCAAAACTGGGCGCTGATGATGCCATGGTTGAGCTATCCAAAAGTAATATCTTGCTGATAGGTCCTACGGGTTCAGGTAAAACGTTGCTGGCGCAAACCTTGGCACGGCTACTGGATGTACCGTTTGCCATGGCGGATGCCACCACGCTCACCGAAGCAGGCTATGTGGGTGAAGATGTCGAAAACATCGTACAAAAGCTGCTACAAGCGGCGGATTTTGATGTCGAAAAAGCCCAAAAAGGCATTATCTACATTGATGAAATTGATAAAATCAGCCGTAAAAGCGAAAACCCCTCTATCACCCGTGATGTGTCAGGTGAAGGGGTACAGCAAGCCCTTCTCAAACTGATTGAAGGCACGGTAGCCAATATTCCACCACAAGGCGGACGCAAGCACCCCAACCAAGAGATGATTCAAGTGGATACCAGTAATATCTTGGTCATCTGTGGCGGGGCATTTGCTGGGCTTGATAACGTGATTCAGCAGCGCACCGAAAAAACGGGCATTGGCTTTAATGCCGATGTCAAACCCAAAGATACAGGCAAAAAAATTGGCGAGCTATTTAAGCAAGTAGAACCAGAAGATTTGATTAAGTTTGGGTTGATTCCTGAATTAATCGGCCGCTTACCTGTGGTAGCGACCCTTGAAGAACTGGATGAAGCCGCGCTAATTCAGATTTTGACTGAGCCCAAAAACGCGTTGGTCAAGCAGTATGAATATCTGTTTGAGATGGAGCAAGCCAAGCTCACCTTTAATGATGATGCACTGGTTGCCATCGCCAAGCAAGCCCTCAAGCGCAAAACAGGCGCGCGTGGTCTTCGCTCGATTATCGAGAACGCTTTGCTGGATACCATGTATGAGTTACCGTCAACAGGCGTGGGTAAAACCGTGCTGGTTGATGAAGCCGTCATTAACCACAATGCTGCCCCAACCATCAACTAATCATGCAAACCTCAAAAAAGCGCGCTCAGTTGGGTGCGTTTTTTCTTGTCCATTATTAATTATCAATCAGCCAGCCTTGGCGCACCGCATGGGCAATTTTTGCAGTTATCCAATCATGAATCACAGGAAAATCACCCGCAATAAACGCTTGTGCCGCTTCTACTTGTGAACGTTTGACGTTATGGTCAGTCCATGCGCCGCCTTGTGTGACGGTATTTAGCATAAAGGGTAATAAGCGGTCGACCGTTTTAATCAGCTTGGCTTCAGGGCTATTGCCTGTTTCTTGTTCATCCCACAGCGGCAATAAGTCTGCGATGGGGTTGCCTGAGAGCACAGCCAGTCTTGCCACGCCTGCCCTTTCATCCACGTGTGCCGCGGCGCGTTTATCATCATACAAAAACGTGTCCCCTGCATCAATCTCGCCCAAATCATGCACCAATGCCAGTTTTAGCAGCTTTTCATGGCTCACGGTTAGCTTAAAATGCTCGGCAACTGCCCAACACGCCATGGCAAGATGCCATGAATGCTCGGCAGAGTTTTCTAGGCGGCGTGGCGTGTGGTCGGTGGTTTGGCTAATATAATTGCGCCGATTCACTGCTTTGAGTGCATCAATCGCCAATAAATAATCGATTAAATCTTGCATGGTATCCTGTATGTTATGTTGCGCCTTATTTGACCAAGGCTGAAATTTGTTTAAAGGCAGGGTCATCGGCACTACGGCACAGCTCAAACAAAATCGCTTCGGTAGTGGTCACCACCGCGCCCGCCCGCCGCATACGCCGCAGGGCAATTTTACGGTCGTACGCGTCTCTTGAGCCCACTGCATCGGCGATGATAATCGGCTGCATACCGTTATCCAATAAGTCAAGCGCGGTTTGCATCACGCACACATGCGCTTCTGTGCCAAACAAAATGACGGTATTACGGTTTTGCTGGGCGATGTGATGCCACGATGTCGGGGTGTCGCAGGCGCTAAAGGTAGTTTTTTCAAAAACCTTGGCATTACTTTCACTCAGTAACGCCATCAGTTCAGGCAAGGTTTGTCCCAAGCCTTTTGGGTATTGCTCATTAAGCATAATTGGCACATTTAATACTTGTAAACCCTGTACCAACATCGCGGCTTTTTTTAGTAAGGCTTGTTTGCTATCAATATGTGGGGCAAGGCGCGCTTGTATGTCAATGAGCATGGCTTGGCAGTCATCTCGCTCAATACGGTAAGGTCTTGGGATAAATTTGGTGGTCATCGTCAGCTCCTTTGATGATGGGTCAACAAAAAATGGCGCAGTTGCCACTAGGCAGTTGCTCCTAATACGTCGGTTGGTCGCACAAGTCTATCACGGTCAATTGATAATCCAAACGCCCCAAATAGCCATATCTACCTTTTTGACTCAATTCTGCGCTGATACACACATGGTCACAATGGACATTATCGATGAGTTTTTTGCGCTGGCTGCCACTATCACTGGGCGTTTTATCTGCTTGGTACAGGGTATCAAGTTTGAATAATGGGTCATATATATCATAGCTTGCGCCATCGGTCACTAGGGTCAAATAGTTGCCCACTTTGTGTACTTGTCCCACATACCGCTGCGCGCCAATTTCGCCATGGAAACCTTGGGTATGTTTGCGCCGCGTTTGGTGCTGCTGTTTGGCATATTGCCATGCACCCCAAGCACCCGCCACACTGACCACGCCTGTCGTGACTGTCGCCGCTGCCGCAAGCCTCAATAATTTGGGCAATGCATGACGTTTTTTTTGGCGGTTAGGTTTGCGGTGTTTGGCGGCTTTTTTTGTCACGGCGAATAAACTCTTAAAGTAATAGGTTTTGATTGGATAAACGTTTGAATCACTGGGTCTAAAATTCTTGTACTTAACAGTTCGGCTAAAATAGCAAACGTAGGCAAAGTGCGCTTAATAAGTCACGACTTTTGGTGATGCTATTGATCACACTGTCATATCTATACTCTTTGACACCTAGGCTTTTTTGCACCTAGACTCTATAGTAACGAATTTTTGGCAGCGTTGTAGCAGATTTTTGTTAGTGTTATTTTTGCCAAATGTGCTTGTATTTTTCGAGTAGCTGTTCTGGGGTTTCAGGTCGCTCATCGTCTTTGATGATACAGTCAATCGGGCAGACTTTATCACAGGTTGGCTCATCATAAAACCCAATGCACTCTGTACACAAATCTGGGTTGATAACGTAGGTTTTTTGCACTTTGTTATCGTAGCTGATGGCTTCATTGGGGCATTCTGGCTCGCAGATGTCGCAATTGATACAGTCGGAAGTGATTTTAAGTGCCATATTTAGGAAATTTATCAAGGAAAAAAGAAAGGATAGAAAGATAGCGACTGAGTTCCCTATCTTTCAGCTATCAAGACTCAATTAAGTGAAAATCGGCTCGCTGACGTTTTTCATGATTAACGCAAATTGCAGCACGTCTTGAGACATGTCTTTGAACGGATTGGCAATTTGACATGTCCAACCCGAACCCAATGCACCCTCAATTGGCTCGCCTTTTTTGTCCCACATGTCAGTGAGTTGATAACTTAAGTTACCTTGTGGGGTCATGATTTCGATGGTATCCCCCACCATCAGTTTATTTTTGATGATTAAGGTGAGACGTTCAGGCGTGATATCGCTGACTTCTGCCACAAACTGCTGATAGTCGGTTTTGGATGAGCCATATTCGTAGTTTTGGTAGTCAGAATGGACATGACGGCGCAAAAACCCTTCGGTATAGCCGCGATTGGCAAGCCCATCAAGTGCCGTAATTAAGCCTGTGTCAAATGGTTTACCTGCCGCCGCGTCATCAATGGCTTGGCGATACACTTGGGCGGTGCGCGCCACATAATAATGCGACTTGGTGCGCCCTTCAATCTTCAGCGAATGTACGCCCATTTGGGTTAGCTCTGGCACTAGCTCCACCGCGCGCAGGTCTTTGGAATTCATGATATAAGTGCCGTGTTCGTCTTCATACATCGCCATCAGCTCACCAGGGCGACCTTGTTCTTCTAGTAACACCACCTCATCAGATGGCGCTTGCACATAGTCATCGCCCATCACCACATCACCATTTAGGTTGATAGTTTGGATGGCATCTTTTTCGCCTGCTTGATTGGGTACAAAAACTTCGGGGCTGTCAATCGGCTGAACAGGTACGATATCGCCTGTTTCGTTTTCTTCTGCTTTATAGGTGTTGTATGACCAACGACAAGCATTGGTACACGTGCCTTGGTTGGCATCGCGTTTATTGATATAGCCTGATAACAAACAGCGTCCTGAGTACGCCATGCACAATGCCCCATGCACGAACACTTCAATTTCCATATCAGGCACTTCAGCAATGATTTGTTCAATTTCTTTGAGCGATAACTCACGGCTCAAGATGACGCGGCTCACGCCCATTTGCTTCCAGAATTTCACGGTTGCCCAATTGACGGCATTAGCTTGCACCGATAGATGAATGACCTGCTCGGGGAAGGCTTCTCGCACCATCATAATCATCCCCGCATCAGACATAATCAAAGCATCGGGCTTCATCTCAATCACTGGGCGAATATCTTCAATAAAGGTCTTAAGCTTGGCGTTGTGGGCTTGGATATTGACCACCACATAAAACTGCTTGCCAAGCAAATGGGCGTAGGCAATGCCTTTTGCCAAGTTTTCTTCATCAAAATCATTGTTACGCACCCGTAGGCTATAGCGTGCTTGCCCTGCATACACGGCATCCGCCCCATAGGCAAACGCATATTGCATATTACGAAATGTGCCAGCAGGACACAGTAGCTCAGGTTTACGGTTCATGATAATCCTTAAAAAAATAGGCAGTAATCGGCGCTATTATACCAAATTTCTGCCATACAAGGAAAAAACTTGAGTAAATTAGTCGGAAATAACCAGTCCGTAATAACGAGTCTGCAATAATCCGAACAGGTTTTATAGCATATTGAGTGACAGCCCTGCACACAAGGTGAGTGCCAATTCACTCACTTGCTCACAAAATTCCTCTGACCAGTCGCCTTTTAGCACCAGTGGCGGCTGTGCCCAGCGCCACCGCAGTCCCGTCACGATACGCTCGATACTGCGCTGGGTGCCTGTGCCATCAAGCCCTGCACGAATATAGCACGCCACAGGCAAGCCTTGTTTTTGCTCAAGCACGGGATAAAAAATCCGCTCAAAAAAATCCTTGGTTAACCCTGCCATATAGCCAAAATTCTCGGTAGTACCAATCAAAATGGCATCGGCTTGTAACACGTCAGCCGCCGTGGCTTGTAATGGTGACTTAACCACCACTGTCACACCCTCTATGAGCAGCGATTGAATAGCCGTTTGGATAGCCGAGTCCATGGCGTGTACCAATCGTTTGGTATTATCAGATGGACAGTGTGCGACAATCAGTAGAGTTTTCATAGCGTTGGCTACTTTTTGGGTGGATGATTTAACCAGTTTAATTAGCCATACAGCGATGGCTCAAACAAAAAAACCGCCCATCAAGAACGGTCTTAATGGGCATAGCTGGGTTAAGGACGGTGAATTTTATCGCCCACTTCTCCCATCATGCCGCGCACCGTGTTTAAAATATCCGCAGGGAGTACCACGGTTTTGGCATTGGCGGATTTTGACATATCGGTCATTGCCTTGATGTACTGCTCACCAAGCAGATACAGTAGCGGAATTTCGCGCTCACCCACTGCTTCACTAATTAAGCGAATCGACTGCTCACTGCCACGTGCCAGTACCACTTGCGCTTCGGCATCACGGCGAGATGCCTCAAGACGCCCATCGGCTTCTGCGATGGCGGCTTGGCGTTGACCATCGGCTTTGGTGACTGTGGCACGGCGCTGACGCTCAGCCGCTGCCTGTTCTTCCATCGCCATTTGCATGGTGGGTGATGGGCTAATATCTTGAATTTCTACGGTTTTTAGGGTAATTCCCCAATCGGCAATATCATCAGAAATTGACATTTTTAGCGCTGCCTTGATTTGGTCACGCGATGATAACGCACTGTCAAAATCCATATCACCAATGATAGAGCGCAGCGATGTCTGTACCAAATTACGAATACCTTGTTCATAATTTTCGATACCATACACGGCGCGCTCTGGATGCACAATATTGATATACGCCACCGCATTGGCGATAATCACCACGTTATCACGGGTAATCACCTCTTGTGATGGGATATCCAGCACAATGTCTTTGGTGGTCACTTTATAGGCAACATCATCCACATACGGTATGATAAAGCTTAAGCCAGGTTCCAAGGTCTGGTGATATTTACCCAGCCTTTGCACAATCCATTTATTGCCCTGAGGCACAATCTTAACCCCTTTATACAGGGTAAATAGCACAAAGGCAACCAGCACAATGCCAAATCCGCCAACGGTTTCCATGTTATTTTCCTTTTATTTATTATTATGGGTGGCTAGCTGATTTTACCAATAACTCATTGCCTATCACGTCAATCACCTCAGCACGCTCACCGACCATTAGTCGTTCATTACTCTGACTGCGGCACACCCATTCATCTGATCCAAAAATCGGCACACTAAAACGAATCTTGCCTAACTTGTCCGCTTGAGGGCTTTGGATAATCATACCTGTCTCGCCAATAATCACCCCAGACCCTAGCCCCGCTGTGGTACGATTGGTTAGTTTAGGCTTAATATACCTAAATCCAACAATAGTAAGGATAATCGACAATAGCAACCAAATAACCAATTGCGCCAACCAAGCTATAGGCAACAACCATACCAATAGACCCGTAATAATTGCTGCTATGCCCACGGACAAGCTCACAAAACTGGTCAAAAAAAGCTCTAAAATAATCAGCACCAGCCCCAATATTAGCCAATACCAAGGTTCGATCATCATTTGGTTTTATCCTAATGTTATACCCGTCCCATTATGCAAGATTATGAATATAAAAACAAATACCCAAGTTTAAGTTATTCCAACAAACATTTGGCTAAATGGTAGCACCCCCTCCATAAGATCGATGCCAGCATAGATTAAAGTCATGTTATTTATTGCATCACCCTGCATTTTCTCCTATATTGTTATCTAACGTTCTTATTAACTTTTTGAAAAATATCATGAGCCTTGACCCCCTAAAACTTAGCAACCAGCTTTGTTTTCCCATCTATTCATTATCAAAAACTATCATTAATCATTATCGCCCATTACTCAAAGAACTCGATTTGACCTATCCTCAGTACCTTGTCATGCTAGTATTGTGGGAACAAGACCAACAAACCGTTGGTAAACTCGGCGAACGACTTCAACTAGACACAGGAACATTAACCCCACTACTAAAACGCCTTGAAATAAAAGGCCTAATACACCGAGAACGTACCACACAGGATGAACGTGTGGTTGAAATCTCACTAACCTTAAAAGGTGATGCCCTAAAAAATCAAGCCGCCACAATCCCTCATGCCATGTTGGCTGCCATGCAATTAGATGACGAAGCAATCAATCTGCTACAACAAGTGGCGCAAAAACTCTGCCCATCTCACGCCACAGGCTGCTCTGTCATCAACCCCATCAGCAACGACTAGCCTCACCCTTGCCGCAGGTGGTTATCACAATTCCAATGATTCGTTAAAATTTTGTAAATGGTTTGTAGTTTGGGTGTGAAGATGACCGCAAGGATACTAGCCACGGATAATTATATTGTATACAATATAATTTCTCAAAATATAAAACCAAACAAGGCGTTTGAATCAGACAACTTGCAAAGTTTTTGATTTTTTACTCAACAAATATACACAGGTAACCGCATGAAAATTTTTTACAAAACCCCAATGGCTATCTCAACGGGCGGACGCACAGGTCATGTCGCACTTGACGATGGTTCACTTAAGTTTGATTTACAAATGTCTGACCAAAATGCCACAGGCGTTAATCCAGAAAAATTATTTGCTATGGGCTATGCCGCTTGTTTTGACAATGCCTTGACTCATGTAGCACAGCGCATGAAGCTAGCAGGTGTCACTTCAAAAACTTCGGCGGTTGTTGGACTTGGCATGAATACCCAAGGCGGCTACGCGCTAGATATTGATTTGTATGTTGAACTTGGTGGCGTGAGCGAAGAGCAAGCCCAAGCGTTAGTTGAGGCAACTGATAACGTCTGCCCGTATTCCAATGCCGTGCGTGGCAATGTTGCAGTACGCCTTCATACCAAGGTGGTCGCATGATTACCCTTTACACCCTAAACCAGTCTCGCTCGCAGCGCATCGCTTGGCTACTTGAAGAACTGGGCGTGGCTTATAAAGCGGTGATTTTTGAGCGCGACAGCAAAACCAAGCTAGCCCCTGAAGACCTAAAGCAAATCCATCCGCTTGGTAAAGCCCCCATCATTACCGATGACAACGCTGGCGAATTGACCACCATCGCTGAAAGTGGTGCGATTGTTGAATACCTGATTGATACGTATGGGCAAGGCAAGCTAAAACCTGCCAAACATACCCAAGATTATACCGACTATCTACAGTGGATACACTATGCTGAAGGCTCTTTAGCTTTTGCCTTAATTGCCAATATGTATGCAGGGGATAAGTTTTCTGCATTTTGTCAAAGCCAAGTTGGCTTACAGCTAGGTTATGTCGAGCAGCATTTGGCAAAGCAAGCCAAAAGCGGCAACGCTTGGTTTGTTGGCAATGCATTGACAGGTGCAGATATTTTGATGAGCTTTCCGCTACAAGCTGCGCGTGCTCATCTACCAAAACACCAGTTCCCGCATATTCGCCGTTTTGTTGAGCAAGTTGAAAACCACCCAAGCTATCTAAAAGCCAATGATAAAATTGGCAAAATCGAGCTTGAAAAACTCGGGCAATAACCTTTATTACTTTATCACTACTATATTAGGAGTATTTCATGTCACTGATTGAAAACTTACACTGGCGTCATGCTGTCAAAGCCTTCGACCCAAACCAAAGCGTCAGCCAAGAACATATCGATAAAATCATCGAAGCCACTAGACTTGCCCCCACTTCATCGGGACTCCAGCCCTTTAAAGTCATCGTGGTCAAAAATCAAGCCATCAAAGAACAGCTAGTGGCAGGTGCACTCAATCCTGACTGCATGAAAGAGTGTTCTCACGTACTTGTGTTTGCAGGTTGGCAGGATTATAGCGCCGAAAAAATTGACGCGGTGTATGACATGACCACAGATGCGCGTGATTTACCCAGAGGGCGATTTGGTAGTTATACATCCATGCTAAAGGCAAGCGTTGCTAAAAAAAGTGCAGACGAGAATTTTGAACATATCGCAAGACAAGCCTACATTGGCTTAGGGCTGGCGCTGGCACAAGCCGCTGAGCTTAAAGTTGATTCCTGCCCTGCCGAAGGCTTTGACCCTTCGCTCATTGATGAAGTGCTAGGTTTAGATAAATTAGGGCTAAAAAGTATCGTCATCATGTACGTGGGTGTTTCAGATCCAAAGCGTGATTGGATTGCCCCAATGGCAAAAGTGCGCGTATCCACCGAAGATTTTGTCATTGAATACAACTAATCTTTAAAGCATTAAAAAACCCTCTAAATGTGCTATTTAGAGGGTTTTTTGTAGTCGGTATACTTTTTAAACCATTATTTGGGATTTACCCACCTAGTTCGTTAGCGATTAATCAATTTATCTTTTTAACATACATAACATTTATTAAAAAACCATGATGCGATACGCCAATAAAAACCCCCACTCGATTGAGTGGGGGTTTAGGTATAGGGAGCTGACGATGACCTACTCTCACATGGGCGAACCACACTACCATTGGCGCGTTGATGTTTCACTTCTGAGTTCGGGAAGGGATCAGGTGGGACCAACAAGC
>RRZU010134733.1_pt1 | contig 23129 bp, 16 predicted proteins | sample 2165561 | NCBI WGS metagenome assembly RRZU01 (sample SAMN10456909, study PRJNA506462) | wastewater metagenome | isolation source: wastewater sludge | place: USA: Moscow, Idaho | reverse complement strand
GGCGGCTGATCCAATACTTATTGGCCTAAACTATCCTCGAACTGGGCATTACAAGGAAGAAGGTTTAGCGCAAATGCGCGGCGCCTTGTTAGCCATTGATGAAATCAACGCACAAGGTGGTGTACTTGGTCGCCCCATCAAACTTTTAAGCAAGGACACTGCTTCACGCCCTGAAAAAGCGGTGCGCAACGTGGAAAAGCTTGTTGAAGAAGGCGCCGTGATGCTTTTTGGTAGCGTCTCCAGTGCGGTCGCTATTGCGGCCAGTGAGCGCGCACGTCAACTCAATACGTTGTACTTTGCCACCATTGGTTACTCCAACGATGTAACAGGCAAAAACGGTCACCGCTATGTCTTTCGCGAAAGCACTAGCGCAACAATGACTGGCCGCGCGTTGGGCAAGTATTTATCAGAAAAAATGCCTGGCAAAACCTATTTTTATGTCACTGCCGATTACACATGGGGACATAGCTCAGAGCAAGCGTTGCGCGAAAACACCAACACAACAGACACAAACAAACATAAAGGCGTGTTACTACCCTTTCCAACCGCGAAACAATCAGACTACAACGCCACCCTTAAGCAAGCTCAAGACAGCGGTGCAGACATTGTCGCTTTGGTGCTCTACGGCCATGATTTAGTTCGCGCGATGCGCACAGCAGAAACCATGGGGCTTACCAAGAAAGTTCAAATCATTGCCCCTAACTTGACTCAATCCGTGATTGAACAAGCAGGTCCAGGTCTGATGGCTGGCGTGATTGGCACTGAGCATTGGTTATGGCGCGCACCTGAATTAGAAAAATCAGAAGCAGGTATGGCTTTTGTTACAAACTTCAATAAAACCTATGAGTTATATCCACCTAGCGCTGCCGCTTCTGCTTACACAGTCGTTAAACAATGGGCGGATGCGGTCACTCGTAGTAATAGCTTCAACAGCGAAGCAGTAATTAAAGCACTGGAAGGCCATGAGTACACCTTGCTCAAAGATGCCGCGCAATGGCGTGCGTTTGATCATCAAAACGTACAAACAGTCTATGTGGTGCAAGCCAATTCTCGCAATAACGTCATGGCTCACCCTTCGAAGCAAGACTACTTCACCATTCTAGAGCGTGTCGAAGCAAACCAAGCAGCGCAAAGCCAAGAACAATGGCAACAAGAGCGCGCCAAAGCTGGAAAACCCAACACGCTTTAATAGGTTATCTGACACAAGGTGCATCAATCACAATCGCCGGCGCGTCTGCATGAGCACCGGCGATTGCATAAGCGACCCACTCCAACAAAACCGTGAGCGCGGGCGGCTCGCCCGCACCAAAAGCACCACAACAGCAGCAACACCGGGAGCGCGGGCGGCTCGCCCGCCCCAAAGCACCACCACAACAGCAGCAACACCGGGAGCGCGGGCGGCTCGCCCGCTTCTTGTCGATCTAAGCTGTTAATGGCCATCTAAACTGACCCACCTCTGGCCATTAATTTCGACCCACCCAGAGTGGCCTTTCTGGCCAAAAAACAGATAGGGTTCGCGGCATTTTGACTGGCCGAGAACCGCTGATGAAGAGGTGGAACGTGATACATAAAATCAAATCATTACACGATGGCGGCAATGGACTTTCGATTCGCGCCATCAGCAAAGAGCTGGGGATTTCCCGTAACAGCGTGCGTAAATACGTGCGCCTGGATGAAGCAAGCATTGCCCAGCAGCAGGACAATCCGGCACGCAGTAAGCAGCTGGATGCCTATCGGGGCTACCTGATTAACCTGCTGGCCAGTTTTCCTGGCCTTAGCGCCGTCAAGATTGCCCGCAAGCTCACCGAGAAGCTGGGCGAGTTGCCCGCGTCTGACCGCAGCATCCGGCGTTATGTCAGCGCCCTGAAGGAAGAGGTGGCCACCGGTCAGCTGCGCTATTACGAGCCGGTGGTGGACGAGGTGCCAGGTGTGCAGTGCCAGGTTGATCCGGGCGAGCTGCGTAACGTGATGATTGGCGGGGTAGAAACGGTCGTTCACTTTGTCGTTTTTGTACTGGCGTATTCTCGCCTGATGTACGTGGGTTTGTCTTTGCGGCCACTGGATACCCAGCAGTTCATTCAGCTGCATGACGAGGCTTTCCGCTATTTTGGCGGCCTGCCCGAAGAGTGCGTGTACGACCAGACCAAGCTGGTGGTGATTGAGGAGAAGTACCGCGAACTGAAGCTCAACCAGCGGTTCCACCAGTATGCAACTACGGCTGGATTTCGTATCCACGCCTGTGAGGGCTACGACCCAGAGAGCAAAGGCAAGGTCGAGGCCGGCGTCAAGTATGTCAAACGGGACTGCCTCTATGGCGAGGCGTTTCGTGATGAGCAGCATCTGCGCCAACATGTGCTGGACTGGCTGGAAACTGTAGCCAATGTACGCACTCATGGAACCACCGGTGAGCCGCCCCGCGAGCGTTTTGTTCGCGATGAGCTGGCCCAGCTCAAACCGTACCTGACGCCGCCCTGTGTCACAGCTCAGGCCCATGCCGCCCGCAAGGTGGACAAGACCGGTCTGATCTCCTGGAAGGCCAACAGGTACTCAGTGCCGATGGCATGGCAGCAAGGCCGTGTAGGCGTACAGGAAAGCGGTAACCAGCTGAACATTACCGACCTGCACAGTGGCGAGGTGATCGCCCGGCACGAGCTGGCCAGCGGCAAAGGCCAGCTGGTCAAAAACACCCATCACTACCGTGACCATGCCCAGCGGCGCGAACAACTGGAGCAGGATATACAAGCGCTGATCGGCGAAGAGTCGGTCAGTCAGGCGCTGTGTCAGCAGCTGCGACTGTCACTGCCCAAAGTCTACAAAGACCAGCTGTACGCCGTGCGCAGCGTGCTGCGCAAATACAGTCCGGTAGAGCCTGAGGTGCTCCTTAATCTAAGCCAAAAGGCTGGCCTGACGGCCACCCGAATTGAGCAATACCTGATGGCCACCCAGCTGGCCAACCAACGGGAGCGCCATGCCGAACCGGTGCCCAGAAACCTGACGCAGCTGGATCTGAGTGCTTATCAGCAGCTTGGCCAGCCTGCTGGCCAGGGGGTGACCCATGGGCATGCTTGAGCACACCGCCGCACAGTACCGTAGCCTGCGACTCAGTGCCATCACCAGCGAACTGACACAGCTGCTGGCAGACGCTGAGGAGGGTGAAATGTCCTACTTGAGCTTTGCCAACCGGCTGGCTGAACATGAACTGAGCCGACGGCAAAGCAGCCGCGTGCAGCGCAACCACAAGGCCGCTGGCTTTCCGGCACAGAAGCACCTGGAAGGCTTTGACTACCGGCATCAGACCACGATCAGCAAGCGCCAGGTCAATGCTTTGCTGGATTTTCAGTTTATCGACGAGCGCAACAATCTGATTTTTATTGGCCCGCCTGGGGTTGGCAAGACCCACCTGGCCATCGGGATTGGCCACAAGGCGGTCGAGGCTGGATACCGGGTGCTGTTTCGTAATGCGCTGGATCTGGTCGAAGAACTGGAGCTGTCGGAGATGAAGGGGGAACTGAAGAAAAAAGTTAGCCAGCTGGCCAAGTACGACCTGCTGATCATTGATGAGCTGGGCTACCTGCCCATGACCCGACAGGCCCGTTACAACCTGTTTCAGCTGATCAACAGCCTGTACGAGTATCGCTCCATCATCCTGACCACCAACAAGGACTTCACCTGCTGGGGGGAGTTTTTCCACGATGACAACGTTGCAGTGCCGATCATCGACCGGATTATCCATCACTCACACATTTTTATGCTGGGAGGTGAAAGCTATCGACTGAAGCAAAAAACTGCGGGTTAAACGAGCAAGGGTGGGTCAATTTTATTGGCCAAAGGTGGGTCAAAATTAATGGCCATTGACATAAGCCATAAGCCTACTACGCCTGTATCAGCGAGTAACGCACCGACATCAGCCCCGCCGTTATTGCCGCGCTAAACGCAGGTTGGAGATTGCGGTCATTTCAGTACTGCGATACGGATTAATATCCAATCCGCCACGACGCACATAACGCGCACTGACACTTAAAAACTCAGGCTCTAGCAAGCGCAGTAAATCTAAAAAAATCCGCTCAACGCATTGCTCATGAAAATCCTGGTGCTGACGAAAGCTAATCAGATACGCCAATAAACTGGCATGATCAATCGCCTTGCCGCGGTAATGCACTTGCACGGTCCCCCAATCAGGCTGCCCAGTGACCGGACAATTGGATTTAAGCAAATGGCTGTAGAGTTGCTCTTCAACCCGCTCTGCACTGCATGATAAGAGCTGTACTGAAGGATGGTCATAAGCACTGACGCTCAGATCAAGTTCATCAATGCACAGGCCCTGCGGCGCATGCAAGCCCTCTGCAACCACATCCTCTAGTGTTTTCAACTCAACCCGCACAGGCGCACCAGCGACTTTCGATACGTCAGCAGCTAATCGCTCTTGTACCTCCTCAAAACTCGCAAACACACTTTGGTTATACGAGTTTAAATAGAGCTTAAACGATTTTGATTCAATAATATTAGGAGAGTCGGCCGGTACGATAAACTGCCCAATCGCCACTACTGGTTTACCGGACGGCAGCAACCATGACAACTCATAGCAATTCCAAATATCAACGCCGACGTAGGGCAAATTGTCTGCGCTAAAACCTAACTCGCGCCATTTAGTCGCGCGCGCAATGCCAAACAATACGCTGGCATCATATTCACTGACGTAAGCACTATTTTTACCAAGGGGGGAATCTTGCGCCGGATGCTGCTGCATGAAAGCCGCTCCATAAATAAATAAAGAGCAGCATTGTAAAGAAACTCTGCGCAACACGCAGCCTTAACACCTGACTCAGATGTTTATTCTTCGTCTTTACGACCCATACCGTATTTGCGCATTTTCTCAACCAATGTTGTACGACGGATATTGAGCCGCTCAGCGGCACGCGCCACTACACCATCCTCCTCATCCAAGGCTTGCTGAATAAGGTCTTGTTCAAGCTCAGCTAAGTATTCGCGCAAGTCCATACCTTCTGATGGTAACTGGGTCGAAATCGTTGGTGCTTCAACCATCGGCGCTAACAACGCTGCGCGCTCACTGAGTTCTTCGCGCAGTTCTTGAATGTCATTATCTTCTTCGATGTAACGAAATTTCTTCGGCAGCTCACTGATGCCAATCACGCCATGCGGGTACATGATCGCCATGCGTTCAACAAGGTTTGCCAGTTCGCGCACGTTGCCTGGCCAGCTGTGCTGACATAACGACATAATCGCCGCGGCATTAAAACGTACCGAACCACGTTTCTCATGCTCCATCCGCGATACCAACTCATTAATGAGCAGAGGAATATCCTCGGTGCGCTCGCGCAGTGGCGGCATTTCAATCGGAAAAACATTTAAGCGATAAAATAAATCTTCACGGAAATCGCCAGATTCAATCATCTCTTCAAGATTTTTATGAGTCGCAGCAATAATGCGAACATCAGCAGTTAATGAGCTGTTACCACCGATACGCTCAAAAATACGCTCTTGCAAAACCCGTAACAACTTCACTTGCATAGAGAGCGGCATATCACCGACCTCATCAAGAAACAGCGTGCCACCCTTGGCCAGTTCAAAACGTCCTGCACGGGCACTGATCGCACCGGTAAAGGCACCTTTCTCATGGCCAAACAGCTCGCTTTCCAATAACTCAGCTGGAATGGCTCCGCAGTTAATGGGTACAAAAGGCCCATCACGGCGTTTCGAGTTGTAGTGTAAATTACGCGCAATCACTTCTTTACCAGTACCTGACTCACCGAGAATCAGCACACTGGCTTCCGTCTCGGCCACTTGCTGCATCATTTGCCGAACATTCTGAATGCAGCGGCTGGCGCCCACTAAACTGCGAAACAAATTCGGCTCACGTTGCGTGCGTCGCTCAGCGGCCTGATCATAAATCTCACGGTACACTTGCGCTCTATGCAAGATATCCAATAATTTGGTGTAACTGGGCGGCATTTCTAAACGGGTTAAAACGCCAGCCTTTACATCAGCAGGTAATGGCGGAGTCTCTTCATCGTCAAGCAAAATAATGGGCATAAACTCATCCCATTCAGCCAGTTCTTTAATCACTTCAGCCAAGCGCGCCGCGGTATAGATGCCTCCTAACAGCACACACAACACACCACGACTGGAGGCTAACTCTGCGACAGCTGTACGCCAATGTGCACTTTCGCAGGCCAAATGATTCTCATCTAAAAAGGTGAGAATGTTAGCAAACTCTTTACGCTGCTCAGCTTGATCGTGAATCAGCAGGATTTTCGTTTCTCGCCACATAAGGACTACTTAACTCAAAAATAAAGGACGCCAACTTGGCATAACGGCAAACTGCCACTAGTAAAGTCAAAAAAACTGACAATGTCAATTTTATGGCGCATTTTTTTACAACGCCATGAAACTTTCGCCTAGCCAAAACGACAAAACCCCAAGCACAGGCTGCACTTGGGGTTTTTCGAGTCGCAACATTTCAACCAAACATTTGATACACTTTTGCACTTTGCTTGGATTGATTAATCTGCCGCAGTTCACTGGCAATACGCTGCTGTTCGGCTTGGCAAACACTCACCAGTTGACGATACAACTCCAACAGTTCTTGCATGCGCGCGCGCAACTCATCGGTCTGCTGGTGGGGATTGGCCATTGCGCAATCAACCGCCTGACGGCACTGTAGATCTAACTCACCCACTGCTTGCCAGTCTTGCTGCGCCAGCGCGTCACGCAGGGCAGTACTGGTATTTTGAAGCTGCTCAACAGTGCTTGTGCTCATGATACTTGCCTCTTATCTGCGCTGCTTATGCTGCAATCGCATCCCAACCGGTTTTCACTTCGCGCAACAGATCAGCCACTTCTTCTAAAATAGCCGGATCATTTTTCAAGTTAGCTTCCATTAAGCGAGTGGTCATATAGGCGTATAAATTATCTAAATTAACCGCCAACTCACCGCCCTGCTCTAGGTTAAGGGCTTGTCGCAAACCACCCACAATAGCGATCGCTTTGCTAACCAACTCACCTTTGAGTGCCGTTTGATTACGCTCCATGGCACCACGTGCTTGCGCTAAACGGGTTAAGCCACCTTCCATCAACATTTGAATCAAACGGTGTGGATCAGCCTCAATCGCCTGCGCTTGGGTATTAACGGATTGATACTGACGCATAGCGGTCATTGCATTCATAACATCGTGCTCCATAAGCGTTTCATCTAATACCTATATCGCCAACGACCGCCAATTCTTTAGCCTTTTCTTACAATTGTTTTGGTTCTTGCGCAGGATCGATTTGCGCCCAACCTTCACGCAGTTGCAAAACAATATTTTGTACTTCTTCCAGGGTATGCGGGGTTTTGTCCACAGCTACACCGGCTAAGCGGCGGGTCATGTAGTCATATAAGCCATCTAGGTTCTCAGCAAGCTCACCACCTAGGCTTTTATCTAAGCTGTCTTGCAGTAAGCCAATGATGGTTAATGTAGTACCAACGGCTTCGCCACGCTGGGCTGCGTTGTTTTCTTTCTGTGCAATCAGCGCAGTTGAGATGCTTTCTAACGCGCCATCAAGCAGTAGCTCGACAGCCTGGTAAGGCGTTAAATCTTGGCCAACAGCTACTGAATTATAGGTTTTAACTGGGTTACTCATGCATTAATCCTTACTCGCCACACCAGGCAGATTACCTAGCATTTGTGAAATTTGATTGCCTGTTGTACTCAATTGTCCAACTAAAGCATCCATTGCGTAATATTGCTTGAAGAGACGCGCCTCAATTTGAGTAGCTCGCGCTTCAAGCTTGATTCTCTGCTCTTTAACATCGGTGCGGGTAGCATCTAAACTTTTTTGACGTACGCTAATAATGCCATTTTCCCCAGTGTAGCTACTGATACGCTTATCCATACGCGCCATCAAACCGTTATCACCGGCAAAAAACTTACCCACATCATCAAAGTTTGTGGCTAAGACAGAATCTAATTTTTTATCATCAATTTTTAGAGAACCATCTTTCTGCGTTGTAATACCTAAATTAGCGAGTGTACGAATCGTACTACCGCTATTTTCAGCCATATTACCCAGCTCACTGCGTATGCCGTTGACCAGGTTGCGAACAGTAGAGTCGCCTACCAAACTACCCACGACGGGGGCGGCATCGCCCACTTTAGTCACTGCAGTGAGCTGGCCACTGACTTTTACAAATTCGTTATAAGAATCAACAAACTTCTTCAGTTGCTCTTTAACACCTTTGTCATCTTGGCCTACGGTGACTGTCAAAGGCTTATTGGCTTCGGTGGTGCCTTTAAGGGTAAAACTCACATCTGGGATAGCGTTAGTAACGGTATTACTGGCACTCTCAAGCTGTAAGCCATCAATGGTAAATTTCGCATTACCTGCTTGCTCTAAATAACCCGCCCCACCGACCGCTGCTTTAACCGTACCATCTACACTTAAACCGACAACACCACCTGTACCCTCAATCATAATGTCATTACCGGCACCGGTTTCTTTGCCGCTAAAAATCAGTTGTGACTGCCCTGTGGCTGGATTATTGACGATATTGGCGCTGATACCTTTGTCTTTCAATTGCTCGTTTAAAGCATCTCGGATCTCAACAAGGTTCGCACCTTTGGCAATATTGATCGTAACCGCATCAGTATCGCTAGCGCCTAACTTGACAGTGAGCGCACCATCGCTGTCGCTAGAAAAGTCTTTAGCTAAAGCGGCAGTCGAGACCTTGCTGCTGCTAGCGAGCTGCTCAACTTGCACACGATAAGTGCCGGATAAAGCAGTTTTTTCTGAACTAGCGGTTAGCAGTGCAGTGTTAGATGAATTTGCAGTACGGTTATTAAACAAATCCATATTGTTCAAATCTTTCATTGCAGTCTGAAAGTTACTTAACGCACTCTGCAAAGTACCCAGTGCAGAAAACTTAGCTTCGGCACTTTTCTCAAGACGATTGAGCTGGGTGGCTTTTGGGGCAATTTCGGCTTTCACCGTAGAATTGACCAACTCTTTAATATTTAAGCCAGAGCCTATGCCTACATCTGCTATACCTGCCATTTTAACCACCTTCGCCAGATATCTAGCGTTTTATATTCGAGCACAGCGCAACACACCTAAACTGCCACTCTAACCACCGCTCGCTGTGTAATTCGAGCATTTAAAAAGCGTAGGTTTTAACACTTATACAAACGCTATCTTCACGCTTGCGCTGTAAATAATAAACTACGCATCTCATCTAAGCTTTCGGCCAAACGCAGCGCTTCTTCAGTCGGCATCTGACGAATGACCTCTCCAGAGGCAGAATCAGTGACCTTTACCACCATACGCCCAGTAGATTCATCAATTGAAAAATTCAAGTTACGCTGCATCGCCTGGGTTGCGTCTTGCATACTGACAATAGCATTTTCTACCGTTTGTTTATCCGGTTGCGCCGGATCTTCAAACTGAGATTGAGCCATTAACTCATTTGTACGCACACCTGTACGACCTAAGGTTATAGGTGTTACTGATTTAGCCTCGTAATTTGAGGCTTGCGGCGTTACTGAAGCTTTGTTTGTAATGATATCCATAACTCACCTCAAGGGCTGATGTAAGGTGGGATTAAGTGCCAATCTAACACGTCTCCCACCATAATATGCAACCCCTAGCCGCTTGCTACTGAAGCAAACTAAGTACTGCTTGGGGCAACTGATTGGCCTGCGCCAAAATTGCTGTACCCGCTTGTTGCATAATCTGATTCTTGCTCAATGCCGCTGTTTCGGCCGCAAAGTCAGTATCTTGAATCCTTCCGCGTGCTGCCGAGACATTTTCTGCAATATTCTGCAAGTTTGCGATGGTATTCTCAAAACGATTCTGCACCGCACCCAGATCTGCACGCTGAGCGTCGATCTTTTGGATGGCTTGGTCAATGGCGATTACTGCCGTTTGCGCGCCCAATACAGTACCGATATCGATGTCTGCAACCTTGTTTGTAGTGGTGTTAGCGGTTAAAGTAATATCATTAGTAGCTGCAGTTTTGGCAGCAGCTAAATCGGCACCAGAGCCAAAAGTAAAAGTCTCAACCTGTCCTGCGCCAGTACCAGAGCTGAGCGCTGTAGCCACATCAAAGCTGCCATCATTTTTTGCATACACACCAATACCAATATTAGCGTCGTTAATAACAGTAGCTAGAGCTTGCATCTGCTGTTTTTGTGTCGCGCCTTTTTCAAAGTTGGCTGAGTATGTTTTTAACTCACCATCAGCCATTTTCACCTGTACAGCAATAACGCCTGAAGCCGCTGCAGGAGTACCTGATGCTCCAAGCGCACCACTTGCGATGCTACCCGAACTAAATTCGGACTTAAGTGATTGCGTACTCATCTCATCGAGCTTAACTGAAATAGTTTCATTCGCTGCTGAACCTACTTGGAAGGTAGTTGTTTGAAAACTACCATCGAGTAATTTCTTGCCACCAAAGCTGGTGGTGTTAGCGATACGGTCCAACTCCTTCTTCAGTTCATTGACTTCAGAGTTCAGCGCTTTACGCTCTTCTGCACTGTTTGAACCGTTCGCAGACTGCAAAGACAGATCACGCATACGCTGCAAAATCGTAGTGGACTGCTCCAGAGCACCTTCAGCGGTTTGCGCCATGGAAATACCATCATTAGAGTTTTTAACCGCAACCCCCATACCATTAATCTGACTGGTTAAACGGTTAGCAATCTGCAGGCCTGCTGCATCATCCTTTGCGCTGTTGATACGTGAGCCGGTCGATAAACGCTGTAAAGATGTCGACAGCGCATTCGATGAGTTACTTAAGTTACGCTGAGTATTCAGCGATGCAACGTTGGTATTGACTGTAAGTGCCATAGTCTTTGCCTCCAGAAGGCTGATTGTTAAGCATCAGACGCTGCTGTGTGGGTATAGCCCAACATAGGCACCCGAATACTTAGCCATCGTCTCAGTTATCGTCATTGTCAGAAAAGCACTGCTGTTTTAGCGAAATCTCTTCGCCAAGCTTTTGACAGTTTCAATCTGACGCATAAAGATAAAAGCAGGAAGCGTGCCAACAAACAAAAACACCCAATAGAAAGACCCTGTAAATGATTCTGTGTAACTGCCAAGGTTAAATATAATAGAGGTTACAACATAAGCGCTATGCTTCCACAGAGCAATTGAAAATTACCACTGATTGTATAGCAGTTTTTATGCCTCAAGGCCGTAGTTATATTTACACATTACGACTAACTGCAGTCGTTGCTTATACTTATAAAACCCTATCGCACTCAGCTTTAAAACCGCCCAGATAAGCATAAAAAAGGGTCGCACATGGCGACCCTTTTTGTGGAGCACTTTACTATTAACGTAGCAAGCTCAACACTGCCTGTGGCAACTGATTGGCTTGCGCCAGAATCGCCGTACCGGCTTGCTGCAGGATTTGCTGCTTACTCAAGTTGGCAGTTTCTGAAGCAAAGTCAGTATCTTTGATTCGGCCACGTGCTGCAGAAACGTTTTCAGCAATATTCTGCAAGTTACCGATGGTATTCTCAAAGCGGTTTTGTACCGCACCGAGATCGGCTCGTTGCGCATCAATTGCCTCGATAGCCTGATCAATTACAATGATGGCCTCTTGGGAGCCTTGTACACCCGAAATATCAATGCCCTGTACCGTTTTACCAGAAACTGCGGCCATAGTTATTGGGGATCCGCTATCTACACCACCACTAACAGCGGTAATTTCAGTACTTTCTAAACTACTAACCAATTTAATAGAACCATCAGACTGAGCAAATGCTCCGATACCAATATTGGCATCATTAATAGCGGTAGCCAAAGCTTGCCCAGCTTCTTCATTGCTAGTATATGTACCGCCACTAGCAACTTTAATATCTACATCGTTACCGTCTACTTTTGCTTTAAAGACTGCCCCACTCGCTGCAACATCAGCAAAGGCTGCTGAAGCGATAGTTCCTGATGAGTAATTTGCTTTTAAAGAACTTGTGCTCATCTCACTGATTTTGACACTAATTGTTTCGTTAGCTGCCGAACCAACTTGGAATGTAGTTGTACCAAAACTACCATCCAGCAATTTTTTACCGCCGAAACTTGTTGTGTTAGAAATACGATCTAGTTCTTTTTTCAACTCAGTAACCTCTGAGTTCAATGCTGTACGCTCTTTATCACTATTTGAACCGTTAGCAGACTGCAGAGAAAGATCACGCATACGCTGTAAAATTGCGGTGGATTGCTCCAGCGCACCTTCAGCCGTTTGCGCCATTGAGATGCCGTCGTTAGAGTTTTTCACGGCGATATTGAGGCCGTTGATCTGACTAGTCAAACGGTTAGCAATTTGTAAACCAGCCGCATCATCTTTAGCACTGTTAATGCGCGAGCCCGTGGAGAGACGCTGTAAAGACGTGGCTAAATTGTTAGAAGAAGCATTGAGGTTACGCTGTGTGTTTAGCGCGGATACGTTAGTATTAACTGTAAGTGCCATGTTGGTGTCCTCCATTGGACTAAGCTTATGTGCTGGACGCTGCGATCGCAGCTTGTATCAAGCAGCTACTGAGTTCGCATTCAACTTATGTATCGGTCTGGGAACAAAAACCTTTAGGATTATTTTTAAATCTATTCAGTTTCCGCTCCCGCACGCCTCAAGCCAGCATAAACAACAGCCTTACACAGATTTAGCACTGATCAGCTGGGCAACCACGCCTTACGCCACAACTCTAAATTTGTACCTTCCAGCATCCACTCTTGTCGCACTTTAGCTTGCAAGTCATCACCGAGCCTGGCTGCCCTATCCAAATCATTAATATGCATGCGAATAGCTTCAATCCAATCTTTATAGCGATTACGCACTCGTGTAACAGGGAAATCATTCTGATAACAGCGAATATCTGTGCACACCACCGGAATCCCGCAGGCACCATATTCCAGCAAGCGCAGATTACTTTTGCACTCGTTAAACAGATTCATTTCTAGTGGAGCAAGTCCTAAATCAAGATTCAAGCTAGCTAATTTAGCGGGATACTGCTCAATTGCTACGCCGTCGTGATACTCATGTACGTAGGGTCGCAGCTTATCTGGACACATACCTAAGAAAACCCACTCCACCTCATCGGCTAAATCTCGCACTACGTCAGTGATCAGCTCTAAGTCGCCAGTATGGCTACTACCACCGGCCCAGCCAACGCGAGGTTTTTTACCTTGCCGACGTTGTGTTTGTAAACCCTGCCACCATGATACTGGCAAGCGATTTTCCATGACGACAATTTCATCATGCAACCCTGAAAAAGCTTCTGCTAATGACTCAGTAGAAACGACAAAACGGTCAACATAACTCAAGCCTTTGCGTAACGAGCGTAAAATATCTTTCGGCATATGTACGCGGTGCACACTTTTTAGTGGCAAGTTAGGCAAGTAGTCATCTAACTCGTACACCTTAAAGGCTTTAGAAAAGCGCTGCATACGTCGCATTGCTTCTAAGCGCTCATCGCCAATTTGACGCTGTAAAATAATAGTATCAGGGTTGTAGCGCTCTAAATCGGTGACATGCATTAGGCCCGTTGAAATAGCACCATCAAGCAACTCTGCTTCTTTCATTGCTAAAAAAGGCTGCATAACGCGATAGTGTCCGCAGCCAAATAAGTCAGCAGGGTGCACTAAAGCAACCGGCGCAGGTCGGAAGCTATCCAGTGGCCGCCAAGAAATTTGGGTATCAGCCAGTTTAAAGCCGCCCGGCACAGATAAAGAAAAGTTAGGGTTATAAGCTGGGTCGTGAGCCAGCTGCGGCAGCCACTTTTCATACATGGCGTCTTGCTGTTCACTACTTGGGCGAGCCTGTGCATCCTGATCAAGTATCAATTGCGCATGCGGAGTCCAGACCGTTAAAAATCCTGCTTCACGCGCACGCAAACAAAAATCAGCACTGAGATATTCAATTGCTAATTGGTTTTCTGCAAAGCCATCTAATTCCACAAAAAGTTCGCGAAGCACCATAAAACAATCTAGACCAACAGCGCTTAAGTTTTGATCCACTTGTAAACGCTGCATATAACCTGGAGCATCCAAATGCTCACCAACAAAAGGACTCCCCAATGGCCCTTCCAAACCTAAAATATGCCCTGCATGTGCAACTTTACCGGTAGGTGATAACAACTTAGCTCCAACAACACCAACCTCGCCACGTTGCGCATGGTTGAGCAGCTCATCTAACCAGTACGCAGAAACAACACTGGTATCTGCCGACAAAAACAACACGTAATCGCCAATTGCTTGCAGCGCGGCTTGATTGCATTGCTCCGCTCGATCACCTTCAGGGAAATTAAAGATGCGTAACTTAGCTTCTTGCAAACTGGCTAACTCAGCTAGCCAAGCACTGACTTCACTGGAGGTGTTTTGTGTCGCAAACAACAACACTTCAAAGTTCTGATATGCCGTATCACTCAGCAAGCCTTCGACACAGCGCTGCATGTGCGCAAGGCTCGCTTCAGCAATAAGCACAATTGAAACAATCGGCTGCTGCGGATGGTTGTAACGAATTTGATAACGGCCAGGCTTTGGTGCATGAACTTGCGCATCGACGTAACCACGCTGCTGTAGATGCGCCTCGATTGCTTTGCGCTCGTCGTCAATATTGGCCAAGGCAGGCGGCTGAGTGATAACCAGAGGCTCAGCAATATGGCCTAAGCCTTCTAAACCTCCATGATTGATCAAGCGCAAAATAGCATCCAGCTCAAAAGCATCCGGCAATTCAGGATTAAAACCACCGATATCTAATAATGCTTGGCGATTGAAGAGCCAGTGTTTGGACATGCCAGCAGGAAAACTGAGTAAGTAGTCAAGATTGACATCTGTGCGTAATGCGGCGCCAAAAACGCCATCTTCTTCTCGATAAATAGCATCAAAGCTGATGGCATTTAATGCCGGCTTTTTCGATAACTCAACTTCAGCAATTTGTAAGCCACTTAAGCAAAACACGTCACTAGCATCAATAAAAAAGACCCAATTAGCTTGAATAGCGCATAACTGTTGATTTAGCTGGGCAGGGAGATCTTCTTGCACTAACAATACCTGCCCAGAAAAATCATTCCACAATTCTGGCACCACCGTCAACAACAGACAGTTTAAGTCAAGGCTAAGCTCTGCATTTACTAGTGAAGCTAATACCTGCTCTATATTTTCTTTACTACCATTAATATCCAACAAAAAAACCGTAACAGAAGCGCGTTGCGCTTCTACTTCAATATATTTTTTAACAAGCTCTTTCTCCTCAATGGAGCGCTTACGCTTTTTTAGCCATTGGCTAATATCACTAACACTCAGCTGCTTATTTAGAGCCAAATCAAACTGTTCCAAAACACTGGCACGCCCTGCTCGAATGCGCTGACTACCTAAATCAGAGTGTCTCTGGTACATCTTTTTATACAATGCACCAAAATTCTTACTCTCACGCCCTAGCATATGATCACTACCAGTATTAGGAGCATCTCGCAAGTGAACTTCTGCTGTAATCTGAGGGATTTTTAAAAAAGAGTATTTTACTGCTAGCCGCATTAACATATCCCAGTCTTCAAAAGCAGAAAGAGCTGTATCAAACTCTCCTACAATTGATATTGCATTACGTGGGTGCGCCCATGTGTTGACTGGAATATAATTTTGAATAAAAAGACGCTCAACATCATATTCATCATGTTCAAATGCAACTTCACGACTTAGCTCAATCCTATCATTCCCATCTAATCTCTCTCTCACATACTCAACACCAGTATAAGCCACATATTGAGGATGCTTATAAAACCCCTCAGCCAGCACTTCCAGATGATTAGAAAGATAAACATCATCATCATCCAAGTAGCAAATATAACTTCCTCTTGCTAATTTCAAACCCGCATTCCTAGCAGCGGAAAGCCCTTGGTTAACTCCTTGCTTTATATAGGTTATCATAAAACTGTAATTATCTAAAAGTCTCTCAACTGGCGCCCCACAGTCATTTACCAAAACAACTTCAAAATCCTTTAAAGTTTGTCCCTCCAAACTACTTAAAGCAAACGCAAGTAATTCAGGCCTGTTAAATGTAGTTAAAATAATAGAAAACAAAGGTTGATAACTACCAGCAGCGTCTTTTATTAACTTACCTAAGTAATCGCCTGATCTATATCCTAACAAGCCGGCCTTATAAGCCATTCTTATTGCAGGTGTAAATTCTTGTAAATCTTTAAGAATATAGGATACTCGCCAACATGATTCCGCCCTACCCTTCTTATCATTCGTAACATCTATAAATAACCGAGAGACTGGATAACGTGAAAAAACATCTAGTACCACTTTCCCTTCAAACTCTTTACTTTTAGTATTAGACAAGCTTGTACCGTGCTGCCGCCAATGGCACAAAACAGCGTCGACTTTTTTAAATTTTGCCGTATTAGCCAATCTTGTCCACATTTGATAATCATGACAACGAGTAAAACTCTCATCATAACCACCATATTTCTTATATAGATCACGCCGTACAGCAGTTCCTGGGTTCGGTAAACAGTTCCCATTAATTAACAGTGGAAGCAAATCTATGTTTAGATAATCAGGATAATTTGTTACAATCGGCCCATTTGAATCACTCTCACCGAATATAAGTAAATCACCATAAAAAACATCTACATCCGGATATTTTTTAATATATTCATTTAACTTATCTAATGCTCCACTAGACTGTATATCATCACTATCAATCCAAACAACAAATTTACCACGAGCCAATAATAATCCTTTATTACGTGCAGCAGCTCCACCCTTATGATCACAGCATAGCAATCGAAGTTTTGGATCATCAATTTCTTTAATTTTAACCAAGGTATTATCTGTTGATCCATCATCCACAACAATCAATTCAAAATCAGTAAAACTCTGCTCAAGAACAGAAGCTATCGCTCCTTCTATATATTTATCTCGATTATAAACAGGCATGATAATACTGAATAAAGGGTTTAGATTTTCACTTTTAAAATACGTATTAAAACAAGCACCCATAAATAACCTCTGTAAATTTTATATCAACCCTATTATAAAACTCATAATCACTTTCAATCTAAAACACATCTAAACATATCAATAGACTCAATCAACTTTTCCTTATCAACAAAGCCTTTCTCTGGCGTCATGAAAACAGCCTGTCTACCACTCATCAATATCGGCTTCAAGAACCTTTCAATATAATGATATTTCTCTCTATCTCGGTAATCGTCAAATATAATATACGTATCTGGATCAGCATTTAAAAGTGTCGTTAAAAAGCAGCACACTCTAAATCTGCCATCAATTAATACTACGTCTGGCTTTTCATCCTTCTGCCAAATCCAATCTGTATAAGTAGTAAAATTTTCTATTTTATTGTAAGTTAACGGATACCCCCATTGACCTATGGGTCCCAGGTCAATGTAACTAACTAATACCCCCCCCCTACCACATGTCCCCTCTAACACTTTATCAGCCCAAACAGATGAGCTATCAACACTTAAAATTGAGCAATCCGTATTATTAGCGACCCATAATGTAGAAGCACCACATCCGTATTCACCATAAACCTTACTACCTTTCAGTATCTCCTTGAATAAGTCATCATCACCGTCGAACAAAACTTGATCTTCTATCTTATTATTTACCACTGCAGAACTCCTAATTTATTTATTATTAAGCCATAAACTCAGCGTAGCTTATCAAACAAATTCAGCTGACTGATCTTCACAAAGCTCTGCTGTGCGGCTTCAAGCACCACGCTCTGAAACGCCAACTTCGACAAGGCTTCAGGATAGTCTACTTCGCGCAGTTCGGCTTGCACACTTTTGTTGACCAGCGTGACGCCTTCGTTATCCGTTAGAGTGGTTTCAATCACATTCATGCGCGCACCGATATCCCCACGGGTGCCGTCAATCACCACCATGGCGTGATCGATATTGGTCAGCGCTGCCGCTACTGCATCGCGAGTAGCACGGTTGCCTTCGGGGCTGTCGGGGTTGTCTTCAAGCGCCATGCGCAATTGATGGATGGTATCCAGTACGCCTTGTTTTTCACGAGTGGAATCCGCCGTTACGCTGATGCTTTCGCCACCGGCGGGTACGCCATCAAAGTGCATGACAACGCCACGAAAGACGACAGAGTCTTGACGCTTATCGTCATCGTCCATGCGGCCGCTTTGCAGTACTGGATCGCCTGCAGTGTAAGGCTGGGCAAATATTTCATAGTTTTTAGGGTCACCCGGCGGTGTAGCCGTTGGATCACCAAAGCGAATGGTCACTCCGCCGGCAGGAAACGCAGGGCTGCCAGCAAAAGCGACTTCATCCTGCACCAATGGTGCAGAAACGGCCAAAGTCGAACCAGGCGTTGACGTGAGCGTGGCATCTAAGCGCGCCGCATTGGTAACGTTCTGGAATACTTTTTTACCGTTATCACTGATTGCCACATCCAGTGAGCTGCCAATTTGTAACTTGCGCTGACCTTCATCGCCCATATAAGCAAAGCTGCCATCGGCTTGGCGCACAAAGGGTTGGGTTTTCCCTTGGAAACCAGCAAATAAATACTCACCACGGGCATTGCGCGAGTTCATTAAGCCAAGCAGCTCGTCTTCACGCTCTTGCAATTCTGCAGCAATGGCTTGGCGATCGCTTTGACTGAGCGATCCGTTACCCGCTTCACCGGCGAGCTCACGCACGCGCTGCATAATAGTATTAACCGAATTCAGCGTCGATTCTTCTTGCGCAAGGCTGTTATTGGCGGCAGTGAGGTTGGCCTTGTATTGGCCAAGCATATTCTGCTGCTGCTCAAGCTGCATTAAGCGCACCGAAGCCACCGGATCATCGGCTGGGGTTAAAATACGATTACCTGTGTCAATTTGCTCATGTGTACGAATAATTGCCGCATAGTTGCGCTGCAATCCCTGCACACCATTTTGAAATGCTTGTAGGCTAGAAATACGCATGGCCCAACTCCTAATGTCTTTGCCTGCTCAGTTAGGCAGACAAAGCTTATCTAAATGTGTTGATGAGTGTATCGAACAATGAGCGCGCAACTTGAATAATCTGTGCGGACGCATTGTAATATTGTTCGAACTGAATCAGGTTGGCGGCCTCTTCATCTAAGTTAACCGCTGACAGTGAATTTCGGTTATCCGTCGATTGTTTCAAAATAGCACCAGTGGCGACATCGTCTTGCCTTGCTTGCGCGGTTAAGGTGCCTACACGTTCAATCATGTCACCATAGCCATCGGTAAAGCTGACACCCGTACTGACATCTTTAATATTGGCATCCACACCGACGACTGGCTTGTTCTGTAAGTCAGCCAGCTTTAACGCGTTACGGTTATCTGAAACACCGTTTTGGTTAAAGCCAACGCTGAACTGATCATTGTTTTGTGGCCGGCCACTGATGGTTTGTTGGATGGTAAAGCTTTGTTTAACGCCTGCGATGTCCACTTCAATAGCGTAACTGAGCTGATTGGTTTGCCCAGGTGTGATCGGTAAGCCTGTAATACCTGCAGGCGCAGCTTGTCCCTCTACAGGAATTGCAGTGATGGTGACACCCGAAGGTAATGGCGTGTTAAACACCATGGAGCCAGAGGCTTCATCGTAGCGTAAACTGATATTGCCGACGGCTTTAAGATGATCAAGGCTTAAATCATCCGCAACAAAATTTGCCTGCGGCAAGCTGTCTGGATTAAGCACCATTTCTACCGAAGGCTGGCCAATGCTGCCCGTGCCTTTATTCTGCAGCGCGGCATCGGCTTTAAATGGGCCGGCAAACGCCAACTGATCAGCCTGATCCAACACCACAGACAAATCAGCAGCGCCACGGCGTGTCGGCTCCAGTACAAAACGATCACCGGCTGAGGGTGTGCCGCTCATTTGTAGAGTAAAACCTTGGTCACGCCCAGCACTATCGGCAAAACTCAGTACGCCACCGGCACCAACAGTGACTGACATCACGGCACCGTCACTGATACGGCGTGCACTGTAGTTGGTGCCATCAAAATCCAGCTGATAATCACTGGTGGTCAGCAACTTAGTGTTGGTAATGCTCATCGCAGCGCTGGCATTACTGAGGTTGTCAGCCATTGGACGCACACGTAAAGCCGCCAGTTTTGGGTCATTGATATTATTAAACAGTGCAGCGCCCACCTGCCCTTTTAAATCCAGACCTTGGCCGAGCTGGCTATTAACCTCAGAGCTAATGCTCAGCGCTAAACGCCCTAAAGCATTTACTGTTGGGTCTAAGACTTCTGTACGGTAACGCAGCAAACCACCCATCTCACCACCACTGATACTGCCAGTGATATTTTGCCGTGAGCCGCCGCTGATAAAATCAATCTCAAATGTATTTGGATCGCCACGTCCTGGCACAGCTTGCAGCTGATTGACGGTACTGCCCACCACCAATGGCTGGCCACTACCGATTGACAGGTTAAAACTGTTGTCGTCTTGCACCACGACTGTCACACCCACATAAGTTGACAATTGACGCACGGCTTCATCACGGGCGTCGAGTAAGTCATTGGGTTGTTGGCCATTGGTGCCGGCACTGGAAATCGCCGCATTAAGACTACCGACGGTTTGCGCTAAACGGTTAATTTGCTCAGTCGTGGTCACCAACTGCTTATTAATAAAGCTGTTTTGTGAGGTGATATTGTCGTAAATATTATTAAAGCGCCGCGCTAAGCCTTCAGCCTCGGCTAACACCAATTGCCGCGCCGGAATATTGGCGGGGTCTTCTGCCGCGGTCTGCATCGCCGAGAAAAACGCTTGCAAGGATGGCGTAACGCCCGTGGTAGTGCCGGCCAATAAGCCATCAAGCTGATCAATTTGGCTTTTATAGGCTTTCACATCGCTATTGAGTGCGGTGCTGGAGCGCAGCTGCGTGGTTAAAAACTCGTTATAGCTGCGACGGATATCCGTCAGACTGGTGCCTGAGCCAATATAACCCGCCCCGCTAAACTGCGGAGTCCGCGTCGCCTGCACCGTATCTTGGCGCGTATAACCCGGGGTATTAATGTTGGTAATATTGTGCCCTGTCACCGACAGCTTGGTTTTTGCAGCACTTAATCCCGATAATCCAATGTTTAATAAGTCAGCCATTATCTTTCACCTTAAGCCCGTACATTGGTACGTGGCATCTCAACATTCGCCACTTGCTGATAGGTATGCAATTTCCGTGCAATCTGTGAGATTTTTTTTGCATAGTGCGGATCTGTCGCATAACCCGCCCGCTGTAACTCACTGACAAAGCGTTCTGGGTTAGCAGTGGACTGCAAAGCTTGCTTATAACGGCCGTTGTTTTCTAAGAAGCTGACGTAGTCATTAAAACTTTGTTCAAATGAATCGTAACTACGAAAGTCTGCTTTTTCTTTTACTTTAACGCCTTGCACATATTCAGAGGTGGTCACTTGCGTGGAGCCCCCCCCCCAACCATGGGCTTTAATACCAAACAAATTGTGACTGCTGCCGCCTTCACTGCCGCGAATAATGGATTTACCCCAGCCCGTCTCTAATGCCGCTTGCGCAACTAAATAACGGGGATCCACACCGAGTTTTTTTGCGGCCTGCTCAGCCATTGGCAGCATGGTGGCGACAAACTCTTCGGGTGAGGCAAAGGTCTTACGGTTTAAATCCGCTTCTGTTGCGGTAACCGATGCAATGGCTTTACTGGTCATGTCTAAAGTCTGCGCACGTGGCGCTGGATAACTGCGTGCGGCTTGCCAATCTTGGCGCACGTCATTGCTACGCTGCGCTAAGCCTTGATGTAATGTCTCTTGCGCTGCAGCACCAATGCCAGCCAATGAGCGACCTGCAGCTGTAGCCGGTAAAGCTAAACGTCGCATATTAAGCAGCGCAGTGTCATCACGCTGACTGTTAAGAGGTGCGGCATTGAGCTTAGGTTGCAATGCATTGCTCACAGGTACAGGTACTGCTGTTTCTGTAGCAACCACCGGGGCAATCGCTTCTTGAGTAAAAGGATTGGCAGTGCTGGGCTTGGGCGCTTGCGACAGTTGACGGGTTAAGACATCGGCCATCCCCATGCCCTTACCTTGCGACAAGGTCACTGATAACTGCTGGTCATACATGTCGCGGTAGGTTTTACTTTCATTGCTATTCATGAAGTTGTCATCAGCCAACACATCGCCCGCAGCACGCATGGCTTTCATCATTTCTCCCAGAAACAATGACTCAAACTCTTGCGCGACTTTGCGAATATTGGCTTCACTGTCACGCCCCTCACCCACCTTAAGTTGGTGCAGACGATTCAAGTCAGTATAAGCGCCACTATCAGCGATATTAGTGTTGTTGAAGTTCATAGCAACGTCCTCAAATCACAATCAAGTCGGCTTGCAGCGCGCCAGCTTGTTTAAGGGCTTCAAGAATCGCCATTAAGTCAGACGGCGCAGCACCCACCTGGTTTACCGCACGGACAATTTCATCCAACGTGGTGCCCGGACCAAACTTAAACATGGGTTTGGCCTCTTGAGCCGCATTGACTTTAGAGCGTGGTACAACGGCTGTTTGACCTTGTGAAAAAGGCTCTGGCTGACTCACGATTGGATCTTCGGTAATCACCACAGTCAAGCTACCGTGCGTCACGGCCGCCGGCTGTACACGCACGTTCTGACCAATAACAATGGTGCCTGTACGCGAGTTAATAATCACTTTAGCGACAGCTTGGCCAGCTTCAATCTCTAAGTTTTCAATAATTGATAAATAATCCACGCGCTGAGTGGGATCCATCGGTGCAGAAACGCGAATTGAACCGGCATCCAGCGCCTGTGCAACACGCGGACCGAGCATTTCATTGAGTTTATCGACGATATTTTTTGCCGTCGTGAAATCTGGACGATTTAAATTAAGGGTTAAATAATCACCCTGATTAAACCCGCTTGGCACCGCTCGCTCAACGGTTGCACCGGAGGGAATACGGCCCGCTGACGGAACATTGACAGTGATACGCGAGCCATCAGCACCGCCGGCATCAAAACCACCTACCACTAAGTTACCTTGCGCAATGGCGTAAACATTGCCATCAATCCCTTTTAACGGTGTCATCAACAAGCTACCACCGCGTAAACTTTTCGCGTTACCAATTGAAGACACGGTAATGTCAATGGTTTGCCCTGGGCG
>RRZU010865892.1_pt1 | contig 23135 bp, 15 predicted proteins | sample 2165561 | NCBI WGS metagenome assembly RRZU01 (sample SAMN10456909, study PRJNA506462) | wastewater metagenome | isolation source: wastewater sludge | place: USA: Moscow, Idaho | reverse complement strand
GATGAGCGTGAGCAGACGTTAAATCAGCTGCTGTCAGAGATGGATGGTTTTGATGGTTCTAAGGGTGTTGTCATTTTGGCAGCGACAAACCGTCCGGAGTCTTTGGACCCTGCACTTCTTCGTCCAGGTCGTTTTGACCGCCGTATTCCGGTTGAACTGCCTGATCTTAAGGGTCGTGAGGATATTTTGAAGGTACATGCGGCAAAGATTAAGATTGCAGATAATGTTGACTTTAACGCAATTGCGCGAACAGCAGCAGGTGCATCTGGTGCTGAGCTTGCCAACATTGTTAATGAGGCAGCACTTCGTGCCGTCCGTGATGGAAGAAAATTTGCAACACAGACTGATTTAATGGAAAGTGTTGAAGTAGTTATTGCTGGTTATCAGAAAAAGAACCGTATTCTTTCAACGAAAGAAAAACTGATCGTTTCGTATCACGAGGTCGGACATGCGCTTGTAGCAGCGCTGCAGACAAATTCCGCACCAGTGCAGAAGATTACGATCATCCCGCGTACATCAGGTGCGCTTGGCTTCACAATGCAGGTTGATGAAGGCGAAAAGTATTTGATGACAAAGGAAGAACTTGAAAACAAGATTGCAACCTTTACCGGAGGACGCGTGGCAGAGGAGCTTGTGTTCGGTGATGTGACAACAGGTGCATCAAACGATATTGAGCAGGCAACTAAGCTTGCACGTGCAATTATCACCAGATATGGCATGAGTGAGTTCGGTATGGTAGCAATGGAAAGCTTAAATAATGTTTACTTAGGTGGAGACACCAGTATGAGCTGTTCACAGGAGACAGCTGCAAAGATCGATGATCTTGTAGTGGCACTTGTGCAGAAGCAGTATGAAAAGGCAAAGAATCTTTTAAATAGTCATATGGACAAGCTTCATGAGATTTCAAAGTTCCTTTATGAGCACGAGACAATTACGGGTGAGGAATTTATGGAAATCTTAAATCGTCCACAGATTGTGGCACAGGATTAAGCACAGATTTTGTCACAAAATAAATGAATTTGACGATGATTGCAAAAGAAATTAAATTTACCGTCATATTTTTGATCAAAAAAATACAAAAAGTTAATAAAATGCTAATTTTATTCATTGTAATTATTAAGAAAATGCGGTAATATAATCTCGTTGCCTTAGAAAAAAAGTATTGCCCACATGGCAGGATTTATTCTGGGAGCAAAAAAACAGCTGTAAAAACAGAAGATACTGTTGTCTAAATTAAGGTACAGAAAGGGATATCGTGATGTTAGAATTAACAAACACAGAACAAGTGATCATGAAATGTATCTGGGAAATTGGTGACAATGTAGCTGTAGCAGACTTATTAGAGCGTCTGAAGACAGAGTATGGTAAAGAGTATGCTAGAACAACAATTAGCGTATTTATGTCCTACCTGCGTGACAAAGGCTATGTAACATATGAAAAGAGAAGTCATGCATATGTTTATAAACCATTAATCTCAGAACAAGATTATCAGAAAGAGTTGATGAAGCGCTATCAGAAGACTAGCTTTAGTGGTTCTGCGGTAGAGTTCATCCGTGCTTATCTTGACAGTCAGGAATTGACAGCCGAAGATCTTAAGGCTATTCGTGAACTGGTTGAGAAGAAGCAGCAGGAAGTAAAGTAAAATACAAAATGAGTAATAAGCAATAAGAAAGGGAATCACCGCAAGGTGGTTCCTTTTTATGTGGCGGGATTGTCAAAAGTGTGGTAAACTGGTATGGTAGAAAAAAACCAGATACACTCGTGATATAGATCTGGATAAAAAATAGACAAAGCAGTACAGGCAAGGGAGGACATGCAATATGGCGAATCGTATCAATAAGATTATTTCGACAAAGGCAAATACATTGTATGCGATGAAAAACCTGATCAAAAAGGCAAGCATTGAGGAAATGTATATCCTTAGAGTTGAAGACTTCTGGCGCAATAAAAATCAAGTCTGCACAGAGATTATGGAAAAATTTGGTGGCTGCAGAATCGTTGTGCGAAGCTCCTCTACGCAGGAAGACTGTATGAAGTCCTCTAATGCAGGACATTATAAAAGTATTCTTGATGTAGATTCAGCGAGTCGTGCGCAGATCGTAGAATCAATCGAGGCTGTAATTCAGTCATATGAAAAAGATATAAAGGGTATTTCAAATGAGCAGGTACTGATCCAGCGCCAGGCAATGGACGTGTGTGTCAGCGGTGTTGTCTTTTCACGTGACTTAAAAGGAAAGCGACCATATTATCTTGTTAATTACGATGACTTGGGGTCAACAGACAGTGTAACAAGCGGTCGTGGCGGCAAAACGCTTTGGATTGCGAGAAATGTTTCACTTTATCAGCTTGAGGAGCGCTGGCGCAATTTGATTACAGCAGTAACAGAAGTAGAGAGCATCATAGAGGATATTCCGCTTGATATTGAATTTGCCATAGACAGCCATAATCAGGTGATTCTATTTCAGGTTCGTCCGCTTGCAGCAGGCTATCGTGAAGGACGTTATATTGATGATTATTCTTTCTTTGCAAGAAAGGGTCAGATTCGCCGGGAGTATGAGGAGCACCTTGATGCAATTACAGGAAAGCCGATGAAGCTTTCTGATATGGCTTTTTGGAATCCATCTGAGATCATTGGAAGCAATCCAAGGGCGTTAGATTATTCACTGTACCGCGAGATCATAACGCATCATGCATGGAATGAAGGAATCCGTACATTAGGCTATCGTGCATTTAATGAGGATCTTATGTATCAGGTTGGAAATAAGCCATATATTAACTTGACATATTCCTATTATTCACTGATTCCAGCAAGTATTCCGGAACCGCTCGCACTTCGTCTTATTCAGTATTATCAGACAAGGCTTGAGGAAGACCTTTCTGCACACGATAAAATTGAGTTTGAGATCATTTTCAGCAGCTATGATTTTATGACGGAAGAAAATTCAAAGAGATTGCTTCGTTATGGTTTTACCGAGGAAGAACGTAAACTTCTTGTGCGCGAAGTAAAAAAGCTTACGATTGATGCTGTAATGAATCAGGAAAAGATTTTAAAAGAAGATCTTGAAGCACTAAAGCGTCTTGAAAATTGCCGTGAGGAAATTGAAAAGTTGTTGTACCAAGATGTGTCAATTGACAGAATCATCGACAGTATTTTGACTTTGTTAAAAGAAATTCGCACAAATGGTACTCCGCAATTTGCCCGCCAGGCAAGACTTGCCTTTATCGCAAGAGCATTTCTTCGCACGCTTGTAGATGCTGGCTACTATACAAGTGAAAATGTGGATACTTTCATGCAGGGAATTTCTACAGTATCATCAGAATTTAACGATGATTTTGAGCGCTTTTCTGAGGGCCTTATAAGCCGCGAGGAGTTTAACTTTAAGTATGGACATCTTCGAAGCGGCACATATGATATTCGTTCAGACCGATACGACGCGATGAATTTTCGCCCTGCGCCATCGCGTATTAAAAAAGATAAGGTAAAGATTCAAAAAGATCTTGATATCAGTATTTTGACGCAGGCTCTGGAAGATACACAGCTTGATGTGCCTGCAGAGCGTATGGCAAAATTTTGGATCAGCGCAATTGAACAGCGAGAGTATTTTAAATTTGAATTTACAAAATCGCTTAGTATGGTATTAGAACTGATTCGTAAGCTTGGCTCAATTTTGGAGATTCGTACTATGGATTTGTCTTGGCTGTGTGTAGATGACTTTAAGCTATATGAGTCAGGCTGTGATCCAGAAAATTTAAAAAAGCTTTGGATGAAGCTAATCACAAAGCGGCGCCGTTTAAATCATGACAGCCGATTAATTCTTCTTCCAGAAGTTATTTTGTCAGGTGCGAGCGTAGATGTGATTCCTGTGTATGAGGCACGCCCTAATTTCATAACGGCAAAGACAGTCGAGGGCGAGGTAGTGTTGCTTGATGAGGAGCCGGATGCTGATATCACTGGAAAAATTGTTGTAGTGCCAAAGGCTGACCCAGGCTACGAATGGATTTTTACAAAAAATATCAAAGGATTTATCACAAAGTACGGTGGTGCAGCTTCTCATATGGCAATCCGATGCGCAGAATTTAATATTCCGGCAGCAATCGGCTGCGGCGAGAAAATTTACGATACAGTATCACAGCTTGACTATTTGGAGATGGACTGCAGAAATGGTCTGATCAAGGAAGGCATTCAATATACAAATCTCCATGCACTTATCACGCAGAGAGAGGGTGTCAACGATTACGGAGATCCAACTGATATACTAGAGGCTGGATATGTTGAATTTTATGAGTCTATTGGTTTTATTCCGCGTCCTGTTGCAAACCATACTAAAAACTTCGAGCGTCTGTTTGATGAAAAAATAGATCTTTTGATTGTAGTTGGCGGCGGTGCACTTGGACCGCAGTGGTATGACCGTAAACATGAGGAAACGGTACAGCCATATCGTGATAAGATGGAAGAAAAGCTTATTCACTATTGTGTTAATCATGGAATACCGATTATAGGTACATGCCGAGGCATGCAGTATGTGAATGTTCTATTCGGCGGAAAACTGGCATATCATCCTGATCTGCCGTGTCCTAGAGAGCGCGGTGAGGATCATAAGGTACGTTTGCTAAAAGAAAATCGAAGCATTTACGTTAACAATTATCATAAGGATGTCATTTTCGAGGATGCACTTGCAGACTGCTTTGAGCCGCTTGCAATAGATGAAGATAATCACACCATCGAGGCATATCAGTCTGAACAGATGAAGATTTTAGGTGTTCAGTGGCATCCAGAGCGAAAATTTGGCCATGCGGATGGAATTGATGAGACGCGCCGTCTGGTAAGAGATTTTATCTCGAAATTTATTCATTAAGCTAGAGGATATATACCATTTATTAACTAAGAAAAGAGGAAATAAGAGAATATGTACGATATGATTATAGTAGGGGCTGGAACAGCGGGTCTGACAGCAGGAATTTATGCGCTCAGATCTGGCGTTAAGCCGCTTATTCTGGAGTGTGAGGCTATGGGCGGACAGATTACACTGTCTCCGTGTGTGGAAAATTATCCCGGTATTGCAAAGATCAGCGGAATGGAGTTTGCAGATGGACTGATGGCACAGTTGACAAATCTTGGCGGTGAGGTTACTTATGGCAGGGTAATTTCGGCACGAAAAATAGATAATGGCTTTGAAGTTTGCACTGAGGATGGTGAGACATATGAGGGCAAAAATCTTATTATTGCGTCAGGTGCGGCACATCGTCATCTAGGAATCGAGCGAGAGCAGGAGCTGATTGGAAGAGGAGTTTCTTACTGTGCTGTATGTGACGGACCGTTTTTTAAGGAGAAAACAGCGGCTGTTGTAGGAGGAGGAAGCGCAGCTCTTCAGGATGCGCTGTATCTGGCAGGCATTTGCAGCAAGGTGTATTTGATTCACAGAAGAGATACATTCCGCGCTGAGAAGAGTCTTATTGATCAGGTAATGGCTGCAGAGAATATTGAGTGTGTGATGGAAAGTCGTGTGACTGCACTTATTGGCGAAAAGAAGCTGACAGAACTTGAAGTTACAAATCTTTCAGGTGAAAAGAAGACACTTGTGGCAGATGGCTTATTTGTTGCAATAGGAATGGAGCCTCACAATGAAGTATTTAGAGATCTCGTAGATCTTGACGAGGCTGGATATGTAATTGCCGGTGAAAATTGTAAAACAAGGACACCGGGAGTTTACGCTGCAGGAGACTGCCGTACTAAGACGGTGCGTCAGCTGACAACAGCAGCAGCCGACGGAACAGTATGCGGACTTGTTTGTAAAGCAGTATAAAAATAAAACCTTCAAATACATTCGATAAAAAATGTATTTGAAGGTTTTTTGTTTGTATTATGCTTCCTCAGAGATATTATTCTCGGCAGCTTTTTGTGCCTGCGCAGCACGATGCTTTTCAAGAATACGGTTGATTCTGTCAGTCGGATTTAATAGACCATGAATTGATACATTGTGATTTAAGTTATCAATCAAAAGTGCAATATACTTGCTCAGATCAACATTTACATAGTACGGACGAGATAGCAGCTCTGGTCTCTGGTAAACAAGGTTAGTGGTCAGGATATGATCAATGATACCCTGATCATAAGCAGCATCAAACTTTGCCAGGCCATTTGTAAACAGACCAAAAGTAGCAGCAGCGTAAACCTTGCGTGCCTTACGACGTTTTAATTCGCGTGCAACATCAAGAATGCTGTCACCAGAAGAAATCATGTCGTCGATAATGATGACATCCTTTCCTTCTACGTTGGTACCTAAAAACTCGTGAGCAACGATAGGGTTCTTTCCGTCTACAATGCGGGTGTAATCGCGGCGCTTGTAGAACATACCCATATCAACACCAAGATAGTTAGTCAGCTGGATTGCACGGCCCATGCCGCCCTCATCTGGGCTGATGACCATAAGATGCTCATTGTCAACCTGCAGATCTGGCTCTGCACGAAGCAATGCTTTGATAAATTGGTATACACACGGAACGCTCTCAAATCCATCACGTGGAATTGCGTTCTGAACACGTGCATCATGAGCATCAAAAGTAATGATGTTGGATACACCCATTTTTGTAAGTTCCTGAAGAGCCATAGCGCAGTCAAGAGACTCGCGGGAAGTACGCTTGTGCTGGCGGCTTTCATACAGGAATGGCATGATTACATTGATACGGCGTGCCTTGCCTTCAACAGCAGCAATGATACGCTTTAAATCCTGGTAATGATCGTCTGGAGACATGTGATTCACATATCCGCACAGAGAATACGTTTGGCTATAGTTACAAACATCCACCATAAGATACAGATCGCAGCCGCGGACTGATTCCTCGATAACGCCCTTTGCTTCACCGGAACCGAAGCGAGGATTCTTTGCTTTGACAATGTAGCTGTCCTTGCTGTATTCAGAGAAGTGAAGTGCAGTAGATTGTGCATGACTTCTCTCAGCGCGCCACTCAGTCAGGTATTGATTAACCTTCTGTCCAAGGCTTGCGCAGCTTTCAAGTGGGATAAGACCCAGTGTGCCCACTGGTATCGTGTTCAGATTCTTTTCGTTTGGCATGATGACCTCCATGATTATAATATGCAGCTTACCTGCGTCCAAAAGTACGAACCTTAACTAATCATAACATGAAGATGTCGAAGATTCAAGCCTTACGTCGAAATGGATAAAAAAGAAATTTACGTAAAAAGAAAGAAAAATTTGTGCAACATGACCCCAGAGAATCAAAGTCATAAGCGAATTAGCAGTGGTCATGTTATTTTTTAGAAAAAAATATGTCTACGAATTTCTTAAATCTTCTCCAAAAACAGGGATAGGCGTATATTGCCCCATAAGTCGTGAGGAGATTCGCTCAGTGTAGGTACTTTGAAGCTCTTCTGGGCTTAGATTTGTTGAGATAATAGTTGTTTTCCTTGACAGATCACGCGAATTGATCACATGAAACAGCTGACTGATTACAAAAGGAGTCAGATTTTCAGTTCCAAGATCATCAATAATCAACAGGCTGCATGTGAGTGCATATGAATCATTTTCTGATGAATCATCGTTGTTAGAATGAAAACGCTGCATAGCTGATTCAAAAAATTCAGGAGCAGTCATATATAAGACAGAAAAGCCTTTGTCAAGAACAACCTTTGCAATACAGTTACAAAGAAATGTCTTGCCAACGCCTGGATTTCCAAAGATTAAAAGACTAGGGTTTCCATCCTTGAACTGATAAGCATATTTTTCATAAATAAGTTTGAGACGCTGCATATGGGCGCGATTACTCATTCCGCCAAGAAGTGGATTTGGTGCATCTGAATAGCGGTTTATATCAAATGTGTTAAAATTTTCACGTTCCAAACGGTCTCTAATGCCAGATTGTTCATAGAGTAAGCTTATGCCAGCCTGCTCAAAGCAGTGACATTTACGGTTTCCGTCAAGATATCCAGTATCTTTACAGTCCGGGCAGCTATACTTTGGCTGAAGATCATCAAGTGTATAGTGAAGGGAAGAAAGAAGCGCACCGCGCTCGCGTCTAAGTGCATCAATCTGCATCTGCGCATTTAGAGCCTGCGCTTTATTGCCAGTGATTTTAGCCTTTGCAAGAGCAGCGCTAGATGTCGGAAGAAGCTTTGAAATCTCAAGAAGTCGTGGGCACTGCGCATAGATATGGCGCAGACGTTCTTCCATCTCATGCTGGTGTTGGAAACGGATGCGGCTGTAGCGGCGCATCAGTTCATTATATTGTGAATTGGTCAGAGCCATAAAAAGTCAATCCTTTCTGTGATAATCATTCATTTGAATCTTGACTATACTGCTTTAAAATCTTTTCCATGTAATTATTATTTTTGCGCTCAGTAAAATTACGAAACTGCTGTGTACCCTTTGCGACAGAAGAAGCACGGTTTGAACTGGTGCGCTTTGCAGCATCACTTTTTACCTTTTGATCGCGCTGATTTTCAGCAGCCTGTGCATCAGCAAGTGAATGCACATTTTTTTCCTTCCAGCGCTTTAAGATGCTTTCTGTAAAATTAACATTTGGGCGCTGACATTTTTTCATCGTGATATTGCAGGCATAAACATAGACATCTGTAGGAAAACTGTAATCCTTGATCCATTTATTGATATATTCAAGCTGAGCCGGAGCAGGAGTCTGATTGTATAAGCCATATGCCTTCATGATAGCATAGACAGTATCATTATGAAGCAGGTTGTACTGACGAATAGCATCAAGTGTATGAAGACCCTTTTGATGCCAGGACTGGGCAACAGAATCAATAAATTTCATATTAAGCTTGCCCTTGCAGTGATTAGCGCAGTAATCAACAAGATAATCAATGACATCTGGTGAGCGGTTAAACTGAAGATACCAATAGCCAAATGATTCTGTGTCTGCATAATTAAGCGGATGCGAAAAATACTGCTGCCATGCCGACATATACATGTTAAACTCTGGATCGTTCTCAAGAAGAATCAGCTCCTCTTGGGAAAGATGAAGTGACTGTATAGAAGGGGTCGCATTTGCAGCAGAATGTGTAGTAGTTTGTGTGGAAGCCATTGAGCCAGAAGCATTTGCAATGGTTGTATTTGCAGGAGAAACTAAAGCAGGAGTGGGCGTAGGAATTACAGATTGTACGCTTGGAGCAGGTGCAGCTGTCTGTGTAGGTGCAGTCTGTGCAGAAGCCTCTGTCTCTGCCTGAATAGATGGATCTGTAAATGCAACTCCTGACAATTCGTGACCCGATGTAAAGCTAAGGCGCATCAAACCAACAGATTCCCAATAACTAAGAGAACGAAGTACCTCGCGCTCTGAAATATCAAGCCTGTCACTAATTGAAGCACTGCTTAAACCAGTGGCTGATGTCGAGACAGCGCGAAGCAAATATAGGTAAACCTTTACATCCGTACCGGAGGCGGCAGGAAGAAAACGGTCTATAAAATAGCCGGGAACAACAAGGGTATCTATGCTGAGCCGGTTCTCCAGTAAAAGAAAGGACATAAAAAACCTCCAAAATCCAAGTATCATCTTTGTAAAGTATAGCACAAGTTATTTCTTTTGAAAAGCGATAAAAAATCCCCAATTATTTCCCTTAGGATCAGGGCAAGCAATTGGGGATTTTGCGAATACCTTATTTAGAAATTAAGTCTTCTCCGATTTTTACAACATCACCGGCGCCCATAGTGATCACCAGATCACCAGAGGCTGCATGCTGCAAAATAAATTTTTCAATTTCTTCAAAGGTTTCAAAATAATGAGCACTTGTACCGGCCTGCTCTAACAAAACGCGGATATTGTCGGAGCTTATGCCAAGATCATCAGTTTCTCTTGCCGGATAAATTTTTGCAAGAACGACCTCATCTGCTAAGGACAGAGCTTTTGCAAAATCAGTAAGCAAAGCTTTTGTTCTTGTATAGGTGTGCGGCTGGAAGATGCACCAGATCTTTTTGTGAGGATACTTCTTTGCAGCAGTAAGTGTCGCTGTGATTTCCTGCGGATGATGTGCGTAATCGTCAATAATAGTAATTCCATTTACGACACCCTTCTTTTCAAAGCGTCTCTGTGTGCCATGGAAATTCAAAAGACCGGAAACAATGGCATCCATTGAAAGATTCAGCTTTTTGCAAAGGGCAACGGCAGCAAGTGCATTGTAAACATTATGCTCTCCAGGAACACTTAACTGAATGTGACCAAGTGTAGTGTTGCTTGCATCTGTGACGTCAAAGGAAGCCTGAGCAAATTCATTATATGAGATATTAGAAGCACGATAATCGCAGGATTCTCCGTGTCCAACAGTGATAATCTCGCAGTCAAGTCCATTGATCAGCTCAGAAAGATTATGAATATCACCGTTAATTACAAGTATTCCATCCTTTGGAAGCTTTTCCATAAATAAGCGGAAAGAATGACGGATATCGTCAATGTCCTTAAAGAAGTCAAGATGGTCTGCTTCAATATTAAGGATAACTTCCATAGTAGGATAGAAGGATAAAAAGCTGTTTGTGTATTCGCAGGCCTCAGTGACAAAAAGATTTGAGCCACCTACGCGAATATTTCCTCCGATTGTTGGAAGAATGCCTCCGACAGAGATTGTCGGATCAGTATCAGCAGCCAAAAGAATTTCAGTAACCATAGAGGTCGTAGTTGTCTTTCCATGAGTTCCAGCAATGTTGATTGCCGTTTTATAGTTTCTCATCAGCTGTCCAAGAAGCTCAGCTCTTGTTAACAGCGGGATATTGCGCTTTGTTGCATCAACAATCTCTGGATGTTCAGGATGGATCGCTGCTGTGTAGACAACGACATCTGTTCCCTGTGGAATGTGAGAGATGGACTGATCATAAAAGATAACAGCGCCAAGTGAGGACAGATGGTCAGTCAGAGGTGATTCCTTAGAATCAGAGCCGCTGACGGTAAAGCCCTCCTTCATTAAAACCTCAGCAAGTCCGCTCATGCTGATGCCTCCAATTCCAATAAAATAGACATGGCATGGATTTTCAAAATTAATATGGTACATGGTACTTCCTCCGAATAATCAAGTTAAATAAGCAAAGTCAATACTGAAAAACAGTTGTTTCTTAACACAAATTCTGCTTGATTTAAGTATACTCGATTTTGGAGGAATGTAAAGCGTAAATGTTATTATGCTGTGCGAATGAACGCCTATTCACAAAACCGCAATATTTACAGTATGCCCGAAGGTGAATGGATTTCATGAGCCGGACACTTGAAGCAGGTCTTTCAAAGTAATGTATAATAAGAAAGAACCTAACAGGAACCTGCGGAGTTTGGTCCGGCGACGAAACCATTGCACCGAAGGGCATTCGTAACCCGACGCGTGAACTGTAACAAATAAATAAAAATGCATAAAAAATTTTTCTGTAAATTGTTCACTTTTTGAAAGAGATGTGCTATAATAACGACAAGTACTAAAAGATTACAGTTCCCCAAACGCCTATTCACAAGACTGCACTTATGTGCCTTCACTGTTAGACAGTTCTATTTCACTTGATGACAGGCGCTTGGTGAACTGATAACACAACAATTAAAGAACAAAGGGGTGATTTTGTGGTTAGAAAGGAAATGATCGCCATGTTATTGGCGGGCGGACAGGGAAGCCGTCTTGGAGTTTTGACTTCAGAAGTAGCGAAGCCAGCTGTATCCTTCGGCGGGAAATACAGCATTATTGACTTCCCATTAAGTAACTGCATTAATTCAGGGGTGGATACAGTAGGTGTGTTAACACAGTATCAGCCACTTCGTTTGAATACCCATATCGGCATAGGTATTCCGTGGGATCTCGACCGTAATTATGGCGGAGTGACAGTACTATCTCCATATGAAGCAAACGAGAACAGTGATTGGTATACTGGTACTGCAAATGCAATTTACCAGAACATTCGCTATATCGACAGCTTTAATCCAGAGTATGTATTGATTTTAGGCGGTGATCACATTTATAAAATGGATTATCAAGTGATGCTTGATTATCATAAGGCAAACAATGCAGACGTTACGATGGCTGCTATGCCTGTTCCGATTGAGGAGGCAAGCCGTTTTGGCGTGCTGATCACAGATGATACAGGCCGTATCACTGATTTCGAAGAGAAGCCTGCACATCCAAGAAGCAATTTAGCTTCCATGGGTATTTACATATTTACATGGTCTGTGCTTCGTGAGGCATTGATCACAAATAAAGATATTCCAAACTGCGACTTTGGTATGCATGTCATTCCATATTGCCATAAGCGTGGTGACAGAGTATTCTGCTATGAATTTAATGGATATTGGAAGGATGTTGGAACACTTCATTCCTACTGGGAAGCAAATATGGAGCTGATTGATATCGTTCCTGTATTTAATCTGTATGAAGAGTTCTGGAAGATATATACTAAATCTGATAACCAGCCGCCGCAGTATATTGCAGATACGGCACAGATTGAGCGCTGTATCATAGGTGATGGCTCTGAAATCTATGGAAGAGTACGAAACTGCGTTATTGGACCAGAAGTTATTGTTGAAGAAGGTGCAGAAGTTTATGATTCCATTTTGATGCAGGGTGCTGTAATCAAGAAGGGAACAAAGATTTACAAGTCAATCATCGCACAGGATGCAGTTGTTGGAGAAAATTGTACGATTGGTGTCGGTGAGTATGCAGACAGCCAGTATAATAAGAAGGTTTACTGCTGTGATCTTGTAACCGTTGCAGAAGGCTCCGAAATTCCGGATGGCGTTACAATTGGAAAGAACGTAGCAATTGCCGGAAAGACCGCTATTGAAGATTATCCGGATGGAAATCTTGTAAGCGGCGGATACATCATCAAGGGAGGCGAGGAAGAATGAAAGCGATTGGTATAATTTTAGCCGGTGGAAACAACAAGAGAATGAAGGAGCTGTCATATAACCGTGCGATCGCTGCTATGCCAATGGTAGGAACCTATCGCAGCATTGATTTCGCGCTGAGCAACATGTCAAACTCCCGTATTCAGAAAGTAGCAGTTTTAACACAGTATAACACCGTATCCTTGAATGAGCATTTAAACTCTTCAAAGTGGTGGGATTTTGGAAGAAAGCAGGGCGGTTTATATGTATTCACCCCTACTATAACCGCTGAAAATAGTAACTGGTATCGGGGTACAGCCGATGCCCTGTATCAGAACCTGCATTTCCTCAAAGGAAGCCATGAACCATACGTGGTTCTGGCTTCTGGCGATGGAATTTATAAGCTGGATTATAATAAGATTCTGGAGTACCACATTCAGAAGCGTGCTGATATCACTGTTGTCTGCAAGGAAATGCCAGAGGGAGAGGATTTAAGCCGCTTTGGACAAGTGAAGGCAGATGATGACGGAAGAATCCGAGGCTACGAGGAAAAGCCAATGATTGAGACTTCCAGAAATGTTTCATGTGGTATCTATGTAATCAGAAGACGTCTTTTGATTGAGTTAATTGAGCGTGCAGCAGAGGAAGATAGATATGATCTGGTCAAGGATATTCTGATCCGTTATAAGGATATCAAGAGAATTTATGCATACCAGCTTGAAACATATTGGAACAACATCTCCTCAGTTGAGGCTTACTACAGAACAAATATGGATTTCTTAAAGAGAGATGTCCGCAGTTATTTCTTCAAGGAAGGCAACAGTGTATTCACAAAGGTAGATGATCTGCCGCCGGCAAAATATAATCCGGGTGCTAATATTTCAAACAGCCTGATCGCATGTGGAAGTATTGTAAACGGTACAGTTGAAAACTCTGTTGTATTCAAGAAGGCATATATTGGAAACAATTGTGTTATCAAAAATTCTATTATCATGAACGATGTTTATATCGGAGACAATGCAGTCATTGAAAACTGCATCGTAGAGAGCAGAGGAACCATCGAAGCAAATGCATGCTATAAGTCAGAGCCAGGTGATATTCGCATCGTTGTAGAGAAGAAAGACCGCTTCATCATTTGATAATACCAGGGGATCAAAGTCACAAGCGAATCATGCTTGCATGAGAAAGCTTGTGACCTTGATCCCCGCCAAAAACATGAGGATTATATATTTATAAAAGAAGAATAAAAATTAGCTGCACAAAGGCGTGCAGAGGACGGAAAGGCAATACTGGGATGGAAATTACAGATGTGAGAGTGCGCAAAGTTGCACTGGATGGTAAGATGAGAGCAATCGTCTCTATTACGCTGGACAATGAATTTGTGGTTCACGATATCAAGGTGATCGAAGGAGAAAAGGGAGTATTTGTTGCGATGCCAAGCCGTAAATCGGCGACAGGAGAATACCGAGATATCGCACATCCCATTAACTCAGAGACAAGAGATTATGTGCAGAAGATTATTCTCGAGAAATACGAGGAGGCTTTGCAGGAAGCATAAACTCTGAATAACAATTCGACAAAGATATATGGATACTTATAAAAGAAAGACTGCCTTCGGGCAGTCTTTCTTTCTCTTGCAATTGTCGTCTTCATTCGGTATAATGTGGCTGAGGGAAAATGTAACGTAATTATTTTTGGAAAGGCGAGGTTTTAAAGTATGAAAAGGAGAAAGACAGCAGCGGGACTATTGGCGGCATCACTGCTAGTAGGAGCAGCGCCGGTGGTGACAAATGCGGCGCCAGTGAGAATTGTATCAACAAGCATAACAGAACAGTCTTCGTCAGGCTATCGTGTAAATGTAACATTTTCGGCAGATGCAGGTGTGAGCCGTGTTATGATGCCGACATGGACAGAGGCAAACGGACAGGATGACATTGTGTGGCATCAGGCAAGTGTTAGTGGTAATACTGCATCATTCTATGTTCCAGTCAGTGCCCATAAAGGAGAAAGCGGTGCATATATTACGCATATTTATGTATATGATAGACAGGGACAGTTTGCGCTAAAGGGCGAAAATGTAACAGTTCCAGCATCGACATCTGCGTCATCAAGCCTTTCAATCGGTGACGTTTCTATTACGGAACTTAGTGCATCGGGCTACCGAGTTACGGCAAAAATAAATGCACCGTCAGGAGTAAGCAAAGTATTGATGCCAACATGGACAAACGCAAATGGACAGGATGATCTAGTGTGGCATCAGGCAAGCGTAAGCGGTGATACAGCTACATTTTACGTGCCATCAAGTGCCCATAAGGGAGAGAGCGGAGCATACACGACTCATATTTACCTGTATGATAAAGCAGGAAAATTAGCACCATTAAAGGGTGTCAATGTAACTGTTCCATCAGGTGTAAATCCTGGAGGCAGTTCAGGAAATAATAATGGTAGCGGTACAGGTGTGCTGTCGATGGCGATTCCATATGTAACAGAATTATCATCAAATGGTTTCCGTGTTACGATTCAATTTAATGCACCTGCAGGCTATAAAAAGGTTTCAACTGCAGTGTGGACAGCAGCAAATGGACAGGATGATCTGGTATGGCATAACATGACCGTATCTGGAAACACAGCGACATGCTATGTTCCAGTAAGTGAGCATAAAAACGAGCACGGTTCATACATTGTGAATGCGTATGTATTTGAGACTGATACAAAATATGTACTTCAGGGAATGACCGTTCCAGTGCCGTAAACAAAGAAAATGGAGGAACAAATGGCAAAGAAAAGACGCAGCTGGGAAGACTATCAGAAAAAGAAAATAAAAAGAGGCCAATCAGGTGCGCCTATTGTCATACTTTTGGTGCTGCTTGTAATTGCATGTGCAGGTCTTGGTGTAGTGGCATGGGTATGCCTGCGCCCAGTGACGCTTCCACATGTGCAGCCAGATCAGGCATCATCGACGAAAGCACCTGTGGAATACGAAACATGGAAGGCAACAGAGGCGGCTGCGGATGGTGCTCTTGTACAAAGCAGTGATCCAGTCGTACAGGCTGCTAATTTAAAAGCAATGCAGTACGATTATGACGGTGCAATTGCACAGATTCAGTCAATACCTGGCTATGCAGATAATGAAACATATGTCAGCTGCATTCAAAGCTATGAGAGTTTGAAATCACAGGCTGTACAGTGGACAGATTATGATAAGATTACACATATCTTTTTCCATAGTCTTATTGTTGACAGTGAGCTTGCATTTGAAAGCTATAAGAGCAGTGATTATGATCAGGTAATGACAACCATCGAAGAATTTAAGGATATAATGCAGTCTATGTATGACAAGGGTTATGTTTTGATAAGCCTTCATAAGATTGCAAAGATGGAAACGCAGCCAGACGGCACCGTGCAGATGGTGCAGCAGCCAATTTATCTTCCGAGAGGAAAAAAGCCATTTGTACTTTCCGAAGACGATGTATGCTATTATGAGTATATGACAGGAACTGGATTTGCGACAAAGCTCTGTCTTGATGAAAACGGTAAGGTTGTAAATGAGTATGTTGAGCGTGATGGAAGTGTATCATATGGTTCTTATGACGTTTTGACTGTTTTAGAGGATTTTATTGAAACACATCCTGATTTTTCTTATCAGGGTTCAAAGGGTATTCTGGCATTTACAGGATATGATGGTATTTTAGGCTATCGCACAAGTGATTTCTGGTACAATGAAAATTGTGACTATTACGTTTCTACACCTGCAAACGATAAAGAAAAGCGCGAAGATCATACGTCACCAAATGAAAATATTGAGCAGGACAAGCAGACAGCACGAGAAGTTGCACAGGCAATTCGCGATCTGGGCTGGGAGCTTGCCAGCCACAGCTGGGGTCATCTGAATATGACAAGTACAAGCTATGAACATCTTGTATGGGACACAGATATGTGGGAGCGCGAAGTAGAATCTATAATCGGAGATACAGATATTATTTTATATCCGTTAGGAGCAGATGTAGGAGACTGGAGACCATCACAGTATACATTTGAAAATGAAAAATTCAAAAAGCTCTGGGATGTAGGCTTTAGATATTTCTGCAACGTAGACAGTACTCAGTACTGGCTGCAGTATGGCTCAAATTACATGCGTCAGGGCCGTCGCAACATGGATGGTCAGATGATGTTTAAGCAGATGGTTTATCCAGAGAAGGTACTCACAAGTGATCTGTTTGACGTATATGATGTCTTTGACAGACGCAGACCGCTTCCTGTAAATGGAATAACAGTGCCAGAAGATTTTGATCTGCAGGCACTTGCCGATTCGCTTGGAATGAGTGACCGTATAATAAATTGAACTAACATGAGCGCCATCGGGGACAGGGACGCCGCGGCAATTGCTTTTTTAATGCCACCGTCCCTGTCCCCAGTGGCAGAAGGAGGAAAAAACATGTATATCATAGCAGGTCTGGGCAACCCAACCGCACAGTATAGAGGAACAAGACATAACGTTGGCTTTGAGGTTATTGATTACCTTGCTGACAAATACAATATTGATGTAACAACAAAAAAATTTAAGGGCTTAATTGGAACAGGCGCGATTGAGGGACAAAAGGTTGTTCTAGTAAAGCCTCAGACCTTCATGAATTTAAGCGGAGAGTGTATTCAGGAGGTCATGAATTACTACAAAACAGATATCTCTGATTTAATTGTAGTATATGATGATATTAACCTAGAGCCAGGACAGCTTCGCGTGCGTGGTAAAGGAAGTGCAGGCGGTCATAATGGTATGAAAAATATCATTCTGCATTGCAATTCACAGGATTTTCCAAGAGTGCGTGTCGGAATCGGAGCAAAGCCGCCAAAGATGGATTTAGCAGACTTTGTACTCAGCCATTTCCAGGGCGAAGAAAAAAAGGCAATGGAAGACGGCTACAAAGAAGCAGCAGATGCAGTATGCTCCTTAATGAACAACGGACTAGAGGCAACCATGAATCATTATAACCAGAAGAAAACAAAATAATGATAAGGAGGGTCAATTGTGGGTATTTTTGCAAATCCGCTGACGGACCTGCTGGAATATGAAGACTTTTCAAGAGATTTTTTGAAGGGAACAGATCCAGTGGGCATGACAGGCTGTATTGACTCCGAGAAGGTGCATTTTATGAGCACCTTTCTTGGAGAGAAAAAAGTGCAGCTTGTTGTGACGTACAATGAACAGCGGGCAAGGGAAATTGAAGAAGATTATAAATTATTTTGCAGTCAGGTCTATGTGATTCCACCGCGTGACCTGATCTTTTTTAGCGCAGATCTGCAGGGAAATGCCATCATTGCAGAGCGCATGAAGGCATTTGCAGCACTTTATCAAAACGAGGCGAAGGTTATCATCACGACAATGGATGCGCTCATGAGCGTGGCAGTGCCGTTTGAACAGCTGATGAGTCATGTGATAAAGCTAAAAGAAGGTGATGAGCTTGATCTTGAAAAGCTAAAGCATGACCTGACTGTGATGGGATATGAGCGTGTAGGACGTGTGGAGGAGCCAGGACAGTTTACTGTTCATGGAGGTATTGCTGATGTATATCCATTGACAATGGAGGTTCCGGTTAGAATCGAGCTTTGGGGAGATGAAATAGATACGATTCGCTGCTTTGAACCGCAGAGCCAGCGCTCAATGGATCAGATCGAGTGCGTATCTGTTTTTCCAGCGGCAGAGGTGATCGCAGATGATACGGCAAGACGGCGTGCTGCGGGAATGATTCAAAATGAGCTTGAGAGCCAGTTAGCTGTCTTTAAAAAAGCAAAGGAGCCAGACAAGGCGAAGCGTCTTCGCGAGGAGACAAACCGCATATTAGAGGCACTTGGCGAAGATGTTGTATTAGAGGCACCAGACAGCTATATAAGCTATTTTTATCCGCGCACTGTTCAACTTTCTGAATATTTTGATGAGAAGAACACGTTAGTTTTCCTTGATGAGCCGATGCGTCTTAAAGAGCGCGGTGATGGTGTGCAGGCTGAGTTTGAGGAAAGCATGAAAAATCGTCTGGAGCAGGGCTTTCTTTTGCCAGGTCAGACAGCGCTTTTAACACCGGCAAAACATGTGCTTGCTGCTTTTGAGCGCGGTCAGGTTGCAGCACTGTCTTCACTTGACAGCCGCCTGGCTGACTTTACGGTGGTAAACAGCTACGCAGTAAATGTTCAGAACATGAACACCTACCGTGAAGGCTTTGAACTTTTAATTAAGGATCTGACACACTGGAAGAAGGAAAAGTACCGCATTGTCCTTTTGTGTCCGTCAAGAACTCGCGCAAACCGCATTGTCAATCAGCTTATAGAGTATGATCTTTTGGCATATTACAGCGAGGACGAGGATAAAAAGATAAATCCAGGTGAGATCATGGTTACTTACGGAAACCTTCACCGTGGCTTTTTATATCCGATGCTAAAATTTGCTGTTATCACAGAGAGCGATATCTTTGGTGTTAAGAAAAAGAAAAAAGAAAAAAAGAGCCACTATCAGGGTCAGCGAATAAGTGATTTTGCGCAGCTAAAGCCTGGTGATTATGTGGTGCATGAAAATTATGGACTGGGGATTTATCGCGGAACAGAGCGACAGATTGTGGATAAGGTAACAAAAGATTATATTAAGATAGAATATGGTGATGGCGGAAAGCTGTATTTTCCTGTCACACAGCTTCATATGATACAAAAGTATGCTGATTCAGAGTCTAAGCAGCCAAAGCTTAACAAATTGAACGGCCAGGAGTGGACAAAAACAAAAAGCCGTGTTCAAAAAGCAGTCAACAACATTGCAAAGGAGCTTGTGGAGCTTTATGCAGTGCGCCAGAGTGGTCACGGCTATCAGTATGGAGCAGACACTGTATGGCAGAAAGAATTTGAAGAGCTTGTACCATTTGATGAGACAGCAGATCAGCTTGCAGCAATTGATGCGACAAAAGCTGATATGGAAAGCACGAAAATCATGGACCGCTTAGTGTGCGGTGATGTAGGCTACGGAAAAACAGAGATTGCCATCAGAGCTGCCTTTAAGGCTGTGCAGGACAGTAAGCAGGTCGTATTTCTTGTGCCGACAACTATTCTTGCTCAACAGCATTACAATACATTTGTTGAGCGAATGAAGGACTATCCAATTCGAATTGAACTTTTATCACGCTTTCGCACGTCAGCGCAGATCAAGGCATCACTTGAGCGCTTAAAAAAGGGTCTTGCCGATATTGTAATAGGAACGCATCGTGTGCTGTCAAAGGATGTTGTATTTAAAGATCTAGGCCTTTTGATTATTGATGAGGAACAGCGCTTTGGTGTCACACACAAGGAAAAGATTAAGCAGCTTAAAAAAGACGTTGACGTGCTGACACTAACGGCAACACCGATTCCGAGAACACTTCATATGAGTATGATAGGCGTGCGCGATATGAGTGTGTTGGAGGAAGCACCGTATGAGAGAAGACCGATTCAGACATATGTAATGGAAATGAATTGGGAAATGGTTCGCGAAGCAATAAACAGAGAGCTTGCCAGAGACGGACAGGTTTATTATGTGTATAATCGTGTCAAGGATATTGATCAGATTACGGCACAGATAGCAAAGCTTGTGCCAGATGCAAATGTTGCCTTTGCGCATGGTCAAATGTCAGAGCGACAGCTAGAGCAGATCATGATGGACTTTGTTAACGGTGATATAGACGTGCTTGTTTCCACAACTATTATAGAGACAGGCTTAAACATTCCAAACGTAAATACTATTATCATCCACGATTCCGACCGCTACGGACTTGCACAGCTGTATCAATTAAGAGGACGTGTAGGCCGTTCAAACCGCACTGCCTATGCTTTTATCATGTATCAGCGAAACAAGATTTTAAAAGAAGAGGCTGAAAAGCGTCTCCAGGCAATTCGTGAGTATACTGATCTTGGTTCAGGTATTAAGATAGCCATGCGTGATCTGGAAATTCGAGGCGCTGGAAATTTGCTTGGCAGTGAGCAGCACGGTCATATGGAAGCAGTTGGCTATGATCTGTACTGCAAGATGTTAAATATGGCTGTCAAAAAAGAAAAGGGTGAGCTTGAGATGGAGGAAACCTTTGAAACAACGGTGGACATTCCAATCAGCGCTTACATTCCAGACAGCTATATACGAAACGAAGAAGACAGGATGGAAATCTACAAGCGTATTGCAGCAGTCGAGACAGAGGAAGAGTCAATGGATATGATCGACGAGCTTATCGACCGTTTTGGAAGTGTTCCAAAACCAGTCACCAACTTGCTTGAGGTGTCAATCCTTCGTGCGGATGCGCATTCTCTCTATATTAAAGAAATCAAGTCCTCGTCAACAGAGATTCGCCTGTTCATGCATCCAAGAGCAAAATTTGACACGATGCGTGTGCCGGATCTTATACAGTCTTACCGAGGTGCACTTCGTCTGCTTGACAAAGACAATCCTTATTTCTTATTGAGGGCAGGAGATGGCGCAGTCAAAGAAAAAACGCTGACATTGAAAACATTGAAAAAACTGTTAAGCGATATAAAAACGTTGATTGTTTCATAAAATCATGCTAAAATGAAAAGCAAAGTTCACGAGGCGCCCGATAAAGAAGATGCACTTCGGAGCGTTGATAGAGAATATAGAAATAGAGTGAGGTAAATTTATGAACCGAATTATGAAGTATGCAGCAGCAGCCTTCGCAGCAGCTACTGCCGTTAGTACATTAGGCGGATGCGAACAGTTAGAGAAAAAGGCACCAGAGGATACAGTTGCTGTTTCATTTGGCGATACAAATATCATGCTGGATGAGGTTACTTATATGATACGTTCCATGGAGTATACCTATGAATCCTATTTTGGATCAAACATCTGCGGCAACGATATGGGCGATGGTTCAGGCATGACAGTCGGTGATTACATCAAGCAGATGTCTCTGTCACAGCTTCGCCAGACACTTGTATTAAATGAGTATGCAAAGAAAAATGGCATTGAGTTAAGTGATGATCAAAAAGCAAAGGTAGATGAGGCAATTGAAAAGCTTCAGACAGAATCAGAAGATTATCTGGATGCAGTCGGCGCAACAGATGAGCTGATTGAAAAGACATATACAGAGAATGCAATTGCAAATCTTGTTTATATGGATCTTGTTGCTGATGTTGATACGACAGTTGGTGATGATGAGTTCCTTCGCAAAAAGATCGCATATGTAAAGCTGACGCCAAGTGAACTGACAGAGACGACAGCAGCCGATGAGGCAACTACAGAAGTGTCAAGTGATGAAGACAGCAGCGAAGAGGCATCTTCTATAGAGAATACAGAAGCAGAATCAGAAAGTGCATCCAAGGATGTAACGACTTCCACAGAAGAAGCAAGCAGTGAAAAAGCATCAACTGAGGCAGTATCAACTGAGGAAGCATCAAGCGAGAATGTTTCGGAACTTTCCTCTGAGGCATCCACTGAAGATTCAACTGAGGCAGAAACACTTTCAGAAGAAGAGCAGGAACGTCAGGATGCGATGAACGATGCAGCAGACAAGATCCTTAAGGAATTTGAGGAAGGAAATGATGCAGCAGACTTTATCAGTGATTATCAAAATGACAGTCACTTTACTGCAACAAATTCTGAGATTTCCATAAGTGAGGATGGAACTGCTGTATATAATGCAGCTGCGTGGGCGCTGTCAACAGACGAGTGCACTGTATATAAAAGCGATGACGGCAGCATCTATATCATCCGCTGCCTTGATGATAACGATGAGGAGGCACGTCAGAGTGCCATCGATTCAGAGATCGAAAGCAGAAAGACAGCCTTATTCTCAGAGAAATATGCCGAGATTCAGGAAGAATCATCAAAGTTTAAGGTAGATGAGGATGTGATTGATACAATCCGCTTTACAACTCCTGTTTACGTAGCACCAAGCGAGGAAGAAACATCAGAAAGTGAAACTAACGGAGAAGAAACCTCAGAAAGTGAAACTGGCGGTGAAAAAACTTCAGAAAATGAAACTAGCGAGGAAGAGTCAGTAAAAGCAGAAAATTCAAGCGAGTCTGACGAGTCAGAGGAAGCGGTAAGCGAAGCTTCTTCAGAGGAAGAGAGTAAATAATTAAGAGCCACCTAATATCGGGAAAGGCACAGTAAAGTGTCATTTTCCCGATTGCAGGTGGTTTTTTTGGCGAAAAACGCGCTTTCTTTCTTAATCGTTATCCCGATTTCACTTGACATCTCGTAATAATTTTGTTATAATGCCCCTCGAAGTGTAATAATTTTGTAATATTTAGTAATAGTTCACTCGTGAATTGTTACTGTGAAACTAGCGAGGGAGTGCAAG
>RRZU012121889.1_pt1 | contig 23138 bp, 21 predicted proteins | sample 2165561 | NCBI WGS metagenome assembly RRZU01 (sample SAMN10456909, study PRJNA506462) | wastewater metagenome | isolation source: wastewater sludge | place: USA: Moscow, Idaho | reverse complement strand
GGTTGGCGCCGGCGTGGTGTCGAAGATCCTGAAGTGATCCTGAAGGCGCCTCGCGCCTTCGGCAAGCGAACCATCGGATGATCCTTTCGGGGATATCGCGATGCAAAGGCCGCCCCAAAGGGCGGCCTTTTCCGTTTGCGCATATATCGGGTTTGCGCCGCGCCATATCCGGCGCGGGGCCTGCCCTCAGCCGTTATAGCGGGCGAAGCCGCGGGCGGTATCGGCGGTGAAGACCGCACCGAACAGCCGTGGCGGCAGGGTGGCGGCGCTGCCCAGAAGCTCGGTCACCTCGGTCAGCGACGACTCGCCCCAGCGCAGCACCAGCAATGCGCAATCGGCAAGGCCGGCGGCGATCTCGATCTCGGGGCGCTGGCCGAGGTCGGGCAGGATCAGCACGATCAGGTCCAGTTCGGGCCGCAGCGCGGCAAGGCTGGCCTCAAGCGCGCGCTGGCTGCTGGCAGCAAGAATGTCGCAGCCGGGCGGCAGGCCGGTGACGACGGGCTGGCCGGGGCGGGACGCCCCTTGCAAGCGCCCGAGTTCGGCCAGCGGCGGCGCGGTCATGTCAAGATATTGCGGCGTGGTGCCGGCAGGCGTCAGCGCCGCCAGCCCGGCCGGATCGTCGGCAAGGTCCAGGACCAGCACCCGTTCCCCGGCCTCGGCGATGCTGGCGGCCAGCCAGCCCGACAGTTGCGCCACGCCCGCCGCGCGCGAGACCGGAACCAGCCCCGCGACCAGCGCGCCGGTGTCGGGCTGCATCCGCTGCATCTGCGCGACGATGCCGCGCAGGCTGGCGCGGGCCTGCGGATTGGTGGCCGGCGGCGGCACAAGAAAGCTGCCGGGGCGCGGCGCGGACTTGCGCGCCGTGACGCCCGGCACCAGCCCCAGCGCGCGCAGGCCCAGCCCGTCGCGCAGGTCCGACAGCCGCCGCAGCCGGTCGTCGGTCATCTCGCGCAGGAAGGCGATGCCGGTGCCCAGCACCAGCCCGGCAAAGACCGTCAGGATCAGCAGGCGCTTCGTTCTGGGCGAGGCGACTTCGTCCGGAGGCACGGCGCGGGCGATGACGCGGGCGGGCGCGCGCTGGAAGCTTTCGCGCTGTGCCTCGGAGATCATCTGTTGCAGCATCGACGCGTATTGGCTGCGCTTGGCCTCGGCCTCGCGCTCCAGTTCGCGCAGGCGGATGGATTTCTCGGCATCCGCACTGGCGCGGGCGCGCAGGTCCTCGACCTGGGCCTCGGTGGCGGCGATCTCGCGTCGCTGCGCCTCGATCTGGGTGTTCATGCGCGCGGCGATCTGGCGCACCTCGTCCAGGATCACGTCGCGCAACTGCTGCTGGTCCTGGCGGTTGCGGGCGACAAGGTCGCTGGATTCGCCCCAGCGCCGCACCAGCTCGTGCTGCTCCGAGATCAGCCCGGCATAGCGGGTCTGAAAGTCGCGCAGCGCCGGGCTGGCGACCTCGCCGCCCAGCGTGCCGTCCATCAGCGCCCCGACCGTGCCGGATGAGACGATGCCCTCGATCTTGTCCTGGCGGTTCTCGATCTCGATCAGTTGCGAGCGCAGCGCGATCAGCCGGTCGGTGGCGCTGGAGAGTTCCGCCGCCGAGGGCAGGACGGAATCGCGCATGGTGAACAGGTCGTTTTCGCGCCGGTAATCGGCCACGGCGCGGTCGGCGGCCTGCACCTCGCCAGCGAGCTTTGCCACGCTTTGGTCCAGCCAGCTTGCGATGCGGCGGGTATCGGACAGCGCCGCGTCGGACGAGACGTCGAAATAGGCGTCGATCAGCGTATTCACGGCCTTCATCGCGAAAGCCGGGTCGGGCGAGGTATAGGCGATATTGATGACATAAGTGCCGCCGTCGCGGGAAATGTCGAAATCTTCCATCATCTCGCGGCGGATGATCTCGCGCCGGGTCGCCTCGGTGTCCGCGGCGTCAAGGACGGGCTTTTCAGGCTCTGGCGCAAGCGTCCTGCGCAGCAGGCCGGTGATGGCCGACAGGGGCCCGGGTTCGTCCACCGGCGCATTGGCGGGGTCGAAAAGGCCAAGCTCCTCGGCCGATCGCATCGTCACCTCGCGCGAGGACAGCACCTTCAGTTCGCTGTCCACCACCAGCGCATCGGACAGAAGCAGCGTCGGCGCCTCGGGGCCCGAGGGCGAGTTCGAGATGCGCGGATCGACCACCACCTCGGCCCGGGCGGTATAGGTGGGGGTCGCAAGGCGGGCATAGACCAGCGCCAGCGCGGTCAGCGCCAGCGTGATCGCGGCGATCAGCCGCCATTGCCGGGCAAGGCCGGCGCGGGCGGCGCGGATGGTGCTGGCCAGGTCGACCTCGGGCACGGCTTCGCGGGGCAGGTCGTCGCCGCGCCAGTGTTTCTTGCCGCTCTGGATCATGTATCGGTCTCCGGTCCCGGGCTGACGGCCGCCGGCCCGCGGGCCGGGACCGGGGCAAGCCCGGGCAGTTCAGTTGCAGGGATGCGGGGGGGCAGGGTGGTCGCGGGCGTGCGCCCCGAAGGGCGGCGTTGCCATTCGCCAAGGCTGACGCCCAGCATGACCATCCATGTCAGCATGAATTCGTGCTGGCGATACAGGAACGGCTCGACCAGCCCGACATTGACGGGCAGGATCGACAGCACCAGCCAGCACACCGACATGGCCGAACCGCTGGCCCGCCACGCGCGGAAGGCGCGGCGAAGCGTGGTCAGGATCAGCGTCAGGATGGCGGCAATGCCGATCAGCCCGGTGCCGACGCCGACATCGGCGAAGAAGTTGTGAAACGAGGGCGCGTTCGAGCCGGCGCGCAGCACCTGGAAATGCTGGGTGGCGAAGCGGTCGTTCACCCAGAAGGCGCCGTAACCATAGCCGTTCAGCGGCGCCCGCGAGACAAGGTCATAGGCGATGGCCCACAGGTCCGTGCGGCCGGTCAGGGTGGCATCCTTGCCGGTGGCGGCGAACAGTTCGGCCATGGGGTCGATGCCGGCCATGGTCAGCGTCATCGGCGCCAGTGCGATCAGCGCCACCACCGCCATGACCGCCAGATGGCGCAGCGCCGGCGGCAGGCGGTCGCGGTTCAGCAGCAGGACCAGCCCGGCATAGCAGGGCATCAGCACGACCGCCGTCATCGACTTGGACAGGACCACCGCAAGGGCGCAGATGACAAGGGCGGGGGCCGCGATCCAGCGCGCCGGGCGCGGCATCTCGTCCGGCGCGCTGAGCATCAGGCTGAGCGCGATCAGCAGCGCGAAAAGCGAGTAATGCCCCAGCATGTTCTTGCTGGTATAGATGCCCAGAAGGCCGCCGACATCGCTGTAGACCGGCTGAAAGGCCCCGGTCGCAAGGTTCAGGATCGACAGCGCGGCCCCCGCCAGCGTGCTGGCAAACAGCAGCAGCACCAGCCGGCGCGGCGCGAAACGCCAGCCAAGATAGCTGGCGATCAGCACGGTCATGGTCATCTGCACGGCGCCGACAAGGCTGGTCGGCCGTGCCAGCGACCAGACCACCGACATGGCGCAGACCGCCGGATAAAGCAGATAGGACCAGTTGCGCAGGATCAGCCGGAAGAAGGCCGGCCAGACCGTCAGGATGCGCAGCACCGCCAGCAGATAGGCCAGCAGCCAGACAAGGTTCGCCACCCCCCAGCGGTTCGGCATGTCGCCCGCGCCCGCCAGCACCACCAGCGCCAGCGTGACATCGAAGCACAGCCAGAACGCCCTTTGCCGATGCAGGCGCGGCAGCGCATGGGGCAAAGGCTGGGGCAAAGGCTGGGGCAGAGGCCGGGGCAAAGGCTGGGGAAGCGCGCCCCCTAGATCGACCATCTGGGGAACTCCATCCCGGTCATCTGGCGGAAGCGGGCGGCGTCCTCGGCCAGGTCGCGGCGGAACTGGGCGCGCAGGTCCTCGGGGACGGCGGGGGGCGTGCGGCGCGGCGCAAGCGTGAAAAGCTGCCGCAGCCGCGTCCGCGCCCGCTGGTCCAGAAGCCGCGTCAGCAGCGGACGCATCGGCCCATGCGCCAGCCGCATCAGCGGACGCGGCACCCGGCACATCTGGGCGGCGTCGTTGTGGCTGCCAAGGGTGCAGGCGGGCATCGGCCCGGCACCGACATGGGCGGTGATGCGGGCGATCTGCGCGGCGGGGGCGGCGATCAACTGGTCGAAATCGACGACAAGGATCGCCTCGCGCGGGAAATGCGCGCGCCAGCGTTGCAACTGGCGGGCATAGCTGCTGGCATCGACGAGGCTGTGATATTCATGGGTCAGCGACAGGTCCTCGGGGCGGGTCGTCAGCGTGCCCATGTTCCAGGAATGGGTGTATTGCGACAGCGCCCGCGCCACCGGATCGCGCACGACATAGATCAGCCGGGCATCGGGCGCGTGCCGGGCCAGAAGCTGCGGCACGCCGGGAAAATCGCGGCCCTTGGCGTAATTCGGGCTGGCCTCGCCATGGATGGGACGCCGGGGGTCGAACTGCGCGCGATACCAGTCAAGGCCGCGCGCATAGTTCTTTTCGATGATGAAGAAATCCGTTTCCTTGTCGCGCGACATCGAGATCTGCGGGTGCTGCGACAGCAGCGTGTGCAGCGTCGTCGTCCCGGCGCGCATGGCACCGACGATCACGAAATCCACCGGGGCGTTGTCGGGACGAGACGCGTGCGCGGTGTCGGACAAGGGAAATGAATCATGCATGAAAAAACTAGCTCGTATGCTGGATCAGCAGGAAAGCCTCCCAATAAGACTTTCGGTGCAGATCGTCTGGTGGATTGGGAAAATTCAGGGACCAGCGCCGCGCCCGCGTCTCAAGATGGTCGTCCTGCATGTAATATTTCATGCGCTGCGAGACGTGCAGCCGGATGGCGTCCATCTTTGTCGCGTGCTCGTCGGTAATGTCGACGAACCAGTTCGGCTGAAAGGTCAGGTCGGCGTCGATGCCCTCGGCCAACAGCAGGGTGGGGTGCCACCTTGCGCGCCGGGCGGCGATGCGGACGGCGGCGGCGACGGCGACGTGGTCCTGATGGGCGGTGCTGGTGTCGCCCGCGAAATGGCTGATGACCATGCTGGGGCGGTATTCGGACAGAAGCTGTTCGATCCAGCCGACCAGCTCGGCCGAACTGGTGACATAACCATCGCGGAAATCGCCGAAGACGACCTCGGCGCCGATGCGGCGCGCGGCCATCGTCGCCTCTTCGACACGGTTCCAGGCGGCGCAATCGGCGCCGTTCTCGCCGCGTGTCACCACGACAAGGACGATACGCCGACCCTGCCGCCGCAGCTTGGACAGAAGTCCAAAGCAGGACAGCTCGGCATCGTCGGGATGGGCAAAGACCGCCATGGCGGTTTGCTCCTGGGACCGGTCGACAAGGGTCATGGCAGATATCCGTGTTCTCGTTACAGCGGGACGATACATATATCCCGCGAGCCAAGTTGACCCGGAAACAGATTGGCGGACGTTTGTCCATACCCGGCTTTGGTGCCGGTTTGTGGAATTATACTGAACGGTTCTGTAAATAAACCGACCGTCTCAGTGAGTTTATGATGCGCGTGTATTCATTCGATAATTTCGGTTGTATTGCGCTTTGATGTGCGATTTCAAACAGAATTACATTCTACCTGAGCGCGAGTTTAACATATGATGATTCATATTTAATACATTGTTATTACGTTACAAATCATCACTGACGCATGAACTTTCTGCCATTTCTGCGGTTAAGTCACGGGGCTGATCTGCCGCGGAATTGCGGTCGGATTCAAGAGGGATTCAGCGTGAATCCGCTCATATTCATCGGCTGTCATGGCTGTTGATTGACAGATGATGCGGTAAGATTAACAGGGGTCGCATTGTCTTGTCATTCTTCCGGGGTGATTCACCCCTTGGGATGGCCGGTAAATCGTGTCCGGTTTGGTATTGGCGATATTATGTTCGACATGTTGAAAAAGATGCAGGAATCTCCGGTCTGCCCTGAGCTGGCGTCGCGCGGTCTGGCCGGGCGGCAGCAGGTGATGCGGGCGGCCCCGATTCGCCGCGATTTTTATGCCATGCGCGGCAAGCGGGCGCTGGATGTGACCGGCGCGCTGGTGCTGCTGATCGTTTTCTCGCCCCTGATTCTGGTCATTGCGCTGCTGATGCTGTCGCAGCGCGGGCCGGTGCTGTTCGGGCACCAGCGGGTCGGGCAGGCGGGGGCGCTGTTCGCCTGCCTGAAGTTCCGCACCATGGTTCCTGACGCCGAGGCGCGGTTGCAGGAGCTGCTGGACCGCGACCCCGAGGCCCGCCGCCAATGGCAGGCCGATCACAAGCTGGACAAGGATCCGCGCATCACGCCGGTCGGGAATTTCCTGCGCCGCACCAGCCTGGACGAATTGCCGCAACTGCTGAACGTGCTGCGCGGCGACATGAGCCTGGTCGGGCCGCGCCCGGTCACGCGGGCCGAGTTGCAGCGCTATGGCGAGGACAGCGTAAGCTATCTGGCGCTGCGTCCGGGCCTGACCGGCAAGTGGCAGGTCAGCGGCCGCAACGACATCAGCTATGCCGGGCGCGTCGCGCTGGACGCGGCCTATGCGCGCGAGTTCAGCGCCCGCGGCGATCTGGCGATTCTGGTGCAGACGGTCGGCGTCGTGCTTGGCGCGACCGGCAAGTAGGCCGCCAGGGCGCCGCTATTTGCGCGAGCGCACCCAAAGCGCAGCCAGCACCGCGACAAGATTTGCCGTCAGCACCACCACCAGCAGCGCCGGCAGCAGGCCGGCGTCCAGACAGAAATACAGGACGGCGCCGACAAGGACGCCGACGATGAGACCTAGAATCAAAGCACCGACTGGCATGGCCGCATATCACACCGATTTCGGCCGATGTGCCAGCGGTCGGTGAAAATTATCAGGATTTTTTGGACCTTCGATGACGCCCTCTGACGTGACACATATGGCCGGGGCAAGCCGGCCGTTTTCGAGGATGCGCAGCGCGATGGCCGGCGAACATGGCGCCGGGCTGATCGATTCGCTTTTGCTGATCGGCGCACGGGTCGGCACCAACCTTCTGGTGCTGGTCTGGACGCTGATTCTGGTGCGGCTGCTGACGCCGGACCTGTCGGGCATCGCCTTCGCCGGCATCGCGGTGGCGCAGATCGCCTCGATGTTCCTGACGCTGAACGTCGAGGCGGTCTCGATGCGCGTGCTGGTCCCCGCCATGCGCGAGGGGCGGCTTGAGATTGCCGCGGGCTTCATCCGCTTCAACCGCCGCATCCTTTTGCTGGCGCTGCCGCCGGTCGCCATCGCCGCATGGGCATGGCAGGCGCTGCATGGCGGGCATGGCTCGGTCATGCTGACGCTGGCGGTCACGGGCGCGATGGTGATGGCCGCCATGGCGCGCATCACCGGGCGGCACGCGACCGCGCTGGGCGTCATGCGCAAGGGCATCCTGCCGCGGATGCTGACGGGGCCGGTGGTGATGACCTGCGGGCTGGTCGCGGCGTGGCTTTTCGGCCTGACGCTGCGGCCCTGGCATGTCGTCGGGCTTTATGCGCTGTCCGAGGCGCTGACCGTCGCCATCCAGAACCGCCTGCTGCGCGCCGATTTCGCGCCCTTCGCCGGGCTTTCGGGCGATGCCTCGGGCTGGCGCGAATGGGTCGGGCTGGGGCTGTGGCTGGCGCCCGGCTCGCTGATGAACGAATTTCGCAAGGCGGTCCTGATCGCGGCGGCGGGGCTGGCGCTGGCGCCGGCCAAGGTCAGCCTGTTCGCAGTGGCGCTGTCGATCATCAACATCATGAATTTCGGCGTCTCGGCCGTCGATGTGGCTTTCAGCCAGCGCCTGTCGCGCACCCTGACCGGGGATGAGCCGCGGATGCGCGACCGCTTCCTTGCGGTCTCGGGCGCGATCAAGCTGGCGGGCTACACCCTGGGCATGGCGCTGGTCGCGGCCTTCGGCTGGTGGGCGCTGGGCTGGTTCGGGCCGGGCTATCGGGCGGCATGGCCGGCGCTGTTGATGCTGACGCTGATCCCGGGGCTGACGATCCTTCTGGGGCCGGGCTCGGTGATCCTGTCCACCTGCGGGCTGGGGCGCGAGGACTTTGCCGCCAATGTCATCGGCGCGGCGCTGACCGTGCTGGCGGTGGCCGGGTGCAGCGCGCTTGGCGGGCTGACCGGCGCGGCCGTGGGTGCGGTGATCGGCTGCACCGCCAGTCAGGCGCTGATGGCCTGGTTCAGCTTTGACCGGCTGGGCATCGACGTGACGCTGTCAAGCCTGCGCCATCTGCGCGCGGGACCGGCGCGGGCGGGGGGCGCGACATGACGCTGCACCAACAACCGCTGGTCGCCGCACCCGACCCGGTCCTGGGGCGCGAGGTGCTGGTCGTCGTCCCCGCCCTGAACGAGGCGCGGGGGATCGCGGCCTGCCTGCGCTCGCTTCTGACCGGCGATCCGCGGCTGGCCGAGGTCGATGTCGTCGTCGCCGATGGCGGCAGCCGCGACGCCACGCGCCGCATCGTCACCGCCATGACGGCCGAGTTTCCGCGCCTGCGGCTGCTGGACAATCCGCACCGCCTGCAATCGGCCGGCATCAACCGCGCCGTGACCGAGGCCGCGCGCCCGCGCCACCGCATCCTTGTGCGCGCCGACGCCCATGCGGTCTATCCGCCCGGCTACGCGATGGCGCTGGCCGACCGGCTGGCGGCGTTGCAGGTGGCCTCGGTCGTGGTGCCGATGGATTCGCGGGGGCAGGGCTGCTTTCAGCGCGCCGCGGCTTGGATCGTCGATACGCCGCTGGGCTCGGGCGGGTCGGCGCATCGCGGCGGCCGCCGCTCGGCCGAGGTCGATCACGGCCATCACGCGGCCATGGACCTTGACTGGTTTCGCCGCATCGGCGGCTATGACGCCAGCTTCAGCCATAACGAGGATGCCGAGCTGGACCACCGCCTGCGCGCCGCGGGCGGCCGCATCTGGCTGGCGGCGGATCTGCGGCTGGACTACCAGATGCGGGCCTCGGTCGGGGCGCTGGCGCGGCAATACTGGAATTACGGCCGGGGCAGGGCGCGCACGGTCTGCAAGCACGCGCTGCGGCCAAGGCTGCGGCAGATCGCGCCGGCGGTAAATCTGGTCCTGCTGCTGGCAGGGGCGGCGCTGGCGCTGACCGGCGCGCTGGCCGGCAATGCGGCGCTGGGGATGGCGGGGGCGATCTGGCCCGTGCTTTACGCGGCGATCCTGGCCGCCGCCTCGGTCTGGATGGCGCTGCGCCACCGCAGCCTTTGCGGGCTTGGCGCGGGCGTGGCGCTGGCGGCGATGCACCTGCCCTGGGGGGCGGGTTTTCTAAGCGGATTGTTCAAGGACGGCAGGCCATGACCTTGCGGATCGATATTCTCATGTGCACCTTTCGCCGCCCCATGGTCGCCGAGGCGATCGAGGCGATCGGGCGCATCACCCCTTTGCCCGGCGCCGAGCTGCGGCTGGTCATCGCCGACAATGACGACACCGACAGCGCCCGCGAGGTGGTGGCCCGGGCCGCGCAGACGCTGCCCTTTCCCTGCCACTACATCCACGCGCCGGCGCGCAATATCTCGCTGGCGCGCAATGCCTGCCTTGATGCGGCGACCGCGCGCGGGGCGGATTGGATCGTCAGTCTGGACGACGATGAAACCGTCATGCCCGACTGGCTGGTCGAGCTGATGGACAGCGTCGCCCGTGCCGGGGCCGATGGCGGTTTCGGCACGGTGCAGGCGATCTATCCGCCCGGGGCGCCGGAATGGGTCAGCGCGCTGGATCTGCATTCCAGCCACCCCGAGCGGTTCGGCTCGGGCTGGCTGAAGACCGGCAACAGCGGCAATGTCGCCCTGCGCTGGCAGGGCACAAGCTGGGCCGACCAGCGCTATGACCTGTCGCGCGGCGTCACCGGCGGCGAGGATACCGAGTTCTTCCTGCGCCTGTCGGCCATGGGCGTGCGGCTGGTCGCCGCCCCGCGCGCCGTGGTGACCGAGCCGGTGCCCGCGACGCGCCAGACGCTGGAATGGCTGGCAGTGCGGCGTTATCGCATGGGCCAGACCCATATCGTCACCGCGCGGAACGCGCCGCAGCGGGCATGGCTGTTCGCGACCGCCGCGGCCAAATTCGCCTATTGCCGCGTGGCGGAACGCTTTGTTGGCCGCAATGAGACGCGGCGCAATTTCTGGTTCCTGCGCGGGCAGTTGCACAAGGGCGTCTGTGCGGGTCTGCTGGACCGCCCGGCGCCGCAGCTTTACGGGCGCGACCCGGTATGACGGACGCCACCTTGCCCCGCCTTGAGGGGATGTCGGTCGCGGTTTTCGGCTTCGACATCGCCGAGGCGGCGCAGATCCGCCGCATCCGCTCGTTGATGGCGCTGGGGTGCCGGGTCACCTCGTTCTGCCAGCGGCGCGAGGGCGGCACACCCTTCACCCCCGAATGGCGGAATATCGACCTGGGGCTGGTGCGGCACAAGGATATCCGCGGCCGCGCGCTGGGGGCGGCCGCGGCCGTGCGCCGCGCGATGTCCGGCTGGCGGGAACTGGCGGGCGCGCGGCTGGTTCTGGCGCGCAACCTTGATCTTGCGCTGATCGCGCTGGCGGCGCGGCGGCTGGCGGCGCTGCGGGCCGGGCGTGCGGCGCCGCCCCTGGTCTATGAATGTCTTGATATCCACGACCTGATGACCCGCCCCGACCGCGTCGGCCGGATCATGCGCCGGGCCGAGCGGCACGTTCTTGCGCAATCGGCGCTGCTGGTCGTGTCCTCGCCCGGCTTCATGCAGAACTATTTCCAGCCGGTGCAGGGCTATCGCGGTCCGGTCGCGCTGGTCGAAAACAAGCTGTGGCTGGGACTGGGCGCCGAGGCGCGTCCCCTGCGTCCCGCCCCGGCATCGCGCCCGGACGGCCCGCTGACCATCGGCCTCGTCGGCTCGATCCGCTGTCAGGCCTCGGTCGAGCTGTTGATGCGCACCGCCGACCTGATGGGCGACCGGCTGCGGGTCCGCATCTCGGGCGGGTTGCACGAACACAGCCTGCACGGCTTTCACAAGGCGCTGGCCGCGCGCGCCAATGTCGAATGGACCGGCCCCTATGCCTATCCGCAGGGGCTGGCGCAGGCCTATGCCGGCTGCGATCTGGTCTGGGCGCAGGACATGTGGCAGCGCGGGACGAATTCCGATTGGCTGCTGCCGAACCGCATCTATGAGGCAAGCTGGTGCGGCTGCCCCTCGGTCGGGCTGGCGGATACGCAGACCGGGGCGCGCATCACCGCCGACCGGCTGGGCTGGACGGTGCCGCGCGCCGCGCCCGAAGAGCTTGCCGCCCTGCTGGACCGCCTGACGCCCGGACTGCTGGCAGGCCAGCGCGCGGCGCTGCTGTCGCGCCCCGAGGGCGATTTCGTGCAAGGCCCCGGTGACGTGCTGCCGATGCTGGCCCCCGCATTGGCCCCGACATTGGTTCCGGCGCTGGCCTGACAGGACGGAAAAGGGCCGGGGACATTGCTGCCCCCGGCCGGATTCCGCGGCGCCCGGTCTTAACCGAAGACGAAGTCGAGCTGGCCCAGCTCGTAACGGTCGATGCCGTTCAGCAACAGCGTATTGCCATCGTTGAAGACAAGCTGCACCCCCTGCGAGGTGAGGGTATAGCTGACATCGCTGCTTGAATAACCGCTCAGCCGGATCTGGTCGCCGCAGGCGGCATCGGCAATGATGTCGTTGCCCCAGTTGGTGCCGGCGGTGAACACGAAGTCGTCGCAACCCGGACCGCCCGACATGATGTCATTGCCGGCATCGGCGACCAGCGTGTCATTGCCGCTGCCGCCATAAACCCGGTCGTCGCCATCGCCGCCGTAAAGCGAATCGTTGCCCTCGCCGCCAAACAGGCTGTCACACCCCTCGCCGCCATTGATGCTGTCGTCGTCCGAGCCGCCGTCCAGCAGGTCATTGCCCGGGCCGCCGACCAGCGTGTCGTTGCCGGTGCCGCCGTTCAGATAGTCGTCGCCCTCGTTCGCCGAAAGGTTGTCATTGCCTGCGCCGCCGACCAGCGTGTCATTGCCGGCCTGACCGTCCAGAATGTCGTCGCCGCCTTCGCCGCAAAGCACGTCGTCGCCGACGCCGGAATAGATGGTGTCACTGCCGGCGCCGCCATAGGCGGTGTCGTTGTCGATGCCCAGCCGCAATTCGTCATCGCCGGCGCCGCCGTCGATGGTGTCATTGCCCGAATTGCCCCAGATGGTGTCATTGCCGATGCCGCCGATCAGCAGGTCGTCGGCGTCGTTGCCTTCGATATAGTCGTTGCCGGCGCCACCGTGGATGGTGTCCGGCCCCTCGCGGCCGATGATGGTGTCGTCGCCGTCGCGCCCGAAATACAGGTCCGAGCCGCTGGTGAGATTGGCGTAATCCGCGCCCTCAGAGCCGAAGATGGCGTTGGGGTTGTTCGAGTCGACGACGTAGTCCGGCTTGCAGCGCATGTCATAGGAACAATAGCTGGGGGTGTAATTCACGCCGCAGACGCGGCTCCACCAATCCTTTCCGCCGCGATCGTAGTTTGAATAGGAATAACGAAACGAATAGTTCATATAAGTCATGGCGAACCTCGCACCTTGAAAACGAATTTGAGCAAGAACACGCTTGCACAAATTGGACATAACATAGGCGTTGGGCGGTGTGAAATTAAATAAAAATTCATTACTGCGATGATATAAAATGATAATATACTTGTGGTTGTCATATAAAACTGGCCCTTTCAGTTTATTATTCTTTAGCCTGGTTCATTATCTTCAATATTGGGTCTGGATTTTACCCGTTTTCCGGATGCCCGACCCACCGCGCGGCGGAGATCCCGGCGCATCCTGCGCGGCTGCCGCTGGCCGGAGCGGGCCCCTGCATCCGACGGATATCGCACCCGCCGCCCCGGGGTGTTACCTTGCGTCAGACCTGCGGGCGGAGTGATTCCCCCGTGGCCGACCGGCGGTTTTCACCGGCGTGACGATGGTGGTGCGGTCTGGCCGGGGCTGTCTGCCCTGGCCACGTTAACAAGGGGAATGTCATGGACCAGACACGGATCGCAGAGCAGACGACCGAATTCGTCGACCTGATGCAGCGGGCGCAGAACCTTGCGCAGCGCAGCGGTGCCAACGCGGTGGCCAAGGCCACCGGGCAGGAATTCTCGGTGCTGGATGCGGGCACCATCGCCCAGGCCTATGCGCGCGCCGGGATGCAACTGGCCAGCGACCCCTTTGCCCTGACCCGCTTTCAGATGGGCCTGTGGAGCGACAGCGCGAAAGCCTGGCTCAATGCATGGTCGAATGGCGCCGAGGACAGCGGCGACCGCCGTTTCCGCGATGGCCGCTGGAGCGCGGACCCCGTCAGCCGCGGCCTGCGCGACATGCATCTGGCGGTCGAAAACGCCGCCGAGCGCCTGATCGGCGCCTTGCCCGACGATGACAAGGACAGCCTGCGCGTCCGCTTCTATACCCGGCAGTTGCTCAGCGCGCTGGCTCCGGCGAACTATCTGGCGCTGAATCCCGTCGCCCGCGACCGCTTCCTTGAGACCGAGGGCCGCAGCCTTCTGGACGGGTTCCGCAACCTGCTGGACGATCTGGAACGCGGCGACGGGCGGCTGGACATCAACATGACCGACCGCAACGCCTTCGAGGTCGGGCGCGATCTGGCGACGACACCGGGCGAGGTGGTCTATCAGAACCAGCTCATGCAACTGATCCATTACAAGCCGATGACCGCGACGCAGTTCAAGCGTCCGCTGCTGTTCGTGCCGCCATGGATCAACAAATACTACATCTTCGACATGAAGCCGGAAAACAGCCTTGTCCGCTATATGCTGGAACAGGGGCACAGCGTCTTTCTGATTTCCTGGGTGAACCCGACCCGCGAACATGCGGCGCTGAGCTTTCAGGACTATATGCGGCTGGGTCCGCTGGCGGCGCTGGACGCGATGGAGACCGCGACCGGCCAGCGCGAATTCGACACGCTGGGCTTTTGCATCGGCGGCATCCTTGTCACCGCGACGCTGGCCTATATGGCGGCGAAAAAGGACAAGCGCATCAAGACCGCAACGACGCTGGCCACCATGGTCGATTTCACCGATGTGGGCGAGATCGGCGTTTTCATCGACCGCGACCGGCTTGAGGTCCTGCGCAACCACATGGCCGACAAGGGCTATCTGGAAAACCACCACCTTCAGGACATGTTCTCGATGATCCGGGAAAACGACCTGATCTGGTCCTTCCACGTCATGAACTACCTGATGGGCAGGAAGCCCCCGGCGTTCGACCTTCTGTTCTGGAACGGCGACAGCACCCGCCTGCCGGCCGAGATGCTGCTGTGGTATCTGGAAAAGATCTATATCGAGAACGGCCTGCGCAAGCCCGGCCATCTGACCATGGACGGCGTGCCCATCGATATCGGCAAGATCGACATTCCCTTCTATGTCCTTGCCACGAAAGAGGACCACATCGCGCCCTGGCGCTCGATCTATCCGACGACGGGGCTGCTGGGCGGACCGACGACCTTCGTCCTTGGCGGCTCGGGCCATATCGCCGGCGTCATCAACCCGCCCGGCAAGCGGCAGAAATACGGCTATTGGACCGACGACAGCTATCCGGCCGACCCCGATGCCTGGCTGGCGGCGGCGGAAAAGCACGAAGGGTCCTGGTGGCCGCATTGGGCGAAATGGATCGAAGGCAACAGCCCGGCGACGATGGTCCCGGCCTATGATCCGGCGACCGGCGGCCTGAAGCCCATCGAGCCCGCGCCCGGCAGCTATGTAAAGGCCGACTGACGGATATTCCTGCATGGTTTCAATGTGCTCCGCCCCGCGGCAGGGGGCGGGGCACTTTCAGGCATCTTTTCGGCTTGAAATTTAATCAATCGTTTGATTAAATCAGGTCATGCAAGACGATTCCATTCCCGCCGGCACCCGTGCCGACCTGATCGCCGCCGGCCTGCACCTTTTTGGGCGCGACGGCTTTGCTGCCACCTCGACCCGCGCGCTGGCGGCGCAGGCGGGCACCAATGTCGCCTCGATCGCCTATCACTTCGGCGGGAAAGAGGGGCTGCGCCTTGCCTGCGCTGACGAGGTGCTGCGCCGCATCGCATGGTCGCCGGCCCCGCCATGCCGCCGCCGCAGATGCCCGCCGATCAGGCGCTGGCGCGGCTTGACGCGATGCTGCGCGCCATGGTCGGCTTTCTGACCGAGGCGCCGCAGGCCGCCGACATCATCGGCTTCATCCTGCGCGAAATGGCCGAGGACGGCCCCGCGCTCGCCCTGCTTTACGAGCGGTTCTTCCTGGAAAAGCACCGCGAAATCTGCCTGTTGATCGGCATGGTCACCGGCGCCGACCCCGACCTTGAGGATACCCGGTTGCTGGCCTTTTCGCTGCTGGGGCAGGCGGTCTATTTCCGCATCGGCCAGCCGATCATTTGCCGCCGCATGGGCTGGCGCCAGCTTGGCCCGGCCGAGGGACAGGCCATCGCCGACCGGCTTTGCGCCAATCTTCACGCCATTTTACGAGCTGAATCATGATGGGTTTCATCTGCGCCGTGCCGCTGGTCTCGTCGCTTTTTACCGCCTGCGCGGCGCCGCCGCCCTTCGCCACCGGCTATGTCGAGGGCGAATATGTCCTGATCGCGCCCATCGCTGCGGCGCAGGTGCTTGACCTGCCGGTGGGGCGCGGCGACCGCGTGACGGCGGGGCAGGTGGTCGCCCAGATGGAGACACAGGACGCCCGAATTGCGCTGGCCGAGGCCGAGGCCGGCCTTGCCAAGGCGCAGAACGAACTGGCCAACCTTCAGGAAGGCCGCCGCCCCGAGGAAATCAGCGTGCTTGAGGCGGCACTGACCTCGGCGCGGGCGCAGGCCGACGAGGCCGGCAAAGAGGTGGCGCGGCAGGAAAGCCTGCGCGCCCGCAATGTCAGTTCGCAATCGCAACTGGATCAGGCCCGCACCGAAACCGAGGTTGCCCGCGCCCGCGTGGCCGAGGCCGAGGCGCAGCTTTCCGTCGCCCGCCTGCCGGCCCGCGCGCAGGAAATCGAGGCCGCCCGCGCCGCCGTCGCCGGCGCCCGCGCCGCGCGTGACGCGGCGGCATGGCAACTGGACCAGCGCCGCCTGACCGCGCCGCGGCCGGGCACGATTTTCGACGTGATCCGCCGCCCCGGCGAGATGGCCGGCCCCTCGGCGCCCGTCCTGTCCTATCTGCCCGACGGCGCGGTGAAGCTGCGCCTTTACGTCCCCGAGGCGGGCCTGTCCTCGATCGCGCCCGGCACCGTCCTCAACGTCAATTGCGACGGCTGCGCGGGCGCGACGGCGACGGTCACCTATGTGTCGGACGCGCCGGAATTCACGCCGCCGGTGATCTATTCGCTGCAAAACCGCCAGAAGCTGCTCTACCTGGTCGAGGCGCGCCCCGATGCCGGGACCAGGGCGCTGAATCCCGGCCAGATCGTCGATGTGGACCTGTCGCGATGAACGTGATCGAGGTCCGCGGCCTGACCAAAAGCTTTGGCGACCGCAAGGTTGTGGACGACGTGTCGCTGACCGTCGAAAAGGGCGAGATCGCGGGCTTTCTGGGGCCGAACGGTTCGGGCAAGACGACCTGCATCCGCATGATGTGCGGGCTTCTGACGCCTGATGCCGGGCATGGCATGGTGCTGGGCCATGACATCCTGACCCAGCAGCGGCAGATCAAGATGCAGGTCGGCTACATGACGCAGAAATTCTCGTTCTACGAGGATCTCTCGATCAAGGAGAACCTGGATTTCGTCGCCGGGCTTTACGGGCTGCCGCAGCAGGCGGTGCGCGACACGCTGGCCGATCTGGGCCTGACCTCGCGCCGCGACCAGATGGCGGGCAGCCTGTCGGGCGGCTGGAAACAGCGGCTGGCGCTGGCCGCCTGCATCATGCACAAGCCCCAGCTTCTGATGCTGGACGAGCCGACGGCAGGCGTCGACCCCAAGGCCCGGCGCGAGTTCTGGGACGAGATTCACGAACTGTCCACCGGCGGCCTGACCGTGCTGGTCAGCACCCATTACATGGACGAGGCCGAGCGCTGCCACCGCATCAACTATATCGCCTATGGCCGGCTGGTCGCGCATGGCACCGTCGCGCAGGTGATCCGCGATGCGGGGCTGACGACCTATACCGTCACCACCGACCATCCGGGCCGGGTGGCGCGGCTGCTGGCGGGCATGCCCGGCGTCGAGCAGGTCGCGCCCTTCGGCACCACGCTGCACGTCACCGGCACCGACCGCACCGCCATCGAGACAGCGCTGCGCGGGGCGGGCGTCGAATGGCAGCCATCCGAAACCAGCCTTGAGGACGTCTTCATCCGCCTGATGGAGCAAAGCCGGGACAATATGGCATGAACTGGTTTTCGCTTCACCGGCTGCGCGCCCTGCTGGGCAAGGAATTCATCCAGATGCGCCGCGACCGCGTCACCTTCGCGATGATGCTGGGCGTGCCGCTGATGCAGCTTCTGCTGTTCGGCTTTGCCATCAACAACGACCCCAAGCACCTGCCCGCAGCACTGGTCGCCCCGACCGAGGACCGCTTTACCCGGGCCATGGTCTCGGCGCTGGAACTGACGGGATATTACAACTTTACCCATCCCATCGCCTCGGCGGCCGAGGCCGAAAGCCTGATCGCGCGGGGCGATGTGTCTTTCGTCGTGACCATCCCCTCGGATTTCGGGCAGCGGGTGGAACGCGGCGACAATCCCCAGATCCTGATCGAGGCTGACGCCACCGACCCCGCCGTGGCCTCGGGCGCGATCTCGACGCTGGGCACGGTCGCCAAGGGCGCGCTCAGTCGCGAGATCGGCCATGAGGCGGGCGCGGCGCCGGTCGATATCGTCGTGCATCGCCGCTACAACCCCGAAGGCATCACGCAATACAACATCATCCCCGGCCTGATGGGCGTCATCCTGCAAATGATCCTGGTGATGATGACCTCGATGGCGCTGACGCGCGAGACCGAGCGCGGCACCATGGAAAACCTGCTGGCCATGCCCGCGACGCCACTGGAGATCATGCTGGGCAAGATCATCCCCTATATGTGCGTGGGCGCGGTGCAGGTCGTGGTGGTGCTGCTGGCGGCGCGCGCGCTGTTCGGCGTGCCCTTCGTCGGCAGCTTCCAACTGTTGTCGCTGGGGATTTTCGTCTTTGTGCTGTCGATGGTCATTCTGGGCTATCTCATCTCGACGCTGGCGCGCACGCAGATGCAGGCGATGCAGTTGACCTTTTTCTTCTTCCTGCCGTCGCTTCTGCTGTCGGGCTTCATGTTCCCGTTCCGCGGCATGCCCGGCTGGGCGCAGGTGCTGGGCGAATGTTTCCCGCTGACGCATTTCCTGCGCCTGATCCGGGGTGTGATGCTGAAGGGCGCGACCTATGCCGATGTCGCCCAGCCCATCGCGGCGCTGATGCTGTTCGTGCTGATCTTTGCCGGGCTGGCGCTGACGCGGTTCCGCCGGACGCTGGATTAGGCCGCGATGGCCTGTTCCAGCCGCGCATCGCCCGCCGCCTTGCAGGCGGCCTCGATGGCGGCGCGGTCGGGCATCAGGCAGGCGGCGGTGGACAGCGCATCCGCGACCGCCGCCGACCGCGCCGAGACCGAGACCTGCCGCCACGGCCCGGCCGCCGGGCGCCCGCTGACCGGGTCGAAGATATGCCCGACCTTGCCCGCCGCATCCAGCACCGTCCCCAGCGGCGCCGAGGTCGCCAGCGCCCGGTCGCGCAGCGCCAGTTCCCTGCCGTCGCGGATGCTGACCGGCCAGCCGGTCCGGCCGTCCTCGTCGCCCAGGGCGACGATCTCGCCCGTGTCGATCAGCACGTTTTCAACGCCTTGCCCGCGCAAAAGCCCGGCCACGCTGTCGGCGATAAAGCCTTGCGCGATGCCGTTCAGCGTCAGCGCCATGCCGGGACGCAGCACGATGCGCGCGGGGTCAAGGCGCAGGTTCTGCCAGCCGGTCCGCGCCTGCGCGGCGGCGATCCGGGGCGCGTCGGGCAGCCGCCCTTCGACGGCGGCGCGGGCGTAAAGGTCCCAAAGCGGCTGCACGCTGGGGTCGAACGCCCCGCCGGTCGCCCGGTGCATCTGGTCGCAAAGCCCAAGGCAGGTGACCAGATCCAGCGAGGGCGCCTCCAGCGCCGCGCCGGCGTTCAGCCGCGCCAGTTCGCTGTCCGCGCGGTAAAGGCTGAAGACGCGCTCAAGCCGGGCGATCTCGGCGCGGGCGGCGTCGATCAGGCGCGCGGCCTCGGGATGGACCAGCGCGATCCGGGCCGGGGCCCCCAGCGCGATCCCGCGCCATTCCCGCATCGGCGCGGCGGAAATGGCCGAAACCGATCCGGTGGCCGAGACGGCAAGAACACCTGCGGTGATGGTCAGAAAGCGGCGGCGTTTCATGGTCAACTGCCTTTCGTTGCGGCTTTCAGCCGGTTCAGGTAATCCGCGTCGGCATCGGCGGGGTTATCGGCCGGCGCACCGACGGGGGCTGTGGCGGGGGCTGTGGCGGGGGCCGCGCCCTCGGCAGGGGCCAGCACCGCCGCGTCGGGAATGTCGCCCATGCGCAGCACCTTGCCGCCATGTTTCGCGACAAAGGCCGTCGCGCCGGCCTCGCTGCCAAAGGGCACCATTTCGTCGGCGCCCATGCCGCCGGCCTGTTTCGACCCCATGACGAACCACGCGTCCGAGGCAAGGATCCAGTTCGATGCCCCCGGCTCGGCCCAGCTTGCGGCGCGGTCCATGTCGCTGACATAGATCGCGGCGATGGTGTAATCCTGTTCAGGCATGCGCTGAAAGGCCAGCGCGTCGCGCACCTGCGCAAAGAAGATCGGGGCCGTCACCTCGCGCAGATGGATCTGCGCCTTGGGGCCGGGATGCTCCAGCAGGTCCATCTGGCAGTAATAGCCGACGGCGGTCTGGGTCATCTCGACCGGAGGCGGGATTTCGGCCGTCTCCTCGCGGCAGGCGGCCAGCGCCAGAAGGGCAAGCAGGGCAAGGCGTTTCATGGCGTGATCCTTCGGAAGGCAAGGACGGCGGCGCCCAGCCCGCAAAGCGGCCAGACCAGCACCGAGGTCAGCGCGGCAAGGGGCGGGATCGCATTGGCGGCGCCCGCCAGCCCGGCGGCGGCGGCGGTCGCCTGACTGGCCGACAGGTTGTAAAGCCGGAAGGCATCCGCCGGATTGGTCAGCAGCGCCGCCGGCAGGAACGAGGTGGTGAAGCGGCCGCCATCGTCGGCCACGACCGCCGCCAGTAGCGCCAGATCCCACAGCACCACGGCGATCAGCCACAGCCCGATCGCAAGCCCCGCCGCGCCCGAGGGCCGCCGCGCCAAGGCCGACAGCGTATAGCCCGCGCACAGGAACGCCGCGCCAAGCGGCAGCGAGGACCAGAACAGCCGCCACAGCGACGGCAACCCGTTCAGCGCGGTCCTGTCGGTGGCGACGGCAGCGATGGCGGCGACGCCGTAACCCGCCGCCAGCGCCATCGCCAGCACCGCCAGATGCGCTGCGGCCTTGCCCAGCACGATCTGCGTGCGCGTCACCGGATAGGTCAGCAGCAGGGGCAGGGTGCCGCGCTCAACCTCGCCGGCGATGGCGTCAAAGGACATCAGCAGCGCCACCAGCGGCACCAGATAGACGGCAAGGCTGGTCAGGCTGGCGACGATCACCGACAGCCGGTCGGTCCCCAGCGCCCCGGTCGGGGCCGAGCCCGCCGCCGACAGCACCAGTGAAAACAGCACCATCATGGCGACGGCAATGGCGACCCAGCGGTTGCGCAGGGCGATCCGCATCTCGATGGCGGCGATGGCAAGAATACGGCCCATCATGCGGCGTCCCTGCGGCTGATCTGCGTATAGATGTCTTCAAGGCTGGGCGGGAACATGTCCACGTCGGCGACATGGGAACCCAGTTCGGCGATGCGGCCCAGCATCGGCAGCTTGTCGGTCTGCGGCACCTGCAACGTGGCGCCGCCATCGGCGAATTGCGCGGCGGGAAAGGCGGCGCGGATCGCCTGTTCGCCGCCATTCGCCACCCTGATCTGGATGGTCAGCGGCAGGTCGGCGCTGGCACGCAGCTCGCCGATGCTGCCCTGCGCCACCAGCCGGCCCTGCGACAGGATGGCGATCAGGTCGGTGCGGGCCTCGACCTCGGTCAGCGCGTGCGAGGACAAAAGGATCGCTGCCCCCCGCGCCGCCAGTTCGTCCAGCAGCGCATAGAAATCGCGCCGCGAGACCGGGTCCAGCCCGCTTGTCGGCTCGTCCAGCACCAGCAGGCGCGGCGTGCCGATCAGCGCCTGCGCCAGCCCGACGCGCTGGCGCATCCCCTTGGAATAGGTGCCGATGCGGCGATCCAGCGCGTGCGCCAGCCCGACGCGCGCAAGAATATCGGCCGCGCCCGAGGCCGCCTGCCCGCGCAGGCGCAGGTAATGCGCGATCTGTTCGCGCCCGGTCAGCGCCGGGTGAAAGGCCACGCTTTCGGGCAGATAGGCGGTGGCGTCGCGGGCCACGCCGCTGCCGGGGGGGGCACCCATCACCCGCACCTCGCCGCCGTCATGGCCGATCAGGCCCAGCACGATCTTCATCAGCGTGGACTTGCCCGCACCGTTATGCCCCAGCAGCGCCACGCGCTGCCCCGGCGCCACGGTCAGCGAGACTTCGGAAAGCGCGGTCACGCCGGCATAGCGCTTAGTGAGTTGCGAGAGGATCAAAGGCGTCGTCATCTGCATCATCTTTCAGCCAGTCGGGGGCGGTGGCGGCCTCCTCGGCGGCGATTTCGGGGGGCACGGCGATCTGGACCGGGCGCATCTGCGGAAAGCTGTCCACGACCCCGCCGGGCAGGGTGGCGGGAAAGCTGGATTGCGACCAGCGGATCAGTTGCACGGCCGGGGCGCCGGTCAGCAGCGCGGCGGCGGGCTGCGACCACAGGATGTGGTCCATCAGGTCGTTGGGGCGATAGGGGCTGTCGGCGACCCCGTCGCCGTTCAGGTCGAAGGCGGGATTGTCGGACCAGAAATTGCCGGTGCCGTTCAGGCTCCACTCCACGTCCCTTGTGCCGACATATTTCACCTGATTGCGGTTGCCGATGAAGGCATTGCCGGTGATGGCATTGCGTTCGGAACCGGCGGTGAAATGGATGCCGATATCGCAGCCTTCATAGCGGTTGCCGGCGATCAGGTTCTTGTGGGCGTTATAGATGAAGGTGCATTTCTCGGCCCCGCCGCGCACCAGATTGCCGATCACATCGGCATTGTTGGCATAGTTCAGCATGACCCCGTGGCTGCGGTCGCGCAGCGACAGGTTGTTCATCACCTTCACCCGGTCGGAAAACATCAGCGCATAGCCCAGATGGTTGCCGATCGAGATATTGCCGCTGACCTCGCTGTCATTGGTATACATGTAGTGGACGGCAAAGCGCAGGTCGCGGAACAGGTTGTTGCGAAAGATGTTTTTCCGCGAGGTATTCGTGAAGATACCGTCGCGGCCATAGCGGACGCTGTTCCCCTCGACCACGGCGCCGGGGGCGTTCCAGACATAGATGCCGTTGCCGCGGTCGTTCATCCGCTGGTCCTGCCGGCCGATGATGGTGTTGCCGCGCACGATGCTGTCCTGTGCGCCGTGAATGTCGACGCCGTAAAGGTTGCGCTCGATGCGGTTTCCCTCGACCAGCACGCGGCGGGCGGTGCGGGTCAGTTGCACGCCCGAGTCGATGTCCTGATGCGAATTGCCCGAGCCGGTCAGCGTCAGCCCGCGGATCACCACATCCGCACCCGTGACCCGGATGACCGAGCCCTTGCCGCCCGCGTCGATCTGCGCCTTGCCCTGACCGTCCAGCGTCAGCGGCTTGTCGATCACCACCGGCCCGCGATGCAGGCCGGGGGCAAGGATCAGCACATCGCCGGGTTCGGCCCCGGCGATGGCGGCAGTCAGGCCATCGCCCACCGGCACGGCCCGCTCGGCCGCGAAAAGCGGCGAGGCAAGGCACAGGCAAAGGGCGATGGCACGCAGCATCAGGCAGCCTTCGGACGAACGAACATGCGGCCGCGCATTTCCATGTGCAGCGCATGACAGAACCACTGGCAATAATACCAGTAGACGCCCGGATCGGCCGCCACAAAGGTGACCGAGGCCGTGGCCTGCGGGCCGATCTCCATCGCGACGCCATGGTTGCCCATGGTAAAGCCGTGGGT
>RRZU011834571.1_pt1 | contig 23151 bp, 6 predicted proteins | sample 2165561 | NCBI WGS metagenome assembly RRZU01 (sample SAMN10456909, study PRJNA506462) | wastewater metagenome | isolation source: wastewater sludge | place: USA: Moscow, Idaho | reverse complement strand
TTTGCTTTTATTAGTTTCTGGTTTAGTTTTTTCATGTACTTCCAGACAAAAAGAAGTTTTAAATGAAACCCAAATTACTAAAAAAGATATTGAGTCTTTAGTAAATAAAAAAATTGATTCTGTTTATTCTGTTCTGAATAAAAAAACAGATTTATCAAAAGAACAAATCAAAAATGATATTACAAATAAAGTAGTAGAATTAACAACTGAATTAGAAGCTAAATTTGATGAAAAAGGAAACCCTATTCCAGTGTCTTTAGAAGAAGTAGTTAATGGTGTAATTAAATCAAAAATCACTAACCTTGGCGGAAAAACAGTTTATAAATCATACGAAGCTGATAATAAACAAAACTCAGAAATACTTTCTATAAAAGAAATTATGCAGGTTTTAGAAAATAAATTTTCTTCTTCAAAAAAAGAAGACATTCTTATAAATTCTAAAATTGAAAATTCTAAAAAAGATTTAGAAAAAAAAATTAAATCTGTTGATTTTACTTTTGGGTTTTACGTTTTGATTGTCGTCATATTTTTATTGTCAATAATTATATTAATTATGTATATAAAAATAAGAGGGCAGACTGAGTTATTAAATAAAATAACTAAAATTATTCCAATATAAAAAAAGACCACCAATTTGGTGGTTTTTTCAATTTATAAAAAAAAATAGAATGAAGTATCTTTGAAAAAAAAATATATGGCTAGCTCTAATTATAATGTACTACACACTTTTGTTGAAGGATTGAAAGCAGATTTTATAAATCACGCTGAATCCAATAATTCATATCAAAATTCATTAAATGGAAGATTGTATTCTAGAAATGGAATACTTTCATTTTCATCAATTAGCGGAACTAAAAAAGTTTGGAAAAATTCTTCATTAAAAAAATATCTTGGTTATTGGGCTTTTGATGATGAATTAATTATATTTTGTAAATCAGTTAAAGAAATTGATGAAAATAATCAAGATCCTGATATAGATTATGAATTAAAAAAACAATTGACAATTAAAAATTTTTCAGTAGATGTTCCATTTGGATTAAATTCAAAAACTGTAGATATAGAACCATATATTTCTGAAATATCAATTGCTATTCCAGTTAATCCAAATACTAACATCCCTTTGTTAATAAACATTCCATTTAATTGTGAATTAAGTTCTGATGAAGAAATTGATTTATCAAATTATTATGATGAAATTATAACATCTGATTCAAAAATATGTAGTATTCCTATAAATATAAATCCAGAAAGTAATTTAGAAGATAGAATTTATTCTTTAAAGAAAAATGATTCTGGAGAAATTTATTCAAAACTTTTATGGAGAGGAAATTTAGGATGGAATGAAAATTATAAAATAATCACATTAGGAATTAATGAAAATAATTTTTACAAAAGAATTTATTTTTCTGATTATTTAGGATCTCTCAAAGTAATAAATATAAAAGATAAGTCTTTGACTAACAGAAGAGCCGAAGAATTTAATGTTTTTCAGTCAGCTGTTATGTTGCAGCCAAGAATAATTTCGATTGAAAATAGAGGGCAAATAAAAGCAGGAACGGTAATGTATTGCTATAGATTAATTACAGAGAATGGTCAAGTTTCTGAATTTTCTCCTATTTCGGAAGATGTCAAAATTTTAAAAAACAATTCTAGTTTAAATTATTCTGGTGGAGATATTGATGAAGTAACTTCTAAGTCAGTAAAAATTGCTTGTGATTTAGCAAATTATTATAATTATAATGAAATTGAATGTATTGCAATAGAGTATCAAGCTTTTGGATCTCCAACCGCAATTAGAAGTTTAGGAATTAAAAAAGTTTCTTCAATTGTAGAATTTGAACATTATGGAAATGAAGAAGAATTTGGAAGCAATCTTACTTTAAGTCAGATTTTAAATAGAAAAAACACTTGGGAATATTGCAGCGATTTATCCTCTAAAAAAAATATTTTAATTGCCTCGGCATTAAGAAATAAACCATTACCCTCTGAATTAATTAATATGGGTAATGATTTTTTATTTCATGGATGGGATAGCTTAGGAAATACACATAATTGCTTAATCAATCCTACTCCATCCGTTTATAGATATATTTGTCCATCTAATAAAAACAATATGTTTTATTCTTCAAAAAAAATGTATTCTGATATACAAGTGTTTGGGGATTTTATTGTTAGAATTGTGAATTTAAAAACAAATGAATTTTTAGAAAAAAGTTTTGTTGCAAAAAAAGCTAATAATTATAATGATTATTTATTAGATGTTTTTGAATGGATAAATGAAAGTTCTAATTTTTCAGTTAAATTCCCTGGAATAGAAATTGAATACATTCAAAGTAAAATATTGTTTTCTTCAAATAATGATTTTGATTTTTATGATTTAAAATTTGAATTTAATACAGAGCAAGTAATCATTGATTATCAAGATGAAATAACGTTGAAAAACTTATCTGTAAATGGCGATTTAGTATATGGAGCTGAAAGTTTAGGATTTAACAAAGGAAACGGCATAAGGGTTACTTGGAAGACAAAATCAAATTTATTGCTTACAAAGTCTCAATCAAACATAAAACCATTTTTAAATTTAACATCTCCTTCTACTGATAAATTTTTTATGAAAGGTGAAATTTATCGAATTGGGATTAATTGTTTTGACACAAAAGGTTCAAAATTATTTACCATTCCTTGTGGGGATATAATGGCACCAAAAATAGGTGACAAAAAAAAATACATTGATGGAAATGGTAATGTTGTATTATCTGATGAAACATATAAAAATTCTTATGTTTTAAACGATAATCTTTATTCAGAAGGTATATTAATGAATGTTGAGGTTAGACTTTCTTGTGAAATTCAAAAATTAGTTTCAATGTATCAAATTGTATATGTTGAAAGAACTGAAGATAATAGAACTATTCTTTGTCAAGGAATATCCGGCCCAATGCAAAGAGTTAATCAATTTTATAGAACTGAGCACGTTAACATTAAAGATGAAATTGCTAATAAATGGTGTTTACCTTACATTGGTGCAGCTTACGATAAATGGGGATTAGAAAGGTTTGATATAAATCCAAATGAAAATAATACTTCTGATTCAAATAAAAGAGTTATTACAAATAGAAAATTAATTTATTTTGATTCTCCAGAATTAATTTATGATAGAATTTCTACTGAAAAAATTAAAAATGGATTCGTTCAAAGAATAGGAAGATTAAATCCAGATTTAAATAAAGATTCATATCATATAAGAGCTTCTGGAAGTGAAGTTTTCCCTCTATTTTCAAGAGCAATATATAAAGATGACATAAGTGGTAGCGAAGATGAGAAACCTTATAGATTAGACCTTTCTGTATTTATAGAAAAAGAAGGTATAGATAATTTAATAGAAATTGAATATTCAGAAGATTTACCAAAAGGTAAAATAATTAGTGGAACTCAATTTGGATATAATCAAGAAATTTCAAACAATTCATTAGTTTTAGGAAGGCCTTCTTGGTTTTTTTCTGAAAATGCAAGAAGAGATCAAAAATGTTCAACAGAAAACGGTTTAAAATATGAATTATTTAGAGCAAATAATTTTGCAATTGGCTCTAGAACTTGTATCATTAAAACAACTGAAGAAATTTTTTCAGATAATTTTATTTCTCAAACTGCATTTAAAATCAATATTGCTCCAGATATTGATGATAAGTTATCTTATTATGGTTCTTTATATGCTTATGATACACACGCTTTAGTAAATATTGTAAGTAATAGTGAAGATAATATTTATGGTGGTAAAACTGAATTAGCTTTTAGTAAAAATGTTTACACTGCTTTAAGCAAAACAATACCTGTTTTAAAAACAACTAATTCAATTCAAAAATTTACAGTAAATGGTGATGTTTATTGTTCTTTATACATGAGAATGAAAGAATCTTTTAATAACGGTTCTGTTAATCATGAAAGAATGAATAATTATTCAAATTGTTCTAGAAATAAATTTGAAGAAAAGGAATTTAATAGAAAAAGTGGTTGGTTATATGCTGTAGTAATTGAATCTACGATTGAACCTAGATGGACTTTTAGCCAAGAATTATTTTATAGAAATTCAGGTAAAATAGACCTTTCTTCTTTAATTACTGAAAGAATAAATGAAGCTTATTTTCAAAATAATAATTTAATTAGTTATATACCAAAACCATTCAGATTTAAAGATGATCCAAATCTAAATAATATTGTAGCAACTTCAGAGCCGAAATTAAATGGAGATTACTACGATAAATGGACTAGCTTTAGGGTAAATGATTTTTATGAATTAGAAAAAGATAAAGGAACGGCATTTAATTTAGCAAAATTCTTAGACCAAATTTATGTAATTCAAGAAAATCAAATTTCTACTTTACAAATTAATGAGAATGTTATGGTGCCTACCTCTGCTGGAGATATTGGATTACAGCAAGGAACTGGAAATAGGATTACTGGACACGAGGCAATTTCAGATTTTGGAACTTCAATTCGTAGAGCTATAATTGAAAGTATTTCAAGTAATAAAGATTTAGGAGGTTTTACATTTTTTGATGAAAAAAGATTAGAATGGGTTAAAAATAATAATCCTATTCTTTTCAAAAATAATTATCATTTGAAAATGAAAGAAATTTTTGAAAACGATCCAATTGTTGATAGTGAAGGATATTATGATAACGAATACAAAGAGACAAATATTCGGTTCATTACTAAATCTGGAAAATCTTATATGCTTTCTTACAATGAAGCATTTAATGTGTTTAATGGATGGCTCGGCATTGAAAGTAATTTATTTTTAGTTTGGAATGAAAATGTATTTGCTCCTAAATTTAATTTAGAAAATTCAAAAAATTTACACCAATTAAATAAAGGTGCTGTTTTAGAATTTTTTGATTCCGAGCAAGTTTTAAAAATTGAAATTACTATTAATGTAAATCCAACAACTATTAAAATTTTTAAAGAATGGGAAGGAATTTTAAATATTAATTATCCGATTAAAAAAATGAAAGTTAAAACTTCTTCTGGTCAAGAAAGAATTATTTCAGGAAAACATCACCGTTATAAAATTCAAGAAAACAGACATTCTGTTCCATTAAAAAATAGATTAGACACAGAAGATCTTCGAGGTGATTGGGCTACTTTAGAAATAGAAATAGAAAAAAAATCTGAAGAAAAAATTGATGTATTTGGATTTATTAATTTTGTAAGACACTCATATAGATAATAATTATGGCATTTGAATTTTTAAAAAACTGGGAAAAACTTGATGGTTACTCTCCTTATGGAGAAAAAGAAAATCTTCAAGATGAAATAAATGGAGAACCATTAATTTCTTTAGAAAAAAAGAAAACAGGTAATAATTTATTAGATAATTATGGAATTGATATGTCAAATAAAATTGACACTTTAAAAAAGACTCCACAATTTTCAGATAGCGAAACAGATAGCGAAACAGATAGTGAAAAAAAATCTGGTGAAGGATTAACTGCAAATTCAGTAATGCAAATAGGTTCTTTCGGATTAGATGTTGGAAATACTTTAGGAACAACTTCTTCTAGCGAATCTGAAAGTTGGATGAATACTGGTAAGTCAGCAATGAAAGGAGCTTCTACTGGTATGACTGTAGGTGGTCCAGTAGGAGCCGCTATTGGAGGGGTTGTTGGTTTAGGAGTAGGAGTATTTGATGCTTTTTCTGATATTAATAAAAGAAACAAAGAAACTAGAAATAAAATATCAAAAGAAGAAAATTCATTAAAAACAAAAAGAGAGCAAGAGTATTTAATGGAAAAAGGGAAATCAACTATTGCTAAACTTGATGCGCTTGTTAAATCACAAAAAAATTACATCTAATGACTAAAAAAAATACAATACCTGGGATTGATGATAAATTATTTATAGAAACTTTACGTCAAGGTTTAAATGGGGAAAATGGTGGGAAATATGGAGGAAAACCAAATCCATACACTAAAGCAATGGGAAGGTATCAATTTGTTCCTTCACATCATTGGAGTTCAATTCAAGAATTTGCAAAAAAAAATAATTACAAAGCAGATAATTATCAAGATTTTATTAATAATAAAACGCTTCAAGATTCTTATTTTGAATATTATGTAAGAAAATCAGTAATGCCATTGGCGAAAAATCTTTATGAGAAATATGGATTACAAAGAGGATTGTCAATTGATGAAGTTGGAATGTTAATTCATTTCCAAGGAACTGGTGCAGCAACTAAACAAATGGCTAGTGGAAATTTTCCTAAAGCTGAATACAAAAATGGAAAATTAGTCAATCCAGGAGTAAAAGATTATATTAATAATATTTATAAAAAACATAGAAAATCTTCTGGTTATAATCCAATTATGTACACAGCTGACAAATATCTTCCAGAGTGGAAAAAATACTCGGCTGCAAAAAAAGCAATTCAAAATTCTAATGATACTGATGATTTAAAACAAACTAAATTAAATGATTTAGATTATCAATATCAAAAGAAAGGAATGTTTGGGTCTAGAGGTTCTGATGGAAAATTTACAGGTCCTTTTAATCAAATAATTGATAGGTTAAACAAAGATTATGCTCAAAGATTTTTAGATAAAAAAAATCAAATTGAAGAAGCTTTGTCTATTTTAAATACTGCACAAGCTAGATATGAAACTGATGAAAAAGGAAATAAAATAATTAAAAGCATAGATTTAAATCCAAGCAAGGGGATTTTTGATTCTGGAGTATTTAAAGGTGGAAATAAAAATGAAAGACTTGCTTTTGATAAAAAACTAAAAAATCCTTACATATCTAGTTTAATTAAAGATAAAGAAAAGTTTTTTACATCAAGAGGTTTTAATGATAATGGGGAAGGAAAAAGAGTTATAGAATTAAATCCTAAATCAATTGAAGAAATTCAATTAGCTTATAAAAAATTAACAGGAAATGACTTAGATTTAATTTCAAAAAATTCTTCTGGAGCTTATGTATTCAATAACAATTACATAGATAAAGATTTAATTGGTGGTGGAAGTTCTGGCGTTTTTAAAAACATTCCAAAAACTATAAATTCAAAATTTGATCCTAACAAACATGGTCTTTCTTATTTAGATGGATTACAAGATTATGAAGATGAAGATGTAGTTCAAGAAGATAATACTCCAGTTGATTATGATGATCCATCTTATGTTCCTAAAAAAAGAGGAATTGTAAAAACAAATGCTCCTAGTGTTATTAATGAAGGAATTTCTAAAGAAGAAGCTCAGCAAAAAGCAGCTGATGAAATAATTTCTCAATTAGAAAAAAAAGCTTCTGAAAAAACTCCACAAAAAGATGAATATTCAATTCAAGATAGTGTTGATTGGCAATTAAAACAAAGTGCCCCAAAACCTACTGGTTATAATCCAAAAGATTACAAGCAAGAAATTCCTTATGCTGAACTTTTATCATCTGCTACTCAATTGATTTCTGGTCAAAAAATGGCTAAAACAGATATTCCAATGAGAGATGAACAAGTTTCTGCAGCTTATAAAAATTACACTTCTGAATTAGCAAGATTATCTCAAATAGGACTTAAACCAGAAGAAGAAGCTTATGCAAAAAGAATGCTTACAGAGAGCTATAATTCTGGATTAGAACAAATCGTAAATGCTTCAAATGGAAATAGAAATATTGTTTTGGCGAATTTAGGTAGATTAGATTATCAAAAACAAGCAGGGTTGTTAGATATAGCATTCAAAGATTCACAAGCAAAAAGTGAAGCATTTTATAAATATGGAGAAGCTGTAAAATATATTAATGAATTTGATGCTAATAGAGATGTTGCAAACAATGAAAGATTATATGCAAATGCTATAAGAACAAAAGAAACTGGCGGAGCTTTAATGGCAGCTGGATGGAAAAACCTTTGGGATAATATAGAATACGTTAGAGATAATAAGCCAGGTTCAGCAAACCACGCGTATCGTTCTTTTATGTATAGAACAATGTTTAATGTAGATCCAGGTCTAAAAGACGATGGAACTGGAAATACTCCATACACAGTTTCTTGGAATGATAAACAAAATACAGAAAATGCAAAAAAACATGCTGATTTATTTGGAGCTGCTAAATTATATAAAAACATGAGCGATGAAAATAAAAAAGTAGTAGATACTTTTGCTGAAAAATCTGGTGGTTTTGATAGTGAAAAAACTAGAAATTTCATTAGAGATTTTTCTGAAAAAGGTTTTGAGCCATTTGATTATTCCAAGATTGATAATTCTTTAGAATCAAACAATACTCAATCTTTATGGGATAACGAAGAATTAACTCCATTAAATAAAAAAACAGATAAAAATATTTTATTTGACGATTTAAATAAAAATATAGAATCTAGTGCATTATCTCAAGCAAGTAAAATTTTAAACGAAATATCTAAATAATATGGATTGGGCTTTAGGAATAGGAATGAGTGGATTAGCAAGTAGTGCTAATAATTCAGAAAGAACAAAAAATGAATTTGCTACGCTTCAAATGTTAAAACAGCAAATGGATGCTGAACAACTATCACAAGAACAAGCGCAATTAAAAGAACAGGCTTATCAAGAAGCCATACAAAAACAAGCTGAATCCTTACTTGGTCCAGATAAAGAAAGGTTGTTAAAAAAAGCAAAAGAATTATCTATGACTGTCAGAGAAAGAATGTCTCTATACGGTGGAGATATGAAGCGTTTTTTTGCCGATGGTGGTCACAGAGCAATGGCTGATTACAAGGATGCTATTATAAATTCTCCAGAAGCTATTTCTTATAAAGAAAATTCTAAAAACATGGCAATGATTTTAGAAGCACAATCTAAAGGTTTAGGGCATTTAATAAATCCTCATGATTTAGGAAATATGTTAGACTTTCAAAAAGGAATAGGAAAAAAAGTAACCTATACTGGTTTAATGAATCAATTAAATATGCCAGATCCAAATGCTTATGATTGGGGTACTGAAATTCCTATTGAAGATATTATTGCTAAAAATAAATTTGCAATTATGGCAAATTATAAAATGGCAAATCCAGATTATGAAGGAGATCCATCTGATATGGAATTAAAATCTTGGTCTTTAAAAACCTATGGTGGATTAAAAGGAACAAACACTCAAAGACTTCAATGGGAAAGACAATTTGCTCATGGTGTTGATATGGATAATAAAAATTATGAACTTAATAAATTCCAAACAGAAGATTCTAGTGCTAGAGGTTGGGAAGAATTAAATTTAAGAAAAAGATCTCAAATAATTGATGAATATTTTAAAGCAGTAACTATTGATAAAAATGGTAATGTTAAATCTACAGAAACTACAATAGATGATATTGAAGAAAGTTTCATGCCAGCATTAGGACAATTATTAGGAATTGTTGAAGATTCTGCAAATTCTGGGAAACCATTAACGTCTCAAAATGCATGGGGAAAACAAACTGATTTAGATCAATATTTTGAAGGAGATTGGGAAACACCATTTGAAGATTATTCCGATAACGGAGATGGTGATTCATTTAAATTTACTTCTACAAAATATAGATTAAAAGCTTCTAAAAAAATTGGTTCAGAAGCTAGAGCATTAGATATTGTAAAAGGTGAATTAGGTAGTATTATGGATGATAAAGGAATGATTTCTGGTTCTAATTTAGAACTAGGAAAATCTTCTTCTTGGAGAACTGTTGAAGGTAAAAAATTTGGAGATTTAGCACAAACAGATTATGAAAAAATGCTTAGAGATAAAAACTTTAAAGTAAAAGCTGTTGTTACTGGATTTTTAGATAGTAGAGGAAAATTAATTACTGAAGAAACAGATTCAAAAGGCAATATTGTTAAAAATAAAGAACATGATGCTAAATTTATGGGTAGAAAAAAACCTACATTAGTTGCTGTTGTTGGTTCTGAAGATGGTAAACACGTTTTATACAAACCATTAGATGTAAATAATTCTTCTACTGCTACTGCATTAGAATCTGTTTGGAAAGGAGCGCACTACAATAAAACAGCTAAACAACAAAGATATTTATCTAATCAAACTCAAATAAATAAAGTTCAAGCTGAACAAAACAATAAAAGAGGAAAATCTATAGATGATTATCATAGACAAAATCCTTTTATTTATCAAAATTCAAGAATTGAATCGAGAACCATTACTGGAATGAATTCTAGTAATTTAAGAGATGGTTTAGTTTCTTCATTCTATTTATCTACTTCTCATTCAACTGGAAAATATTCAACCGGTGATAATGCTGCAAATAATTTAATGTTTACAACAATGATTAACTCATTATCTCCAGAACAAAAAAGAACAATTCAAAGTGATTTAAGAAATCCTAGAGTAAGTAATTCTGAAATTATTGAAAAAATATCTCAAATTTCTCAATTACCAGAAGAATTTAAAAACAGTTGGATTATTAATTTAAACAAAAAATAAAATGGCATTTGATATAAATAAAGAGCTTCAAAATTTAGAAAGCAATAAAGAACCTAAAACTCCAATTCAAGTAATCAAACAAAAATTTGATGAAAAATATAATCCACAACCGTTAGGAAATGATGGTGGAGAAACTGATTTATTATATCAAGGAGATACTAATCAAGCAGCTAGAGACAGAACCGTACAACAAAATACTCCTTGGAGTTCTAGTTTCCAAAATGGTGCTGAATATGACCAAAGTGGAAATCCTTATCATTATAAATCAATGTTAGGTGAATCCATTACTGATACTTTTCAAAGAAGCGTTGGTAAAGGAGTTGGTACATTATTAGGGAGCTATGGTAATATAGTAAATTACTTAGCGCCTTCTTGGTTAGGATTTGATGCTTATGATGGAAATGCTTTAGGAAATTGGTTAAAAGAAGCAGGAGATAGAAAAGTCGCTGAAAATTCTGTAGATGATATGCCAGAAGAATTAAAAGATCCAACCCTTTCTTTAAAAACATTTTTAAATCCAGATTTTTGGGCTACGTATGGTGGAGAATTTGTTCCTCAAATTTTAGAAATAGCTGGTACTACTGTATTAAGTGGAGGAGTTTCTTCAATAGCAAAAAAGGGAGTTACTAAATTAGCAGGTCAGCAAATCGCAAAAGAATTAGTTGAAACTGGTGTTGAAAAAACTATTTTAGCTGAAGGAGCTGAAGCTATTGCGGAACAAAGCGGAAAAAAAATAGCAGAATCTGTTATAAAAAAACAAAGTTTTTGGGATAAAGCAATTGGTAAAGTTAGAACTACAACCAAAGGAGAATTTGCTGGCTCAAATGCAGTAAATGAATTAGACAAAGGTTCTGGTATTCTTGGAAAAATGATTACCGATCAAGGAACTTTAGTTCCAAAATTTGATAACATTCTTAGGAATGTCTCAGGTGGTTTATTAATGAATCAAAGAGTTGCTTTAGATAATGCAGGTGGTGTTTATTCTACTTATAAAGATATGGCAAAAGTAGATGAAAATGGAAATATAATGTATGATGAAAACGGAAAACCCGTTCCGATGTTTACAAAAGAAGAATTAGGAGAAATGGCTTCTAAAACTTATTTAATGAACACAGCTTATGCAGCTATTGATATTGCTTCTTGGGGAATGACTTTTGGAAAAGGATGGTCTAAAACTGGAGCTGGAGCAAAAAGTTTTATAAACAAAGCAGCTTCAGAAGAATTAAAAGGCGGTATTGGAAACATTTTTACAAAATCAATTACACCTGCATTAAATAAAATAGCAGAATCTCCAATCAGTAAATTTTTATTAAAAGCTGGTGCCGAAGGATTAGAAGAATCAGTTCAAGAAACATGGGAAGAGTGGTCTAACATGAAAGCATACCACGATATTCATGGTTCAATGAAAGGTTATCAAGGAAAAGTAACAAAAGATTATGATTTTGATTCTGGTTTTAGTTTGCCAGGTTATTTTGATTATTATACAAGTACGGATTCTGAAGCTTTAAGAACTATTGCAGGAAGTATGGGTGCAATGGCTGGAGGTGTATTCAATCTTAGAACATTAATAGATAAAAACGCTGAACAAGCCCATAAATTATATAATCGTTCTGAGAATTTAAAAACAATATTTGATGGCTCTACAGATATTGATTTAAAGGGTAAAGGAATGCAAGATTATAATATAAGAGCTCAAATGGCAGAAGCAGTTCATCAAGGAAAGGGAGAATCATTTGTTCCTTTTATTGCTAATCTTTTTGATAAAAACATCATTAATGAAGAAGAATACAATCAATATAAAAATATGTTTGATTTGTATTCTAAAGAATCCGATGGAATTAAAAAACTAAACATTCCTGGGAATCAATCGTATATGTTAAATTTTTCAGAAGAATTAAAAGCTAAAGATTTTATTAACAGAAAAATAGATGAATTTAATGAGCAAAAATCAATCATAGAAAAAACTTATGATGAAAAATCAGCTCCTAAAAAATTAGAAGAAATTAAATCTAATTTTAAAGAAGAAATGTCTGTTGCTACTAGAATTTTAGCTCAGGCAAATGAAAATAGAATGAAGCTTTTAAAAGGAGAAGCTGCCGTTCCAGTTTCTTCTATAATTGAAGAAGATCAAGATACAGGGATAATTTCATTAAAAGAAATTAAAGTTGATTATAATAAAAAAGAAAATAAAAATGAAGCTCCTTCAGAAGAAGAAGTTTCAGATGATTCAATATTAAACAATATTGATAAGGCTAAGCAGAAAATAAAAGAAGCCACAAAATCGGTTAAAGAAAAAGCAAAAGCTGGTTTAGATTTATTGATGGGAATGTTAGAAAATAAACAAGAAAATCAACAAGAAACACAACAAGAAATTCCTGTAAATGATGAAAAAGAAAATATAGAAAATGCTACTGATGGAGCTATTCAATCATTGAAAGAATCTCTATCAATTGGTTCTAATATTAACATTAATGGAAATGAATCAGCAATTACAGCTTTGTCCGATAATGGCGATATTGAATATGAAACAAATCAAAAATCTCCATCCGTAGATTATAAATCATTTTCTGATGCATTTAGTCAATTAAAAGATGGAGAAGAAATATTTGGTACAACTACATCAAAAGACTCTTCGAGTGGAAATGAATCACAAGGTGGTGATTCTACCGAAACAGAATCTTATGTAAAACAAGGTAAATATTTTGTTCCTAGACAAGATTTAAATAAATCTGAAAAATGGAATTCAGATCCAACGAAAATCAAAAGACAATATAAAGCTGAAGATTTAGATAAAAAAAATCAAGTTGATAGAGTTTATAAAAAAGAAACTTCTGAAAAAATTATCAAAAAAGCAAAGATTGTTGATGATAAAATAATTGATTCTGAAACAAATGAAGAATTAAATTATAGTCCTTTAGAAGAAAAAAAATCTATAGAATCTAAAAAAGAAAAAAATGTTTCTGAAAATAAAGAAACAAAAGATGTTGTATCTGAAACAACAAAATTAGCAGAAAATGAAAATGAGAAAAAATATTTAGAAGAAGCTGCTAAAAGAGAAGAAGGTAAATCTTTAAATGAAATTGATAAAGATTGGATAGAAGATTTAAAAAATAAAAAATCAATATCTAATCAAAATAACGTTAGTGATGAAAACCCATCTTCTATAAAAAAATTCAAAAATGGTAGAGCTTCTATGGCTGTATCTGATTCTGAAAAAACAAAAGAATCAATAAAAGAAAAAACAAAAACAGAAAAATTATTAGATGATGTAAAAGGAAGATTAAAAAAATTCAAAGGAAAAGCAAGTGATAAAATTAATGAAATGTCTGGTCCTAGAGCCGACATTAAATTAATGAATTTCAGTCAATCTTTGATTGTTGAAAATCAAATTCAAAAAATGTTTCCGGAACAAAAACCTAATTTATTTGTTGTTAATAATTTATCAGAAATTGTTGGTTATCCTGTTCAGGGATTTTCTCTTTTAGGAACGATTTATATTGATTCTAATAAATGGAATCAGGAAGAAGTATTAATGCACGAAATGATACACATTTTATATCCACACATAAAAGATACTTCTAATGTTCAATTTATGATAAATTTTGCTTCTAAGAATAAATCTTTAGTTGATAAAATTTATAATGATTACGATAGAAACATAAAATATAATATTTTAAAAACTATTGATTCTAAAACTGGAAAACCAAAAACATTAAAAGAACCTATAGAAATGACTAAAGAAGAAATCATATATACTTTTGGTCAAAAATCTTATGATTCCGTTTCTTTTGATGAAAGAGAAGATAGAATTCAGTTTTTAGAAAAAAATGGATTAATAGAAGAATTGCCAATGTCTGAGCAAAACATAATCCAAGAAGAATTATTTGTTGCTTTTTTACAAGGTCCTTTGTCAAAAAAATATTCTAATTTTTTTAATGAAAGAACGGCATTAGAAGAAAACAAAAGACAGTTTTTGTCAAAAAAAATATGGTCTAATCTTAAAGAAAAATCAAGTGCAATTGAAAAGGAACAAGATAAAATTCTGAAAGAATTATCTCCAGAAGAGTATGAAGAATATCATAATGTAAAAGATGCAATTTTTGGTTTATTTAAAAAAGGAATTGAAGGAAAAAACATTACAGCTGAAGGAAGAGCTATGGCGGAAAACTCTTTAAATAATAATTATTTAAAAAGAGTAGATGATATTTTTGATAAAAGAATTGAAAACACTGTTGATTATTTAGATAAAAATGTAAGGAAAGAAATTGAAAATAAATACATTGAAGAATTTGCTGCTGGATTTGATGAAAACGCTAGAGCTAAATTATACGAACAAGAGCACGAAAGAATTATAAATTCTGCTACTGCAATAATAAAAGATTTTTCAAACACTTATCAAAAATTATTAAAAACAAGAAATTCTCTTTTAGAAAATGGAAAAATTTCTAAAAAAAGAAAAATTCAAACTTTTGATCCTGATAGATTTGAAGCAGTTATGTATCGTATTGCAAAACAATCTCACAATGCTGATGATTTTATTGATAAACTTCAGGAATCTGATTTAGATGCTGTTATAGAATTTAATCAATATTTAAACGCGACTAGAGATGATAAATTAATGTTGTTGGGTTCAATGTGGTGGACTTATTATAATTCTTCGATATTACCAACTATATCAACCACTATAAATCAAGATGGATCGATAGATGTTCAATCTTCAATGAATTATAAAGATTCTAGCAGATTAAATTATATTCTAGAAAATATAAATCAAATGGATATTTCTAGATTCTCTTATGGAAAAAAGAAAGTTTATCAAAATAAATTAGAACAGGCTAATGAATTAAATGATTCAATTCAAAATATAAAAAATGATAATTACACTGATTATGATGTTTATGTTGTTTTGAAAAATTTCTCAACTCCTGCTATTGATGTTCAATCTATAATTGAAGGAGGTGTTTTAAACTATGGAGGAAAAAATATTACTCTTAGAGAAGCTATTGAAGATTTAGCAAAGAGTTCAGAAGGTTTTGGAAATGAAAATAATTCGATTAGAAAGAGAAATGATAGAGGATTTGCTATTACAAAAAAACACGGTTCTGTAATTAACAAATTTGCCAGAGCTATAATTAATACAAATAAATTTTATTCAAATGATTTTACTGTATTAGATGCTAATAAAAATCAAGTTCCAACAAGATATGTTAAAAACAATCTTATTCACGTAACTGAAATGATGAACAGGGATGCCATCAGAATGACAGAAAGAGAGTTTTTAGGGAAGTTTTCTAACATATCAGGTAAAGGTTCACTTTCTAATGATTTGCTTAAATTTTGGCATAAAGAAATAAATGAAGGAAGACCAATATCTGTTTCTAGATTTAATGGAATAGATAATAAAATGCTAAATAAATCTTCAGTAATTAAAACTTCAAATAAAATAGAGCAATCAATTAATGAATTTTTGATTTACAAAAACTCATTAAAAAAATCTAGTTTCCTTATGGAAGCAGGAAGAATGGGGGATTCTCCAGCTTCTTATTATATTAAAGTTCCTAGAATAGAATTAAATAAAATTGGTAATTTTTCTATTAACTCTACTAATGGAAAAGTAACTTTTTCTTTAAACAAAAATTCAGGCGCTTTCTTTGATAACATTTATCAAAGTCATATTAAAATGGGAGAAAATTTCTCAACAAAAGAAGAGTTTAAAAAAGCTATTGAAAATGGAATTAATAGAGAAATTGAATTTCTAAATAGTCAAATAGAAAATTTTGAAAACTTAAAAGAATTTAAAGAATTCATTAGTAATAAAAAACTAAATCAAAAAGGTAAAGCTTTAGTTACTGATTATTTTATTAATAAGTTATTCAATTCTGTGAATATGAATAATGTTTTTCGACCAAATTATACTATTGAAGATTTAACAAAAAGATCAAAAATGATTCACGCTCCAAAAATGAGTTTTCCAAACACAAGATTAGAGTATGTTTTTTATAATGATCTAGTTGAAGAAGGAGCTGATGTTACTGATAGTGCAATGTATATTACTGAGTCTATGGCAAAAAAAATACAAGATGCTGGCGGTAATATTCATAATCTAGGAAAAGCGTATAAACCAATTCATTCTGGGGTTGAGTATTACAATTCTAATTTTGAAGGAAAAGCTATAGATATGAAAGGTAGAATTACAATTCTTAATGATTTAGAAGTTGAAAAAAACCCTAAATTAAAAGGTCTTTATGAAACATTAAAAGAAAGAGAGCAAAGATATCTTGATAAAACTGGAGATTTTAACGTTGATTTATTAAATGGGAAAAATGGATATTTAGTAATTGCAGCTCCTTTGTCGTCTGCAAAATCTGACTTTTTTCCAGAAAAAATTAAAGATAAAAATGGAAATTTAACAGAAGTTGGTAATCATTTTTCTTTAGAGTCTTTATCAAATCCAAGCATTAGAGAAGCTTCTCATAAAATTCTTGATAACTGGTATTATGAAAACGAAAATGATTTCATCGGATTAGATGGAAGTAATTTTGGAATTCAACAAACTATGGATAAAGAATTCTATAAATCTCCAACTCCAGTTCAATTAGAATCTTCAATTATGAATAATGCTTTAATTAACGGTCAATTAAAAGAAGCTGAAGAAATTCAAAAAATATTATCTGATTTAAAAATGAAAGATACTGAAGAAATAAGAAAAATAATTTCTTCAGGAACACAAGAAGATTTAAGAGAATTTTTATTAAAAGCTATGGATATGCAATTAATTGATCCAAGACAAAAAACATTAATTAAAGATGGATTGTCTATGGCTACTCCAGATTTAAGAGAATTAGCTAGAAATACATTGACAAACATTTTAAAAGTTCACGGAAACAGATATGTTAGTCCAGGAACTATTGCTTATTCAAAACCTGCAACTTATGAAAATCCAAATGGCTATTCAGTTAATGGTTCTACAAATCTATCTTTTTATAGTAAAAATGCAAAAGGAGAAATTACTAGAGTAGGTGAAGTAGTTCTTCCAAAACACATGGATAAATCAAATTCTAAATTTGGAGATAAAGCAAAATTAAGAGCTAGAAAATATTTTACATTAGATTCTTATTCAAATTTAGAACAAGCTCAATTTGCAGCTAAAACACATTCAATTGGTTTAACTACTGAACCTTTGCACGAAGTTTTTAAAAATGGAGAGCTTTATGGTTATGCAGTTCCCGGAGATCATGTTGCAGTAACAAGAGTTCCTTCCCACGGACAAATGTGTACAGCGTTTTTAGAAGTTGTAGATTTTGTAGATACTGGCGCTTCCGACATACAAGTTCCAACAGAATATTCAGATATTATTGGAGCCGACCATGATGGAGATTTTTATTTTGTTCAACATAAACAAAAAAATAAACCTGAATGGAATTCTGCTTTTGATGCAATGGAAAAACTTTGGCTTTCTCCAAAAATGACAAAAGAATTATTTCAAAAAATTGATTTTAAAGAAGAAGCAAAAGAAGCTCAAAAAATTGTAAACAATGTTTATGGAAATCCAACGGATGAAAATATTTTATTTTGGTCTCCAGAAGGTCAGCGACAAATGTGGGCTAACACGCAAGAAGCAAAAGGAATTATTGGTAATTCATTAAATCTACATAGATTAATAGGAATGTTATCAGCTTATCAAGTTGAATTTAATAATCCAATTATCATTAATGGTGTAGAATCTAGAAAATTTTCTGATTTTGAAGATGGATCTAGTAGGACTATTGCATCAGGTAAAATAGCAAATATCATTCTTGATAACGCAAAACACGGATATACGACAAGTTTAGGAATAAATGATGCTACCGCACCACACGCTATGATATTGTCTAATTTAGGCTATTCTATGAAAGACATTGGTATGATTTTAAGAAATCCAGTTGCTGTTGAATGGGCCAAAACAAAAGAAGAAAGAAGTAATGTTTTTACAAGTCCGAAAGAAATTTCTTCATTAAAAGAAAATGTTAGAAATAAAATTGGTTTAATAAAATTATCACACGAAAATCATTCTGTTAATTTAAAAGAACCTTTATCTGTTGAGACTAAAAATGCAATTCTTAATTTGATGGCAAATTTAGAAAATATAAATTCAGATATTATGAAGCTTTCAAAAATAATGTCTGGTCATAATGATATGGAAACAAATCCATTGTTAGCTAAACAACAAATCCAAGAATTTGAAAATGCATTAAATAATTTAGAAAACAAAAATTTAATTATTAACGAAGGTTTTAAAAACAATCCTACTGTTCAAAATTATCTTAAAGTTGCTAAGATAAATTTAGAGTTGCAAGAAAAAATGGATCCAGTTTCTAAAATAAAAACCGCTGAAGTTTATGATAATTTTACCAGTAGTATTACTGGAAATATGTCTTCTGAGCAGCATTCTAATTTAAGAAAAAAAATAGAAGTTTTTAGAACATCTAGATTATTAGGATTTAATAACATTCCAAAAGATTATTATCAAGATATTTTGCAAAACACAATAAAAGATGAAAATGGAAATGTAGTTTCTAATCCTAATAGTGTTTTTAATAGATTGAAAGAATATCAAAATCAGCAGAAACAAGTGATGTTATACATTGACGAAAAGAATTTCAGAAATAGTGTATCTGCATTTGATAATAGCGTTTTATTTAATAGGGTTTTGAGAATTAATGAAAGAAATGGTTTAATATCTTTAAACTCACAATTTTTTGAAGCCTTACCAGAAAATTCAATTGAAAGAACAAGAGCTATTCAAGAATTTTCTTCTTTACCAAAAGATTTACAAGCTGATTTAATTTTATATGATTGGGCTACACACGGTTGGACTGGAAGAAGCTCTATGTTTAACATATTCCCACAATCCTTTAAAGAAAAAGTTTCATTTGCGGCCCAGGAAGAATTTGGCACAACTGAAGATAATTTATCAGATAGCGCTAGAAATAAATTATGGAATTCAACTGTAATTAATTCTGGAGAATCTATTTCAGATAGTAAAGTAAATCCATTAAAAGATGGAATTATTAATCGTTCTGATTTAAGAAAAACCGCTACAGGAAGAGTTATTTTAGATAAAATAAATAAAGGTCAAAGTACATTATTTAAAAATACAATTGCGATTAAAAATGAAAATGGAGGATTTAATTATAAATCTTATTCATATTACTTCCCAGGATTTAATTCTGAAGAAATAGCTTCGTTAAATACAATGAAAGGTATTGAATTAGTAAATGAAATTGATAGAATTGCAGGTAATAAACTATCAAAAAAATTAATTAAAAATTCTCAAAATTTTATTGATTTTATTGCTATACCAGATGAGAATATTGCCAATGATAATGATTCTAATTTTAATGAAAATAATAATTTAAAATTAGAAGATTTTACATTAAATAATATTTCAAAATCTATTGAAAGAAAAAAAAATGGTAGAGCTTTAATTGATAATGTTTTTAATTCTGATGAAGATCATTTTTATATGGATTTTGAAGAAAAATTAATGAATATTGATGAATATAAATCCATAAACAATTTTAAAAACGTTTCTCCTTCTTTGCTACAATCGTCTTATTTTGACTATAAAAAACAATATGATGAAGCAAAAAAAATCCTTAAAGATTTAACTCCAGATAAAATTGAAACAATGTCTAATGAAGACTTGTATAAATTATTCAATGAATATGGGAATAAAAACAAATGGGCTTACAGCCAATTAACTTCTCCAATAGGAAGAGAAATAGCTTTAAGAGCTGCCACCGAACAATTGGATATTACAAACTACAATGGAGAATTTAAAGATGGCGGAGTAGATGATATCTCAAAAATAAAATCATATTTTATGAGCAATAATGTTCCTCAAAATCATCCACACGTTCAAGCAATGGTTCGAAAAATAGAATTTGAATATAAAAATTATCTTAAAGAAAGAAGTAGATTAATTGGAAATATCAATAACGCAACTAATGAATTGTATAAAGAACAATTTAATTTTAATCCTCACGGAAACTTAATAGATAAAGTAAAATTATTATTTAAAACTTTCTTTTCTAATAAAGAAAATTTTTATAAAAAACTTTATGGTCCTTTAATTGAGTTTCAAGAAATTACAAAAAGCGATGGTACCATTGAAAAAAATATGAAATATAAATCTGAAGAACAAATAGAATTTGAAAGAAAAGCAGGAAATATTTCTAACGCTCAGTATAATTTTTATAAAGTAACAAAAGAAATTGTTGATAATCAAAAAAAATACACCCTTGAAGATGGTCAGCTTGGAAGAACTGATTATATACCTCATACATCACCATCTTTAGTAGAAGCTTTTTCAAGAAGAGGATTATTAGGATTATTAGTTAATTCAAAAAATATCGATGAAAGATTAAGTGATGTAAAAATTTATTTCACTAATCCTATTACTGGAAAAAAAGAATTATCTCCTTTTTCTAATGTTGAAAATGTTTATAATACATTGTCAAAAACAAATGATAAAAATAAGTTATCTCTTGAATTTTATAAATTAAAAAAGAAAGCTTTTGATTTATTAAGAAAAGGAATTAATGAAGATGGAACAGAATTTAAAGTTTCTTCACTAGAAGTAAATAGTGCAATTGGAGATGTTTTTATGGAAAGATTTGCTAGCTCTAGAAGTTCTAAAGCAGCAGATTTCCCAAGTTTAGATTTAAATAAAGCTTTTACTGATTATGTTCACGGTTCATTGTTTACGCATGGTAATGAAAACTTCCAAGGATTTAAAAAAATGCTACCATTAGTTGATGGCGTTTTAGGATTTTCTAAATTATTAGGAAATAACAATATGGCTGATTATGTTAATAAAGTTTGGAGACAATATTTTTTAGCCGGATCAAAACAAAAAACTTTTAAAACGCCATCCATATTAGCAGCTACTGGAGTTTCTACCGATAAAGTAATTGATTATTTAACAAAAGGATCTTTGTTTTATTGGTTAGGATGGAAAGGATTAGTGTTAGGAACTGGGACTTATGCAATAGGAAATGTATTAGTCGGCAAGTATAATAATGTTGTAGCAAAAGGTGGCAAAAAATGGATAAAAGGAGAGAAAAGATTTTGGTTTGGAACTTCTGGTAAAATTGATATTACAGATCCATTAAAGGGAATCAGGGAATCCCAAGAAATATTAAAAAGAACTGGATTTATGGATATTAATATTTATGATGAAGTTGGTGTAGAAAAAAATGGAGTAGGTCTAATAGCTGGCTTTGCATTATCTCCAATGACCTTTTCTGAAAAATGGATTCAAGGTGTTCAATTTTTAGGAAGCCTTACTAATGAAGAATGGGATATTTTAAAAAATGGAGGTGAATTAGATAATGAAACACAAGCAAAAATTGAAGAAACTATTAAACAGTATCACGGTAAAGGATATACTCCTACAGATCAAAGAATGATTCAAATGTATTCCTGGGGAAGAAGTATAATGCAATTCAACCGTTGGATTCCTTCTGTTTTAAATAACTTGTTTGCGGGAAAAGATGTTAATATTTATGGTCAAAAAACAGTTGGTGCTTACACTCAGGTTTCTGAAGTTATAAAAGAATCTTTTGCTGGTAAAATGAATCCTAAAGAATTTGTTTCTTATTATAAAAATTTAGATATTGTAGAAAAAGAAAGGTTTAAACAAGGTTTGTCATATTTTGGTTTAGCTACTTTAATTGGAGGTTTGGGAGTTTTTGGAAACAATTCAATTGCTCAAAGAATATTTTCTGACACTCATATATTTTTAGATATTGATAGAATGGAAGGTAAATTAACACCTAGAAGTATTGCAATGTTAAATGATATTTTATAGATTTGCAAAGTCGAATTTATTTTTTCAAAAAAAGTAGTTTATTATTTATTGGGGTTGAAATCATTTCAATCCCAATTTTTTTTATAGATTTGCATTATGAAAAAAAACGTACCCATATATTTATCAAATATTACTGTTCAAAAAGTAAAAAAAAATCATTTTGGAATTGAAGTTTTAGAAGAAAAAATTTTAAAAAAAGTAATAGTCAAAGGTTTTGATTTTAAAGATATTATCAAAAGAAAAAAAGATAAATTTTCTAGAGAAGCTTTTCCAAAAGGATTAAATAGTAAAGAATTAATGGTAGTAAAAAAAATAGATTTAATTTCTCAGCACGGATTTGGAGTTGATAAATAGCCATATACAAAGAAATTTAAAAAAAACCTCAGAACTAATCTGAGGTTTTTTTAGTATTTTTTAATTAATTAACTACGAGACGTTCACCGCTTCTATTTTAATAGTTCCTAAACTACCACTTGGTAAAGCAGAAGATGAATAAACATTATTCCAGTTTTTATCTTTTGCAAATTGATGTAAAATAGTTCTATAAATCTGATATGTATTTCCAATGAAATCAGTTCCATTATATCCTTTACTACTATTGTCTTGCATTTCAGGAAGTAGCACTTTTTTAGCTTGTCTTAAAAGCTCTTCTGCTTCATCCCTACGTTTTATTTGTTCTTCAAATGGTAATCCTTTCACCATCGCTTCTATCGTGTTCTGCATTTCCCATTGTCCTGATGCAAATCTTGATACATCTTCAAGGCATTGAGCTATTACACTCAATTGTTCTTCTGATAATTCTATTTTGTATTTCATATTTGTTAATTTAATTAGTAAAAAGCACTGGCTATAACATTGGTTTTGCAATA
>RRZU013263573.1_pt1 | contig 23157 bp, 16 predicted proteins | sample 2165561 | NCBI WGS metagenome assembly RRZU01 (sample SAMN10456909, study PRJNA506462) | wastewater metagenome | isolation source: wastewater sludge | place: USA: Moscow, Idaho | reverse complement strand
CGCTAATAAATACCTTATTATAGCGTGGCGCAGTATGGCACGCTGCTTTTTGGCTTTTACCCGTTTTGCCGTCATTGAATGCAGTGCTATATTCGGCAATTCTTACAAATAACCATACTAAATTTTGTTAGTATATGTGAAATTTTGCGGCATGCAATTGTCATAAAGCAAAATTCGTGTATAATATAACAATAGGCGCGGGCCTATGTAAGGATTTGTAAGGAGGGACGGCTTTGCCATTTCGCGCTTTCTTTCATCAAAAAGATAACGGCAAGGCCAAAGCAGCTGCGGCAGATAAGGCCCCTGCGCCAAAGCCCACGCCCAAGCAAGCACTGCCGCTTACCCATCGCTTCGTTACGCGCTTTCAGCGCAGCGAAAATGCGGCGGCAACGGATGAAGGGTTTATCTCTCTGCGTGCTGCATATAATGCGCTGGGGCAGTTTTTGTATATACTCGGCTTTGAAGCCGAATATCTTTTGCTGTGCTTAAAACGCCTGTTAAAGCGTTTTGGGGCAGCTTTTTTGCGCGTTGCCGCTGGCGCTGCGCGGCGCATGCTGGCACTTTTAAAAACGGTTTTTGGCATTTTGCTGTACGATTTTGCCCAGCCGTGGCGCCGCTTGCACAGCGGCTTTGGCAATATACGCAAGGAAATTGCCCAAACGGCCGAGATTGCGGGGCGTGCTGCCGCGGCAAAAAGCGGCATTGCCTATTTTTTTAGCGGCGTGCGCACCTATGCGCATCTGCTTTTGCCCATTTTTGCATATGCCTTGCCCATTGGGGCGGCGTGCGTGTTTGTGTATACGGTGAATACGATGCTGGGTTACAATTTTGCCCTTGCGGTTGAAGCGGATGGCGAGGCGCTGGGCTATGTGGAAAATCAAACCGTGTTTGAGGATGCGAAAGCCCTTGTGCGCGGGCGTATCCGCACCACAAAAGAGGGCGACGAATGGGAAACAAACCCCGTGTTTACCCTTGCAATTGCCGATAAACAGGCGCTGTCCTCTGCGGCTTTTTTGGCAGACAAGCTGATCGCCACATCATCGGAGGAAATTCAAAATGCCACGGGCATCTATGTAGATGGCGAGCTTTTGGGCGTTACCACAGAGGGTGTGCTTTTGCAAAGCACGCTCAATGGCTTGCGCGCGCCGTATGAGCAGCCCGATAACCCCAATTTGCGTGTAGAATTTGTGAAGGATGTTGTGCTTTTACCGGGTATCTATTTTACATCCTCGCTGACAGATGCTTCTGCCATTGTGCAAAAGCTTACGGGCGAAGTGGAGGGGCAGCGTATCTACGCGGTGCAAAAAGGCGACAGCCCATCGGGCATCGCACAAAAAAACAATATCCCATTAAAGGATTTGTATGCGCTTAACCCCAAAATGACCGAAAAGGGCTATCGCATGCCCATTGGTGACGAGCTTTTGATTGCCAAAAGCGAAAACTTTTTGCAGGTGAAAACCATCGAGCGTGTTACGCGGCAAGTGCCCATCGCGCACGAAACCATTAAAACCAATTCCACAGAGCTTGCGTGGGGGCGCAAACAGGTTGTGGTGGCGGGGGCAGACGGCCTTGAAGAGCGCCTTGTAGAAATTACGCGTATCGACAATATCCCCGTAAGCGAAGAAACCATTCTGGTTACCCCCATTTCTGCGCCTGTTACGCAAGAAGAAATCATCGGCGTAAAGGGTGCAAATGGCAATGTGGCGGGCGATGCCAGCACGGGTAATTTAATTTGGCCTGTGCCAGGCTACAAATATGTTAGCCGCGATTTCCGTAATGACCGCGGGCTGGACATCGCCGCAAACAGCGGTGTTCCCATTATCGCCGCAGATAACGGCATCGTGCAATTTGCCGGCAGCGGCGCGGGCTCGGCATACTGGAGCTATGGCAATTTTGTGCAGCTGTCGCACTCTACGGGCATTTCTACGCTGTATGCGCACATGTCGTCGGTGGCGGTGCGCGCGGGCGATTATGTCACGCAGGGGCAAATTATCGGCTATATCGGGCGCACAGGCCGCGCCACGGGCAATCATTTGCATTTTGAAGTGCAGGTTAATGGCGGGCGGCGCGTGGATCCGTATGGTTATGTAAAACAGCCGCGTTAGTATGCGGTGCAAACGACATTTCGTACAAAATACGGCCATTTTATTTGTCACTATTGCAAAAGTTCCATTTTATGTGTATAATAGCTTAGATAGGCGTTTTGTGAGGATAAATATTTCTTATTTTGGTATAAAATTTGCCTTTCGTTGCAATGCTAGTATTAGATGAAACAATCAATAATACCCGCCATTTATTGGCATAAAGGGGAGTTACGATATTGGAAAAATTCGTGGTGCGCGGCGGTGTTCCGCTGATGGGCGAAGTTAGTGTTTCCGGCGCGAAAAATGCGGCGGTGGCGATTTTGCCCGCTACCATTTTGGCTGCCGGCCCTTGCATAATTGAAAACCTGCCCGACATTAGCGACGTGGCCGCTTGCGTGCAAATTTTGCGCGAGATGGGTGCCAGCGTGAAAATGCTTTGCAAAAACACGCTCGAAATCGACACAACGCACGTGCGTTTTACAAGCGTGCCCAACGAAATGAGCCGCCAAATGCGCGCCTCGTATTACTTTTTGGGCTCGCTTTTGGGCCGCTTTAACACAGCCACAGTGGCTATGCCTGGCGGATGCAATCTTGGCCCGCGCCCGATAGACCAGCATTTAAAAGCCTTTACGGCGCTTGGCGCACAGGATTCGGTTGAATATGGCATGATTAGCGTCAATGCCGAAAAGCTGGTTGGCTCGCACGTGTTTTTTGACACGGTGTCCGTGGGCGCCACCATTAACGCAATGCTGGCCGCCGTATATGCCGAGGGGCAAACGGTGCTTGAAAACGTTGCCAAAGAGCCGCATATCGTAGATGTGGCCAACTTTTTGAACACAATGGGCGCCGATGTGCGCGGCGCGGGCACAGACGCGATTAAAATTCGCGGTGTCAAAGAGCTGCACGGGTGCAATTATTCCATCATTCCCGACCAAATTGAGGCGGGCAGCTATATGGTAGCGGCCATGATTACAGGCGGCAATGTTTTGGTGAAAAACATTATCCCAAAACATCTAGAGCCCATTACCGCAAAGCTTGAAAAGGCAGGCGCCACAATTGAAGAATTTGACGACGCATTGCGCATTTGCCGCACGGGCGACATCGAGCCGCTGAACGTAAAAACCATGCCGCATCCTGGCTTTCCCACAGACATGCAGCCGCTGATGACGGTGCTTTTAAGCGTGGCTAAGGGCACATCCATTATCACCGAGGGCATCTGGGAAAACCGCTTTCGCTATGTGGACGAGCTGATACGTATGGGCGCAAACATCCAAGTGGATGGGCGTGTGGCCGTTATCGAGGGCGTGCAAGAGCTTTTGGCAGCACCGGTGCGCGCGGCAGATTTGCGCGCGGGCGCGGCGCTTGTGGTGGCAGCGCTTGCCGCCGAGGGCACCTCGGAAATTGATGAAATTTGCCATATCGAGCGCGGCTATGAAGATATGGTGGGCAAGCTGCGTTCGCTTGGTGCGGATATTCGCAGTGTGGACATGCCCGCCCGCGTCAATCAGGCATTATAAGCGGCACGCAAAGCAATGCGCGTGTAAACCGCGTGCGCTTTCACAAAGCACGCGAACCACACAAAGCAATGCGCATTGAAAACGCATGCGGCGCACGATGCCGCAAGCTTTGGGCACTTTATATAAACTTTTGGGCGGGTGGCTTTTTGCGAAGCCCCTGCCTTTTTTAAAGGGCAGGGCACCCATCAAAGCCGCGCAGTATCCCGCGCTTGCTGTGCGCAAAAGCGCTGCACACAATAAACAAAGGGGATTAGGGATTTTAATGGCCAAATTTACCACTTTTTACTCCGGCTCCTCAGGCAATTGCGCCTTAGTGGAGGAAAACGGCAGCTACCTATTGGTAGACATGGGCAAAAGCTGCCGCATTACGCAAACGGCGCTGAAAGGCATGCAGCTGCCGCTTGAGGGCTTGCAAGGCATCCTTGTAACGCACGAGCATTCCGACCATATCAGTGGCCTTTCCGTCTTTTTAAAAAAATGCAACGTGCCCGTTTATGCGGCCGCTGCCACGCTGGATTATCTTGCTGAACGCAATTTGGTGCCCGCACATACAGAGCTTGTGCCCATTGACGGCACAGTGGCTGAAATTGGCGGCTTTAAGGTAACAGGCTATGAAACCAGCCACGATTCCGTGGCCTGTATGGGATATCGCATTGAAACGCCAATGGGCAAAATCGCCAGCATCGCCACCGACTTGGGCTATGTCAGCGATGAAGTGCTTGCCAATTTGTATCTGGCCGACCTTGTTTCGCTGGAGGCAAATTATGATGTACATATGCTCGAAACAGGGCCGTATCCCTATTATTTAAAAACGCGCATATCTTCTTCGCGCGGGCATTTATGTAACGACGAATCCGCCGAAATTACTTCACGCTTAATTCAAAGCGGCTGCAAACGCATTGCACTGTGCCATGTCAGCCGCGAAAACAACACGCCGGAGCTGGTGTACACAGCCGTGAAATCGGCCCTTTTGCGCAGCGGGGTAGTGCCCGCGCAGGACTGTGTGGTGCAGGTGGCATTGCGGCACGAGGTTTCGCCCATACTAGAGTTTTAAGCTTATAAAATAGGCACATATTGTAGATAAAGGAGGCGCGGCTAGTGCAAAATATTCAAATCATTTGTCTTGGTAAAATGAACGCCGATTATTATCGAGCCGCCGCCGCCGAATACGAAAAACGGCTTTCGGCGTATTGCCGCGTTACTATTACCGAGCTGAATGAAGAAGCAATCAATGATAAAAACCCCTCCAATGTGCTGATCGAAAAAGCGCTGCGCAAAGAGGGCGAGGCCATTTTGGCCGCCGTACAAAAGGGCGCGTGCATCGTGGCGCTTTGCATCGAGGGGCGGCATATGGCAAGCGAGGAGCTTGCCGATTTGCTCTCGCAAAGTGCGGTGCGCGGAAACGGCGATTTTGCGTTTGTTATCGGCTCTTCGCACGGGCTTTCGCCAAAGGTGAAGGCAGCTGCGGCGCATCGCCTGTCGATGAGCAAAATGACATTTCCGCATCAGCTTGCCCGCGTGATGCTTTTAGAGCAGATTTATCGCGCGTTTTCCATTAATAACGGCAGCAAATATCACAAATAAGGGCGCGGCATCTGTTGCGCTAAAGCCGCAAAGCGCAGGGCAGCTGCAAAGTGGCGCACGGCAGCCGCTTGCCGTGCAAGTATCCATGAACACCCTTTCTTGATTAGATTAATTTTTACGTTGCGCGCACATGCGCATGGAGGCTGGGATGAAAACGCTTTTCTCCAATTTTAAGGGGTATCGCATACAGCTGGTGCTGGGGCCGCTTTTTAAATTTTGCGAAGCGCTGATGGAGCTTTTTGTGCCCATCATTATGGCGCAAATGATTGACGTTGGCATTTTGCGGGGCGATAAACAGTATATTCTGCAAAATGGTTTTGCGCTTTTATTGATAGCGGCGCTGGGGCTTTTGTTTGCGCTGCTTTGCCAATATTTTGCGGCACGCGTAGCGCATGGCTTTGCCAAAAGCCTGCGCCGCAATTTGTTTGCGCATGTGTTTCGCCTTTCGCCGCGCGATTATGCGCACATCGGGGAAGGCGGGCTCATCACGCGTCTGACCTCGGATGTCAATCAGGTGCAAACTGGCATTAATATGTTTATCCGCCTTGCCACGCGCGCGCCGTTTTTGGCGGTGGGCTCGGTGGTGATGGCTTTTTCCATCCATGTGCCTACGGCGCTGATTTTCCTTGTGTCTACGCCGCTGATTTTATTTGTTCTATATAAAATCACGCAAAAAAACGTGCCGGTTTATTCTGCCTTGCAAGGCGCACAAGACAAAATGTCGCGCTCGCTTGGCGAAAACCTTGCGGGCGTGCGCGTGATTCGCGCCTTCACGCGGGAGGCAGCCGAGGCCGAAACCTTTGCCGAGGAAGCCCAAAGCATGTGCACGCTTTCCGTGCGCGCGGGCAAGCTGTCGGCACTGTTAAGCCCTGTAACAGGCGTGATTGTCAATTTTGCCATTGTGGCCATCTTGTATTTCGGCGCGGGCTTTGTTGACGTGGGCGCGCTTTCACCCGGCATGGTGCTGGCGCTTGTGAATTATATGACGCAGACGATGCTGGCGCTGTTTGTGGTGGCCAATATTCTTGCCATTTTTACAAGGGCGCTTGCCAGCGCCAAACGCCTTGCGGCCCTGATGGAAACAGCGCCCTCTATGCACTTTCCCGATGATGCGTCCTCCGATGCGCCAGCAAATGTGCTGCCAAACGCGCCGACCAATATACCATCTGATGCGCATATGCATGCCCCCGCGGCACAGGATGCACAGGACGTTTTACGCTTTCAAGACGTTTCGTTTGCCTACACAGGCGGCGAAGCGGCGCTTTCGCATGTCAGCTTTACACTTAAAAAAGGGGAAACACTGGGCATCATCGGCGGCACAGGCAGCGGCAAAACCACGGTGATGAATTTGATTTTGCGCTTTTTTGATGCCGATAGCGGGCAAATTTTGCTGCAAAACCATGATGTAAAAGCATTGTCAAAGCAGGCATTGCGCGGGCAAATTGCCTATGTGCCGCAAAACCCCACGCTGTTTAGCGGCACCGTACGCGAAAATCTGCTTATGGGCGCAGCCGATGCAAACGATGCGGCGCTTTGGCGCGCGCTTACGGCGGCGCAAGGCGCAGCCTTTGTGCGGGATTTGCCCGAGGGGCTGGACACTGTGCTTACAGAAGGCGGCAAAAACCTTTCCGGCGGGCAAAAGCAGCGCCTTGCCATCGCACGGGCGCTTTTAACAAATGCACCGCTTTTGCTTTTGGACGATGCTTCCTCGGCGCTTGATTACGTTACCGATGCCGCGCTACGTGAGGCGCTTTGCGCCGATGCCGCCACGCGCGCTACAGTGATGATTACCCAGCGTGCCGCGGCGCTTGTGGCCACACAGGCCATTCTTGTGCTAGACGACGGGCAGGTGGCAGGGCTTGGCACGCATGCCGCGCTTTTGCAATCCTGCGCGGTTTATCAAGAAATTTGCGCTTCACAAGGGCTTTTGCATGCGGAGGTGCAGGGATGAAAAACGATACAGTAATGCGTATTTGGCGCTATATTCGCCCTTATCGCATGCAGCTTTTGGCGGGCATGGCTGGCGCATTTTTTTATGTGGCGTTCACATTGGCACAGCCGGTGCTGATTGGCAAAGCAATTGATAAAATGCTCGGCGCGGGCAGGGTGGATTTTTCTGCGGTGCTGCTGATTTTGCTTGCGCTAATTGTGTGTGTGCTTTTGGCCTCGGCGTTTCATTGGGCGCTTGGCGTTGCCACGCGCAAGGTGTCGGCATTTGCCGCGCGCGATATGCGCATAGATGCTACAAGCAGCATTGACACGGCGCCGCTGCGCGTGCTGGACACGCATTCGCACGGCGATATGATCAGCTGCGTGCTCAACGATGCCGAGCTTGTCAGCGAAGGTGTGATGCAGCTGCTTACACAGCTTTTGCCCGGTGTGGTTACCATTGCGGGCACCTTGCTTGTGATGTTTTTGCAAAATGCATGGATTGCGCTGGCGGTGGTGGTGATTACGCCGCTGTCCATCGTGTTTGCTGGCTTTATCGCAAAGCGCACGGCAGGCCTGTTTAAAAAGCAGGCGGCGGCAAACGGCGCGTTATCGGGCTTTGTGGGCGAGATGATTCGCGGCAAAAGCACGGTAGAGGCCTTTTCCTATGAAGAAACGGCGTTTTGCCGTTTTGAAGCCATCAATGAAACGCTGTTTCAAAGCGGCGTAAAAAGCATTTTTTATTCGTCCATATCCAATCCTGGCACGCGCTTTATCAATAGCACTGTGTATGCGGTGGTGGGCGTTTTGGGCGCAATATTTGCTATTGCGGGCAGCATCACGGTGGGGCAGCTTAGTGTGTTTCTCACCTATGCCAATCAGTATACAAAGCCGTTTAACGAAATCAGCGGCGTTTTAACGCAAATCAGCGCGGCGCTTGCAAGCGCGCGGCGCTTGCTTACGCTGATTGATATCACGCCGGAGGTGCCCGATGCACCAACAGCGCAAACGCCAAAGCAGTGCGAGGGCGCAGTGACGCTGTCTGCGGTGTCGTTTGCGTATGAAAAGCACCGCCCGTTGATTACAGATTTTTCCCTTGCGGTGCGCCCCGGCCAGCGCATCGCCATCGTGGGCCCCACGGGCTGCGGCAAAACCACGCTGATCAATCTGCTCATGCGCTTTTATGATGTAGATCAAGGCACGATTACCGTGGACGGCAGCGACATTCGCCTTTTGCGCCGCAAGGATTTACGCGGGTTTTATGGCATGGTGCTGCAAGACACATGGCTTAAAAACGCCACAGTTGCCGATAATATTGCGTATGGCCGCCCCGATGCCACGCGCGAGGAAATCGTCGCGGCTGCAAAAGAAAGCTATGCCCACGGCTTTATCAAGCGCCTTGAGCACGGCTATGACACAGTGCTGCAAGCGGGCGGGGCCAATCTTTCTGCGGGGCAAAAGCAGCTTTTGTGCATTGCGCGCATTATGCTTTGCCGCCCCGAAATGCTGATTTTGGACGAGGCCACCAGCAGCATTGACACGCGCACCGAAATGCTGGTGCAGCAGGCATTTGAAAAGCTGATGCAAGGGCGCACCAGCTTTGTGGTGGCACACCGCCTGTCCACTGTGCAAACGGCGGATGTCATTTTGGTGATGAACGCAGGGCGCATTATCGAGCGCGGCACCCACCAGGCGCTTTTAGAGCAAAAGGGCTTTTATGAGCAATTGTACCAAAGCCAGTACGCGCACGAAAAGCCAAAGCCCTAAAAGAGAGCCTCGGCGCAGAAATTGTTGTAAATATTTATTGACAACAGCAAGATTTGCGTGTAAAATATAAATGTTGTGTCAGCGGTATAACTGCGCCTATTTTTAGATGCAGGCACCGCTTTTACAATCCGGCGTAAAAACCGGTAATAAATCTTTGTGAAAGGAGGAAAACCATGCCAACATTTAACCAGCTGGTACGCAAAGGCCGCGAGGTCATCGTGAAGAAGTCTACAGCTCCTGCTTTACTCAAGAGCTACAACTCTCAGAAAAAAGCGTACACAGAGCAAAACTCTCCGCAAAAGCGCGGCGTTTGCACTGCTGTTCGTACCATGACCCCGAAAAAGCCTAACTCTGCTCTGCGTAAAGTAGCCCGTGTCCGTCTTTCGAATGGTATCGAGGTAACCTCGTACATTCCCGGTATCGGCCATAACCTGCAGGAGCACAGCGTCGTACTCATCCGTGGCGGACGTGTTAAGGATCTCCCCGGTGTGCGTTACCACATTATTCGCGGTACGCTTGATACACAGGGTGTTTCGGGTCGTAACCAATCCCGCTCCAAGTACGGTGCGAAGCGTCCCAAGGCCGGTGCTGCGAAGAAGTAGATTAAAACTTGATTTTAGTACATTGCCATGAAAAGGCTTTTATATAAAACCTTTTTTGGCGCAGTACGGGAGTTTAATTACTTTCGAGTACCGATGATATCATTATATGAAGGAGGGAAGAAAGATGCCCAGAAGAGGTAATGTTGCAAAGCGTGACGTGTTAGCGGATCCTTTGTACAATTCTAAGATGGTAACGCGTCTTATCAATAGTATTATGTACGATGGTAAGAAGGGTGTTGCCCAAAAAATCGTTTACGATGCATTTGAAATCGTAAAAGCCAAAACAGAGAATGAGCCCCTTGAGATGTTCGAAAAAGCAATGGAGAACATCATGCCCCTGCTCGAGGTTAAGGCCCGCCGTGTTGGCGGTTCCACCTATCAGGTGCCTATGGAGGTTCGTCCTGAGCGCCGTCAAACACTCGGCTTGCGCTGGCTTACAGACTATTCTCGTCGCCGCAGCGAGCGCACCATGCGCGAGCGCCTTGCAGGCGAAATTGTAGACGCTGTGAACGGCAACGGCAACGCTTGCAAAAAGCGTGAGGATACACACAAGATGGCAGAGGCCAACAAGGCGTTTGCACACTACAGATACTAATCTGTGTTTTACTTTTAGGAGGTAATTATGCCAAGAGACGTTTCTCTGGAAATGACTAGAAACATCGGCATTATGGCCCATATCGACGCGGGTAAAACCACCACCACCGAGCGTATCCTGTTTTACACAGGCGTCAATCACAAAATTGGCGAAACGCACGATGGCGCGGCGACAATGGACTGGATGGCACAAGAGCAAGAGCGCGGCATCACGATTACGTCTGCTGCCACTACCTGCTACTGGAGCCATTCGGAATTCCAAAATGATCCGGTGCTCGCCAAAAAGAACAGACACAGAATTAACATCATCGACACCCCGGGCCACGTGGACTTCACCGTTGAGGTGGAGCGTTCGCTGCGCGTATTAGACGGCAGCGTTACGGTTATGTGCGCAAAGGGCGGTGTTGAGCCTCAGTCTGAAACTGTTTGGCACCAAGCAAACAAATATCACGTTCCCCGCATGATCTATGTGAACAAGATGGACATCATGGGCGCCGATTTCTACCGCGTGGTAGATATGGTGAAAGATCGCTTAAAAGCGAACGCCGTGCCCATCCAGCTTCCCATTGGCAGCGAGGAAAACTTTAAAGGCGTTATCGACTTAATCGAGATGAAAGCCGAAATCTATTATGATGACTTGGGCAAAGATGTTCGTGTGGAAGAAATTCCGGACGACATGAAAGCAAAAGCCGAAGAGTATCATGCCGCCTTGATGGAAGCCATCGCCGAAACCGATGAAGTGCTTATGGAGAAATTCCTTGAAGGGGAAGAGCTTGAAATTCCCGCACTGAAAAAGGTTTTGCGCAAGGCAACCCTTGACAACTTAGTGGTGCCCGTAACCTGCGGCACCTCTTACAAAAACAAAGGCGTACAGCAGCTTCTTGACGCGATTGTGGATTATATGCCCGCACCTACCGATGTTGAAAACATCAAGGGCGTAAACCCCGACACCGAGGAAGAAGAAGTGCGTGAATCGAAGGACGACGCGCCGTTCGCGGCACTTGCGTTCAAGATTGCCACCGACCCGTTTGTTGGTAAGCTTTGCTTCTTCCGCGTATACTCTGGTATCGCGAAAGCCGGCTCCACTTACTACAACTCCGTTAAGGACAACAACGAGCGCGTGGGCCGCATTCTGCAAATGCACGCCAACCACCGCCAGGATATCGACATGTGCTATGCGGGCGATATCGCCGCCGCCGTGGGCTTAAAGAACACGACAACCGGCGACACACTTTGCGACGAAAAGCACCCGATTATCCTTGAGAGCATGGATTTCCCAGAGCCCGTTATCCGCGTTGCCATCGAGCCGAAAACAAAGGCCGGCAGCGAAAAGATGGGCGTTGCGCTCTCAAAGCTTGCTGAGGAGGATCCCACGTTCCGCACCTATACGGATGACGAAACAGGACAAACCATCATCGCAGGCATGGGCGAATTGCATCTTGAAATCATTGTTGACCGCCTTTTGCGCGAGTTTAAGGTGGAAGCAAACGTTGGCGCGCCGCAGGTAGCCTATCGCGAGACGGTACGCCGCCTTGTTGAGCAGGATACCAAATACGCGCGTCAGTCCGGCGGTAAGGGCCAGTACGGTCACGTTAAAATTCGTCTTGAGCCGAATGAAACCGGCAAAGGCTACGAATTTGTGAACGCCACCGTGGGCGGCTCGATTCCGAAGGAATTTATCGGCCCTATCGACCAGGGTGTCCGTGGCGCGATGCAGGCAGGCGTGCTTGCCGGTTATCCCGTTGTGGATGTTAAAGTTACCCTGTACGATGGCTCCTACCATGAAGTTGACTCCTCTGAAATGGCGTTTAAAATCGCTGGCTCTATGGCATTTAAAGATGGCATGCGCCGCGCAGATCCCGTTATTTTGGAGCCCATCATGAAGGTAGCGGTTATCGTGCCGGACGACTATATGGGCGATGTTATCGGCGATTTAAACTCTCGCCGTGGCCAAATCCTCGGCATGGACGCCCGTGGCGGCGCCCAGCAAATCAACGCAATGGTGCCGTTGTCGAACATGTTCGGCTACGCCACTGACCTTCGCTCGAAAACGCAAGGCCGCGGCCAGTATTCGATGGAGCCCAGCCACTATGTGGAAGTTCCGAAGAGCATTGCCGAGTCCATCATGCAGGGCCGTGCGAAGAAGGACGAGTAGCGTTTCTTGCGCGGCCTAGCCCGTGCAGCACACGCCAAGTTCTTACAAGCCGAATTTTCGGCAAAGTTTCACTTGATTTTTGAAAGCTTATTTAGTAAAATAGCAATTAAGAACCGTTTTAAAATGAAGGAGGATTATTACAATGGGCAAAGCTAAATTTGAACGTTCCAAACCCCATATTAACATTGGCACCATCGGTCACGTTGACCACGGCAAAACCACCCTTACCGCAGCGATCACAAAGGTGCTCGCCATGAAGGGCGGCGCTGAGTTTACCGATTATGCCAACATCGACAAGGCTCCCGAAGAGCGCGAGCGCGGCATTACCATCAACACTTCTCACGTTGAGTATCAGACGGAGAGCCGTCACTATGCTCACGTTGACTGCCCGGGCCATGCTGACTATGTTAAAAACATGATCACTGGTGCTGCGCAGATGGACGGCGCTATCCTCGTGGTTTCCGCCGCCGACGGTCCGATGCCCCAGACGCGCGAGCATATCCTGCTTTCCCGTCAGGTAGGCGTGCCTTATATCGTTGTTTTCATGAACAAAGTTGACCAAGTGGACGATCCCGAACTGCTTGACCTTGTTGACATGGAAATCCGCGATTTGCTCAGCGATTACAGCTTCCCCGGCGACGACACACCCATCGTGCAGGGTTCTGCCTTGAAAGCGCTTGAGAGCGCTTCCACAGATCCTTCTGCCCCTGAGTACGAGTGCATCACAAAGTTGATGGAGGCTGTGGACAGCTGGATTCCGACACCGGAGCGCAAGTCTGACCTGCCCTTCCTGATGCCCGTTGAGGACGTGTTCACCATCACAGGCCGCGGCACTGTTGCCACCGGTCGTGTGGAGCGTGGCACAATCAAGGTTGGCGAAGAAGTTGAAGTTATCGGCTTGAAAGAAGAGAAAACCAAAACTACCGTTACTGGCCTTGAAATGTTCCGCAAGCTGCTTGACTTTGCGCAGGCTGGCGATAATGTTGGCGCTTTGCTGCGCGGCATTCAGCGCGCTGACATCGAGCGCGGCCAGGTTATTGCAAAGCCGGGCTCCATCCACCCGCACACAAAGTTTGCCGGCCAGGTTTATATCCTGAAAAAGGAAGAGGGCGGCCGTCATACTCCGTTCTTTAACAACTATCGCCCGCAGTTCTATTTCCGTACAACCGACGTTACAGGTGTTGTTTCTCTGCCCGAGGGCGTTGAAATGTGCATGCCTGGCGACAACGTTGCAATGGACGTTGAGCTGATCACCCCGATTGCTATCGAGGAAGGCCTTCGTTTCGCTATCCGTGAGGGTGGCCGTACAGTAGGCTCTGGCGTTGTTACCAAGATCAACACCTAATTTTATGCAAAATAAGCGCCCCTCGCTTTTGGCGGGGGGCGCTTTTCTATGCTTTATCGTTGTTTGCCTTTATTCGTTGGTATATCGACATTTGTATAAAGCCATTTAGTATACAGTCTTAGTGTAAAGCCCGCTTTTACCGAAAATTTTCCGCCTTTTTTGTACGCCCTGTTTTACACTTTTCCTCGGAAATAACGGTACAATGTTTCGCTCGTTTCAAGCACCAGTGCAAACAGGATAACGCCCACAAAAAACAGATGAAACCTTGTAAACATCGACGTGACAAACCCATTATCGCCGATAAAGCCCGATAAAGCCGTGCCAAACGCGGGGTTTACAATGCGCCCGTCTGCAAAAATCAACACGGCCAAAAACGCCGATGCGATATTGCCGCCCACGCCCCAAAGCATAACGCGTGTGGTATAGCGCCGATCTATAAGGCGCAGCGCCTCATTTGTAATGCTGATAGCGCCAAACAAAAGTAAGTAAATCCATTTCTCGCGCAAAACCGCAAGATTGAAAAACGGCGTACTTACGCCATTATAATAAAGCGCAATTATCTGTGGAATAGCAATAAAAATCAGCAAAAATACTGCCGTCATCACCATACCCGCAATGCTCTCCCAGCGTGGAATGTGCACAGAGCGCTTTGGCGCGGGCGGTAAATCGTTTAAATTGCTAAACTCAAAAATCGACACGCCGCGGTAAGAGAAAAACGCAAATAAAAGCGTTACAAACGTGAAAGCGAAAAGCCCGCCCCCAAATAGACTCGCCAGCCACGTGAAAACCCCTGCAATGTCAAACGCGTATGCGCCCGCCATGCCGCCAATAATGTGCGCCACCGTTAAGCCAAATGCCACGCAGCACAGCACAATTTGTAAAATAAAAATATAGTGCGTATAATACGGCGGGCCGATTAAGGCGCGGTCGGGATGCGGCGCATATTTGCTGTGCACCTCCATTGGCGTGCCAATTTCGGTAAGCACCACGCGCAAATCCTTTTCGCTCGGCGGCAAATCGCCACAGCGCTCCGCCAGCATATCGTCGATTAAGGTGCCAAGTTCTTTCGCGATATCCTCGCGATAGCGGCGCGGCAGGCGCTTTGTGCAGGCGTAGATGTAATTTTCGGTCAATTGTTGATTACTCATGATTTTACCTCGTTTCCGTCCTCTAATACTGTATTAACTTTGCTTTGAAATTCATACCACTTTGTTTTGGCGCTCTCCAGCACCTCGGCGCCAAGCGCCGTCAACGCGTAATATTTGCGCGGCTTTGCCTCGCTCGTTTCCCATTCGCTTTGTAAAAGCCCTTGCCCCTCCAAGCGGCGCAAAAGGGGATAAAGCGTGTTTGTTTCCATTGGTACGCCGTTTTCCTCAAGCACCTTTATCAGATTATAGCCGTAAGCAGGCTTTTTCAAGGCGCTTAATACCAGTAAAATCAAGCTGCCGCGCCGCAGCTCCTGCATTAGCCCGGCCACAATTTCCTTGCTGTCCAATATGATATTCGCTCCTTTCATAATAATTTATTTTTATCTATATTACAAATATTATTATACCGTGTGATACACACTATGTCAACAAATTTTGCAAATATTTTTAAATGCTGTGTAATCGGTTTAAAAAAACCCAATTTCTACAAATTTTGTCGAAAAAAATTTGCATATGACAGCGGGCATGTTGTATAATAAACGTATATATGTATTATGCAATATTCATATTTCTTAAAAGACGATACGAAAAGGGGTACACGCTTCATGAAGCAAGACATGATTGTAATTTTAGACTTAGGCAGCGAAGAAAGTTCGCTGATTGCCCGCGAAATTCGCGCGCTAGGCGTTTACAGCGAAATTTATCCGCATGATATCACGGCGGCACAGCTTGCCGCGCTGCCCAATGTAAAGGGCATCGTGCTCAACGGAGGCGTAAACCATATGGTGGATGGCGTGGATATTCGCCCCGAGGCCGCCGTGCTGCATTGTGGATTGCCCATGCTGGCAGTTTGCTTTGAAAGCGACGCAAAGGCCGAGTGCCATGCCCAGTGGCCGTCTGATGAAGCCGAACGCAAGGCTGTTTTGCAAAAATTTGTATTTGATGCCTGCCACGCCGAAGCCAATTGGAACATGAAAAACTTTGTTGCCGACCAAATCGAGCTTGTCAAAAAGCAAGTTGGGGACAAAAAGGTGCTTTTGGCGCTTTCCGGCGGGGTAGACAGCTCGGTGGTGGCGGCGCTATTGCTGAAAGCCATTGGCGATAAGCTTACTTGCGTGCACGTTAATCATGGCCTGTTGCGCAAAGGCGAGCCCGAGCAGGTTATCAGCGTGTTCCGCAACGAGCTGAATGCCAATCTTGTGTATGTAGACGCTGCCGATCGGTTTTTAGATAAGCTGGCGGATGTGGCAGAGCCCGAGCAAAAGCGCAAAATTATCGGTGCAGAGTTTATCCGCGTGTTCGAGGAAGAGGCGCGCAAGCTTTCCGGCATCGATTTTCTGGCACAAGGCACCATTTATCCAGATATCGTAGAAAGCGGCACAAAAACCAATAAGGCCGTGAAAAGCCATCATAATGTGGGCGGTTTGCCCGATGATTTGCAATTTGCATTGGTAGAGCCGTTGCGTCAGCTGTTTAAAGACGAGGTGCGTGCCTGCGGCAAGGAGCTGGGCCTGCCCGATGACATGGTGTATCGTCAGCCGTTCCCGGGGCCGGGCCTCGGCGTGCGCTGTCTTGGCGCCATCACGCGTGAGCGCCTTGAAGCCGTGCGTGAATCCGATGCCATTCTGCGTGAGGAATTTAAAAACGCGGGTCTTGATAAAACCGTTTGGCAATATTTCACCTTAATTCCCGATGTAAAATCCGTGGGCGTGCGCAATAATGCGCGTTCGTTTGAATATCCGGTCATTCTGCGCGCTGTCAACACCATCGACGCGATGACTGCCACTATCGAGGAGCTGCCGTGGCCGCTTTTAGCCAAAATTACCGAGCGCATCACGCATGAAGTAAAGGGCGTGAACCGCGTGTGCTATGATGTTACACCAAAGCCTACAGGCACGATTGAGTGGGAGTAAGGAATGGCTGAAAGCCATTCCTTAGGTAATACGCACGCAGTGCGTATTACCGCGCTTGTGTAAATCTGCAAATAGCAAAGGAAAGCCTTTTAGGCTTTCGCTTCGGTAATACGCACTACGTGCGTATTACCGCGCTTGTCTAAATCTGCAAAATGCAGGAATGGCTGAAAGCCATTCCTTAGGTAATACGCACTGCGTGCGTATTACCACTCTTGTGTAAATCTGTAAAGGGCAGGGAAGGCTAAAGCCATTCGCTCGTACTGCCAATCGCTTCGGGAATACGCACTGCGTGCGTATTCCCGTGTTTGTGTCATTGGCGTTCCCTCGTACCTGCCCATCGTTCAAAATGTCAAAATAGAGGGTGAAAACATTTGCTTTTGCAAAAAAACAAACAATACCTGCATTGCTTTTTGTCGGTTGGCCTTACTGTATTAACGATGCTGCTTGTGGGCTTTGCCCTCAGTTTTGTCCAAAGCCCGCCGGATATTGCCTATATTACCGAGCATTTTATAGAATCCCCCGAAGCGTTTCGCCCCGAAAAAGCAGAGCAATTGCAATATATGGTGCTCACGGTGCTTTTTCCGTGCCTTTTCATTGCATATAAGCTGCTTTTGGATAAATTTTTGCATATCAGCGAAGCTTTAACCCACAAAATGGCACAATTTCTTGCGCCTTGCAGCCTAGTGGTTATGCTGGGGCTTTTTGCGCTTACCCAAATTGTGCAGCCATATTACTGGAAATCGCTTTTGGCAACGCGCAGCGTTTACACCTGCACATTGCTGTTTGCGCTTGCTTTTATAGCGTATATTTTGGCAGTGTACGGATACGAACGCTTTCAAAAACATCAAAAAATCTGGGACGTGGTGCTGCTTGTTATTGCAATTGGCATCGCATTTTATTCGGCCTGGCTGTATATTTGCTATAACTACACCGCAAACGGAATGTATCAAGAACACCATGTGAATGCATATTTTTATCCGGTATATAAGGTGTATAGCGGCCAAACCATTTTAGTGGATTTTAAAAACCTGTATGGATTTTATCCCTATTTTATCGCGCCAATTCTGCGTTTATTGGGCGGCGCATCCGAATTGAATTTCAGCATTGTTATGGCAGGGCTGATGCTCATCGGCGCGTTTTGCGTAATCTACACGCTGTTCACCGCTTGCGAAAATCGCGTTGTGGCTTGCGTGGGCGCTGTTGGCGTGTTGTTTGCCGCTGGCATTTTGGAAATCGGAAATAACGAGGGCGCGGGTTATTATTTGCAATATTTTCCGCAGCGATATTTATTTGCCGCCATTATTTTTGCCGTTTGCAGCGCTCGCCTGCGCGCGCATGGGCCTGCACGCATTCGCATAATAAACGCGCTGGGCTTTTTGACGGCGTGCCTTGCGCTGGTGTGGAATTTGGATACTGGCCTTGTTGTTTTTGTGGTTTGGTCTGCTTTTCAAATCTATTTGCTTGCCGCGCAGTATTCGCTTCGCGATAAAACGCTGTATAAAAAGGCAGGCATGGTTATTGTATCTGCCGCAGGGCAGGTGCTTTGTGCGATGGGCTTTGTGGCGCTTGTAACCTATGCGCGCAGCGGCGTTTTCCCCAATATGATGGATGCCTTTTTCGGCCAATCGGTGTTTATGAGCGCGGGCTTTTTTATGCTGCCGATGCCGCTGATACATCAATGGCTTTTGCTTGTTAGTTTATATGGATTCGCTTTGGTGAAAAGCATTCGCAATCTTGCTTTTATGCGCAAAGGCGAGGCAGATATGCCCGTGGAGGTTAGCGCAAGGTATTTCATGTGTGCTGTGGCGGGCATGGGGCTTTTTGTTTACTATCAGGGCCGCAGCCATGAAGACGTGTTCATCTCGCTGCTATGGAACGGCCTTTTATTGCTTACGCTGTTTATGCAAGAATATTTGTTTTGCCGCGCACACGCACCCCAAAAAAATGTAAAACGCCTTTATACGGCAAAGTTTTTATTCGCTTCAGCTTTAGTGGTGCTGTTTGCAGCGTTTTATCTGTTTAACATTGTGGATTCGCGCATGTTGACTTTTGCAAAAACAAAAAGCACCGTCAATGGCAGTTCCACACATTTATCACGCCAAGAGCCCTTTGCACGCGAGATTTACCAAACTACCGGCGTGCTGCCAGACCTGATTTTTGACCCCTCTGCCTTGCTATACGCGCGTTTAGATGTGCCGCAAACGGCTGCCATTCCCGAGCGCTGCGATTGGTTTTCCTATGAAGAATGCGATAAGGTGATAGACTATCTTTGCACATCCGACAAACCGTTCTTGATAGAAGAGCAGGATTTCGACCTATTGATGAAGCGCGCGCCCGTGCGTTTGCCAAAGGCACTGGCACAAAATTTTGTTCTTTGCGAAAAACGCGGCTCGTTGCTGTATTTTATATACGATGCGCAAAAGCCCGTTGAAAAGACACCTTTGCCCGATCTTGTTTGGATGAAAGCTTCTCCCGCTTGCTTTATATCCGGCGCTGAGGACGGGCGAAATTGGGCGTTTGATAATGCGAAAAATTCTCTTATTTTCACAAATTTAAACAATCAACCTGCGCGCACCATCGTGTCGGCAGATGTTTTTCCAAGTAAAATCGGCGATTACAGTGTTACCGTGCAAATCAGTAATGGTGAAACGCAGACGTTTTCGTTTGAAAACGGCGCTTTTCATTACGAAACCACGCTTTTGCTGCCGCCCGGTATCACGGAAATTACGATAACCAGTACGGCTCCGCGCTTTGACACAGGCAATGGTTATGCGCGCTTTGGCATGGATCATATCCAATATACCATTTTGCCCTAAAACCCGTATAATTGTAAAAGAGAGCATATTCAAAACCCTGTAAAATAGAAATGGGCCGCAAGCCCATTCTACAGCAGGGGTGAATATGCTCTCTTTTTTATGCGCTACGCGCTATGCGCATGTCTTGCTTTTTGTGTATGGACGCGCGATTTGCTTATGCTATTCATCAATCGGCATGGTGGGATATCCGTTTTGTGCATAATCGGCGATATGCCCCGCCGCAAATTCATAATAGCCCTGTGCCGCAATCATGGCGGCGTTGTCGCCGCAAAGGGCGATGCTGGGCAGATACAGCTGCGCGTTTAGCTTTTGTGCGCCCTCTTCCAACAGCCCGCGCAAAATGTGATTTGCCGCCACGCCCCCCGCAATGCACACGGCCGTGGCATGGGTGTTTTTGGCGGCCAGCAACAGCTTTTGTGCCAAAATCTCGCTGATGCGATATTCAAAGCTGGCCGCCATATCTGCCACATTTACATCGCCGCCTTGCATCCTTGCCTTATTTACAAGGTTTAAAACGGCGGATTTCAGCCCCGAAAAGCTTACATCATAAATGCCCTCGGCCTTCGGCGTGGGCAGGGAATAGGCTTTGTTATTGCCGCTTTTTGCGGCTTTGCTCACGGCGGGGCCGCCGGGATATCCCAGCCCCAGTGTGCGGCTAACCTTGTCAAACGCTTCGCCCGCGGCATCGTCTACCGTGCGCCCCAGCACAGTAAATGCAGTGTAGCTTTGTACATGAATGATATGGCTGTGCCCGCCCGATGCCACAAGGCAGATAAACGGCGGCTGCAAATTGGGATGTGTTAAGTACAGCGCCGCGATATGCCCGCGCAGATGATGCACCGCAACCAAAGGCTTATTTGCCGAAAAGGCAAGTCCTTTTGCAAAGTTTACACCCACCAACAAAGCGCCAATCAGCCCTGGCGCATAGGTAAATGCCACAGCGTCGATATCACAAAGCGAAACGCCCGCTTTTTCAAGGGCGCCTGCCGTTACGGCGGATATGCTTTCAATATGGCGGCGGCTTGCAATTTCCGGCACAATGCCGCCGTATAAATTTTGTTCTTCGGCGCTGGACGCAATCTCGTTTGACAAGATGGTGCGTCCGTCCTGTACCACGGCGGCACAGGTGTCGTCGCAGCTTGTTTCAATTCCCAGTATCAGCATGTGTTTTAATTCCTATCCTATAAGCGTTTGATAATATCCCATTGCAATTTGGCAAGGGCTAACAGGCATGAAAGCAGATTGCGAAAGCTAGATTGCAAAAAGTAGATGGCACAAAGCAGATTCATTCGCTTTGCGCTGTAAAGGCTTTTTGCATTACAATGGCGTTCTCGCACGGGTGCTCGTAAAAATTTTTCCGCATGCCCACTGCGGCAAAGCCCATCGAAGCATACAGTGCCTGCGCAGCGGTGTTGCCTGCACGCACCTCAAGAAACATCTCTTTTACGCCCTCGCGCAGAAGCGCCGCCTGCACATGCAGCAAAAGCCCGCGCGCCACGCCCCTTTGCCGATGCGACGGTAAAACGGTAACAGCGTTAATCGTGGCTTCGTCTGCTGCCTTTTGCACACTGCAAAAGGCTACCGGCACGCTGTTTTCCTCTGCAATATACGAGTGCGACACGCCGTCCTGCAAAAGCGCTGTCAGCTGCGCTTTATTCCACGGGTCAGGCGCGTGGCGCTCGATTTCGCTGGCTGCGTCAATGTCTGCTGCAAGCATTTTTCTGTAAAGCATATACACTTTACTCCTTAACCTTTGGCGGCATACCAGCTGTCGCCGATATTCACATCACAGTCCAGCGGCACACAAAGCGTTGCGGCGTTGCGCATTTCCTCGCCCAGTATTTTTGCTGCTTTTTCTTGTTCTTCTATCGGGCATTCCACAATCAGTTCATCATGCACCTGCAAAACCAATTTTGCCGAAAGCCCCTCGGCGCAAAGGCGTTCATACACGCGAATCATTGCAAGCTTGATGATATCCGCCGCAGTACCTTGAATGGGCGTGTTCATCGCCATGCGTTCGCCCAGTGCGCGAATATTAAAATTAGACGAAGACAATTCCGGCAGCGTGCGGCGGCGGCCGTACATGGTGGTAACATAGCCGTCCTCTTTGCCCTTAGCCACGGTTTCGTCCATATATTTCTTCACACCGCTAAAGGTGTCGAGATAATTTTTAATAAACTGGTCGGCCTGTTTTACCGACACGTTAATGTCTTTGGCAAGGCTGAAAGCGCCAATGCCATATACGATGCCAAAATTTACGGCCTTTGCGCTGGAGCGCAAAGTAGGGGTAACCTCTTCATCGGCAATATGATAAATTTTGGCGGCAGTGCTGCGATGGATATCGCCGCCTGCTTTGAAAATGCCAATCATGGTTTCGTCGTTTGCGATATGCGCTAAAATGCGCAGCTCTATCTGGCTGTAGTCGGCATCGAGCAGCACGCGCCCTTTTGGCGCAATAAAAAACTTGCGCAGTTCGCGGCCAAGCTTGGTGCGCACAGGGATGTTTTGCAAATTGGGCTCGCCGCTGGAGATGCGGCCTGTGCGCGTTTCGGTTTGGTTAAAAGTGGAGTGGATGCGCCCGTCCTCGCCAATTACCTTTGAAAGCCCCTCCACGTAGGTGCTGTTCAGCTTTTGATAGGTGCGATATAACAGTATTGTGTCGATAACAGGCGAATACGCGCGCAGATTTTCCAGCGTTTCCGCATTGGTGGAAAAGCCGCTTTTATTCTTTTTGCCAGAGGGCAGGCCCATATCTTCAAACAATGCTTTGCCAAGCTGTTTTGGGCTGTTTACGTTAAATTCATAGCCCACCTCGGCGTAAATTGCGGCCAGCTGCTTATCAATCTCCTCGCGCAGCACTGCGCCAAATTCCTGTATGCCGGCCTTGTCTGCCGCCACACCCGTATGCTCCATATCGGCCAGTACGCGGCTAAGCGGCAGCTCTATTTCATTCAAAAGCTGCAACATGCCGTCTTCTTCGCAGCGGGCAAGCAGCGCGGTATAAAGCCCCTCTAGCACGGCTGCTTCGGGATAATCGCTGCTGAAAGCGGGGTTTATGCCATATTCTGCCGCAAGCTGCAAAACGGTGTATTCGCTGGCAGCAGGGTTTACAAGATAGGCGGCCAGCTTTGCGTCAAATGTGATATTAGCCGCTTCGCTTCCGGCGCATAGCGCCAAATGATAAAACGCCTTTGCGTCAAATACCAGCTTTTCGGCATCCTTGTCGCAAAGCAGCGCCGCAAGGCTGTCGCTTTCTGTGGTGTATACGTTTTCGCCCTGCACGCACACGCATTTGCCGCCCGAAAAGGCAAGATACACCTTGCCTTTCAGTTTGGGCAGCGCGGCGGCTGTGGCTGTGGGCAGGGAAGATGTGTCAAAGCTTGTTTGCACGGCGGCCGCGGTAAGCGAAAGGCGATTGGCAATGCTGGTTAGCTCCAGCGACGCCAAAAGCGCCGAGGCATTTTGGGCATCGGGCGCAGCCTTTTGATAAGTGCCCACATCACTTGGCACGGGCACAGCACAATTAATTTCGGCCAATTTGCGGCTTAAATAGGCCATATCTTTATCGGCCAGCAGCTTTTGGCGCACGCCGTTTTTGATATGGCTGCTTTCGATATGGGCATACACGCCGTCTAGGCTTTCAAATTCCGAAATCAGGCTAAGCGCTGTTTTTTCGCCCACGCCCGCAACACCGGGGATATTG
>RRZU013162272.1_pt1 | contig 23161 bp, 28 predicted proteins | sample 2165561 | NCBI WGS metagenome assembly RRZU01 (sample SAMN10456909, study PRJNA506462) | wastewater metagenome | isolation source: wastewater sludge | place: USA: Moscow, Idaho | reverse complement strand
TCGTCGGATTGGGCGCTGAAGCCAAACGTCACCGTGGCCATGTCGCCGTTGTGCGCCGCGCCCGACATAAAGGGCACAAACAAAAGATTGGTCAGCACGTATTCAAACGAAAAGCTGATGGCGAGCAGAAATTCAAACGGGCCGGCCGAGCGTGCGTCTTCAAAAAACGATTTGGGCACCGAGAGATACCACACGCGGTCGTGCATATGGCTCCAATCCTGAAAGCCGTCGAAGAATTTGTTGTAGTGGCTCATGGCGTGGATTTGCGTTTGCACATGGCGCAATTCGTCAATCGACTGCATTTGGCAGGCAATGCGTGCGCCGATGCCGCCAAACTGCCGCCCCACATGGGCGTAACCCTGATAAGCCTGGTATTCGAGCGGGGTCACGCCGGTGAGGAATACTTTGATGGCGTTCAGGTAGCGTGGATCGGAAATATTCAGTTGGCCGTTGTTTTGCGCAAAGGCATCAAAAATGGCATAAAGCTTTTTCTCTTTTTCGGCTTGGTATTTCCAGTAGGTATCCATGGTGAGGCGAAACGGGTCTTCCCATTTCGACCAGTCGGTAATTTTGATGCCTTCGAATTCTTCATAGGGGAAGGCTTGCTTGCGGTCTTGGTAGGAAAATTCCCAATCCAAATCGCGGGTGAGCAGGCGGTATTTGTCTTTCAGGTTGAGTTTGGCTGCCATGTTATGTTTCTCCTTGTTGCTGTGTCGGCACTTAACGCTGCCAGCTCAGGCTTAATTGTTCGTCGTCTTCATCAACGTTGCCGCCGATGGTGATTAAATTCAGATGCAGCTCCTGCACGTCCCACGGCTGGCCAAGTTTGGCTTCCACGGTTTCGCGGCGGACTACCAGCGAATCTTCGCGTTCCATACGGATCATGGCGGGCTGGTAAATCACGGTCAGGCCGGGGTTGTCTTCTTCTACCGCCTCTACGATGTAGCGCGACATATCGTTGTCTTGCAGCGCCAAATAAACTTTCGACATATATTTCTCCTCGTTTGGTGATTCAGGCAGCCAAGCTGGCTTTGGCAGCACGTTTGGCCGTTTCTTCTGCTGCAGCAACCAGTGCGTTAGCGGCTTCATCACCCAATACTGCCTCGGCTACCGGCGCGTAGGCCGCGGCCACTTTCGGTTGCCATTTTTCGATCCAGCCTCGCAACAACGAGCGGTTGTCTTCGCTTTCGGCGGCAATGGTTTTAAATATGCTGTCGCTCCAGTTGCCGAGGTCTTTCAAGCAATCTTGCATAAACTCGGTCAGCATCGCTAAATCACGCGCTTGGTTGGCTACCAGCCACTGATCCAGTGCGGTGTAGAAAATTTGGCGTAAATAAGTGTCGATCAGCAGGCATTGCACCAGCAGCAGCTCCAGCCAGTCTTGTTGCACCAGCGTTTCTTCGCATAAGGCTCGCACACCTTGCCAGGCTTCGTGGGTCATCCAGTATTCTTTGGCTTGCGCCAGTGATGTGCCGTTGTTGCCGTCGAGCAAGAGGCCGATGCGCGACAGATATTGCGCCATGCCCAAACGATCCATTGCGGCGAATAAACAGGCCTGAGTAATGGCTGTGCCGTTGCCGTAGGCCGATCCGGACATCAGATTCAGATTGGCCGTTTGTTCTACATGACGCAAAGGCAGCAGGCCGAGAATCACGTTTTGAAGCACTTCTGCGGGAATCAAAGCCGCCAGATTGCGTTTTTCAAAAAAGGCATAATTGTGTTCGGCGCCTTCCTGCATCCGAGCGCGGTTTTGTACATAAGCGCCGTAGTAAAACTGGCGCGGGTCTTTTAGGACATACCAGTCGGCCATTTTGGCGGCGGTGTAGCCCGGGTCGTTGAGGGTTTTGTCTGGCTGCCACAAGGGGCGGTAGTGGAAATTTGCAGCACCCTGTGCATCGTAAGTAGCTTCCTGATAGCGGGTGGCCGGTTTGTCGCCGAAACGGCGGGCGATGTTGGCATAGGTATGCCGTATCGGTTCCAGCGTGGCGGTTTTGATTTCTAAACTCATGGTTTGCTTCTCCTCTGGTTATTGTTATGTGCTTCTTAAATGGGTTAGGGCGTGCGGTGCGCCTCGTGCAGTTTGCCCGCCAGCGTGTCTTCGCCGTAGCGCCATTTACTTTCTTCAGCATCGTTTTGCGCCATTTGTGCTTCGGTCATTGGCACGACTTGATTGCGTTGGCAGAAATCGTTGAATGCCTGTTGCGGCATCACTAGTTCCACATAAAGGCTGGGATCGTTGATGGCAAAATCGAATTCAACAAAACGAGCGCCTTCTTCGCTGCGGATGCGGATGTATTTGGTGAAATTTGCCCGACCGGCCGGTTCGGATGTGGAAATACGGTTTCGGAACATATCGGCTCTCCAGAAAATGTGCTGTTACCTGTTTATTTAGCAAAGCCGGTGCCAAATCTTATTTTTTATATCAACATATTGATTATTAATTAAATTTATTTTTATTTGGTAACGGTTGTGAGTAGTTTGCGGCGCATTTTTTCATCATTTGCTGAAGTGCTTAAGGGCGATTTCATCATTTGATGAAATGTTGGCGTTTGGTATGGCTGCGGCTCTGCCGGCAGCCATTGACACATACGATTGGCCGATGAGAATATCCGTGCAAAGCAAGCCTAAAAAAATAAAAAGATCTATAAAAACAAGCATTACAAAGGAATCGAGATGAAACCCAAAAAGAAGCCCGAAGCCTGGGCGCAGGATTTGATTGATGCGATAAAGTTTGATGTTGAAAACGGCAAAATATGGTTTAACGAACAGCGTATGCTCCTCAGCCATGCTTATGCTTTGTGGCAGTTTCGTGAAGATCTGATTCTCTCGCTGGGAATTGAACGCACGAAGCGCTTTTTAATCCGCTACGGCTACTATGCCGGTATGCAGGATGCGGAAATTGCCAAACAGCTTCGCCCCAACCAAAGCCTGAAAGAAGCCTTTCTGGCCGGGCCGCAGTTGCACACTATCCGCGGCATGGTGAAAGTAGTGCCGCGCACTTTGTCGTTTGATATGGAAAGCGGGCATTTTTACAGCACGTTTGATTGGTACGACTCGTTTGAAGTGTCTTATCACAAGAAAAAATACGGTATTTCCAAAGAGCCGATTTGCTGGACGCTGCTGGGCTATGCCAGCGGCTATACCAGCTATTTTATGGGGCGAAATCGCCTTTAAAGAAACCATGTGTGAAGCGATGGGGCACGAACACTGCCATATCGTCGGCAAACCGGTAGATGAGTGGGAAGATGAAACCGATCTGGAACGCTCGTTTCTGCCTGATCCGATTGCGGAAGAGCTGTTTGCCCTCCGCTCCGAACTGGATGAATTAAAAAAGCAAAGCCATCGCGACCGGCTCGACACAACCCAGCTGTTTGATGCTATTGGCGAATCGCCGGCTTTTCGGCAAGTATGCGATTTATTGGAAAAAGCCTCGCAAAGCAAAGTGACCGTATTGCTCGAAGGAGAAACCGGCGTGGGCAAAGAAGCCTTTGCCAAGGGCTTGCACGCCGGCAGCGACCGTGCCGACAAGCCTTTTGTTGCCATTAACTGCGCCTGTATTCCGTCAGACTTAATCGAATCGGAGCTGTTTGGCGTGGAGAAGGGCGCGTTTACCGGCGCAGGCCAGAGCAAGCCGGGCAAGTTTGAACGCGCCCACACCGGCACCATTTTTCTCGACGAAGTCATCGAGTTGTCGCCACGGGCGCAAGCGGCCTTGTTGCGGGTATTGCAGGAAGGAGAACTTGAGCGCGTGGGTGGCACGCAAACCCGCACCATTGATGTGCGCGTGGTGGCCGCCACCAATGAAAGCCTCATCAACGCCGTACAGGAAGGGCGTTTTCGTGCCGACCTGTATTACCGGTTGAACACCTTCCCGGTATTCATTCCTCCGCTGCGCGAGCGTCGGCAGGATATTCCTTTGCTTATCAAATATTTTGTGCAGAAATATGCCGAAATGTATCAGAAAAAAATACTTGGCATCAGCGACCACGGTCGTGAACTGCTGCTCAACCACCAATGGCCGGGTAACATCCGCGAGCTGGAAAACGTGATTGAACGCGGTGTGATTCTGACCGAACACAACCAGTTCATTCAGGCCGGCAGCTTGTTTGCCACATTTGCGCCGGAAGGCAACGATTTTGCCATTTCCCGCCAAGCAGGTATGCTGGCCGCCGTGCCTTCGCTTTCCGCCGGCGCGGAAGAACAAATCAGCAAAATGCTAGAGCACGACTTCGATCTTGAAAAATGGACGGAAACCATCGTGCGCATTGCCCTGAAAAAAAGCAAAGGCAATATTTCCGATACCGCCCGCAAACTCGGCATCACCCGCCCTTCTCTGGATTACAAACTGAAAAAATACAGCGAAAGCCATTAGGCAGATATTTTTAAGAGGCTACCTGAAAACTTTTCAGGTAGCCTCTTTTTCAGGTAGCCTTGCCCACTACCCAAAAGCCTGGGTTCACATATATAATATGCCGGTTCAGCAAACCTATTTTTCAGGCTGTTGAAAGCAGCCGGCATTATCGCCAACAGCCGTTACTGCGCAACCAGCCGTTGCCCGCCGCGTACCCCGCCTCCGGTTTCTACCTGAAAAAACAACCTTGATATGGAGAATTAAAATGGCATTACCTATGGACGACCGCGACGGCAAAATCTGGCAAAACGGCGAACTGATTGAATGGCGCGACGCCAAAACACACGTGCTCACGCACACTCTGCATTACGGCATGGGCGTGTTTGAAGGTGTGCGCGCTTATGAAACCCCAAAAGGCCCGGCGATTTTCCGCCTGCAAGAACACACCAAACGCCTGTTCAACTCCGCCAAAACCCTCGGTATGAAGCTGCCGTTCACGCCCGAACAAATCAATCAGGCGCATATTGATGTGGTGAAAGCCAATAATCTCACTTCGTGCTATTTCCGCCCGATGGCCTATTATGGCGCTGCCAAACTCGGCGTGGCACCGCAGGCCGATGACGTACAGGTGATGCTGGCCGCTTGGGCGTGGGGTGCGTATTTGGGCGAAGAGGGCATGCGTCGCGGCATTCGCGTGCGCGTGAGCAGCTTTACCCGCCACCACCCCAATATCCACATGATTAAAGCCAAGGCCAACGGCAATTATCTGAATTCGATTTTGGCCAACACCGAGGCCACCCGCGACGGCTACGACGAAGCGATTTTGCTGGATGCACAAGGCTACGTGGCCGAAGGCTCGGGTGAAAACATTTTCGTGGTCAACGAAGGCAAACTCTACACGCCCGCGCTGGATGTGGCGCTCGACGGCATCACCCGCCGCACAGTGATTGCCATCGCCGAAGAAATGGGCTTGAGCGTGATTGAAAAACGCATTACCCGCGATGAGCTTTACATTGCCGACGAAGTGTTTTTCACCGGCACAGCCGCCGAAGTAACGCCCATCCGCGAAATCGACAATCGCGAAATCGGCATTGGCGAGCGCGGCCCGATTACCACCGAAATCCAGCAGCGTTATTTCGACATTGTGCAGGGTAAAAACCCGAAATACGACCACTGGCTGACCTACGTCGGCTAAACCTTAGGCTGTTGTGAAACAACCGCTTGCATGCTGTTGCGGCCGGCAAGCGGTTTTTCTATGGCGCCATCCTGTCGGCGATTGCGCCGTATCGGCCATATTAGAGTTGGTTTTATGATTATCCGCCCCAAAAAACATCTGCAAATGATGTACATCCTGCAAGGCTCATTTTTTCACAAATTGTGGAAGCCTTTGTTGTGTTTGTTTATTTTTTCTACATTGGTTGCTTATTTTCATAACCACCTGACCGATGTGCCGCTCAATGCTTCAATATTTACGCTGTTAGGCATTGCGCTGGCGATTTTTCATGGTTTTTGCAACAATGCTGCCTACGACCGCTTTTGGGAAGCGCGCAAACAATGGGGTACGTTGGTGCTGACTACGCGCTCGCTGGCGCGCAAGCTGTTGAGTTTCGACAAAACCATTGGCGAGGAAACCCGCACCAACGTCTTGCTGGTAAGCGCCTTTCCCCACGCTTTGCGCCATCAGTTGCGTTTTACCGATGCGGGCGCAGACGTGCGGCGGATATTGCCGCCGGATTTGGCTGAGGAGGTGGCCGGGTACGGGCATCCTGTTTTGAAAATCACCCAATTGTTGAGCGACCGCATCCATGCTTTGCACCAGTCTGGCCGCATCGATGCCATGCAGTGGAAAGCGCTGGACGAAGATTTGCACGAGTTGACGCGCATTCAGTCTTCATGCGAACGGATCAGCAACACGCCGATTCCGTTTGCCTATTTTGTGCTGCTCAATCGCACTGTATATGGTTATTGCTTTTTGCTGCCGTTTGGTTTGGTAAACACCATCGGCTGGATTACGCCGGTGATGGTGACATTTGTCGGCTACACCTTTATGGCGCTGAACGAAATTGTTGATGAAATCAGTGAGCCGTTTGGCACGGCTGAAAACGATCTGGCCTTAACGCAAATGTGCGATACCATTGAAACGCAATTAAACTTGTTGAGCGGCCAAACCACCGCCTCTGCGCCGGCCGACAACACACTTCCGCCTTTTGTGGTGCAATAAAAACACGGCATAATTTCCGCACTGCCGTCTTGTTCAAGACGCGCACTGCGGTATAATCATGCCATTCATACATTGCCCAACGACAACGATTTACCGAACAAAGGAACATCCATGAGCGAACAAAACAAGATAATTGTGATTACCCCGCACGACTTGCCGCTGCATTGCGCCGGCCCGGAAAACGAAACCTGGAACGGCCACCCGCGTGTGTTTTTGCCGATTGAGTCGAACAGCACCATCGAATGCCCGTATTGCGGCGCGGTATACAAGCTGGAAGGCGAAGCCAAGCACCACTAAGTGCATAAAAAAGCAACAAGCGGCCTGCAAACAGGCCGTTTGTTGTTTACTGACGGTTTGCAATGCGCGTTACAATCCGTTTTAAATGGTTTTAAAATACACACTGAAACGTTTGTAAGGCTACCTGAAAACATTATGGCAAAAAAAATTCTTATCATTTCGCCTTCTTGGATAGGCGATTGCGTTATGACCCAGCCGCTCTACCGCCGCCTGCACGAGCTGCACCCCGGCTGCACCATCGATGTCTACGCACCGAAATGGTCGATGGCCGTATTCGAGCGCATGCCCGAAGTGCGGCAGATTATCGAAAACCCGTTCGGCCACGGTGCGCTTGAGTTAAAACAGCGCTGGCAGAGCGGTCGCGAACTGGGCCAGCGCGGTTACGATCAGGTAATCGTGTTGCCCGGTTCGCTCAAATCCGCGCTGATTGCCGCTGCCACCGGCATCCGCCAACGCACTGGTTATGTGGGCGAAAGCCGCTATCTGCTGCTGAACGACATCCGCAAGCTCGACAAAGCCGCTCTGCCGCTGATGGTCGACCGCTACACCGCGCTGGCGTACGCCAGCCAGGCTGATTTCAACGGCCATTCCAGCCATCCCGGATTGACGATTGATCCGGCCAGCCAACAAACGGCATTGGCTAAACACGGTCTCGACACCGGCAAGCCTGTGCTTGCCTTCTGCCCCGGCGCCGAATACGGCCCGGCCAAGCGCTGGCCGGCGCGCCATTTTGCCGAACTCGCCCGTCGCTACGGCACTGAAGGCTGGCAAATCTGGTTGTTCGGTTCGGCCAAAGACCATGCAGTGGCCGAAGAAATCAATGCGCTTTCAGGTAGCCTGTGCGTGAATTTATGCGGCAAAACCAATCTGGCTGAAGCGATAGATTTGCTGGCCTGCGCCGATACCGTGGTTTGCAACGACAGCGGCCTCATGCACGTTGCTGCCGCTTTGAGGCGCAATTTGGTGGCGGTATACGGCTCGTCCAGCCCCGACCACACGCCGCCCTTGAGCGAACAGGCCAAAATTGCCACCCTGAATTTGGATTGCAGCCCGTGTTTTCAGCGCGAATGCCCGCTCGGCCACACAAACTGCCTGAACAAGCTCACGCCGCAAATGGTGTGGGACAAGGCGCATGAAACGGCAATACAGCGCGTGTAACGGCCGCAGGCGGAGAGAAAACAGATTAAAGCAGAAGGCTGCCTGAAAATATTTTTCAGGTAGCCTTCTGCTTTAATATACAACGGGTACATGGGCAGGTTGAGGCATTTGCAAAGGCCTCAACCTGTTATGCTTCCGGCGTATAACCTTGCACAGTGTCGGCGCCGTCGCCGAAGAAATAGTTTTCCATTTGTTGCGCCAGATATTGGCGCGCACGCGGGTCGGCAAGGCTGAGGCGGTTTTCATTGATAAGCATGGTTTGGTGGCGGGTCCATGCTTCCCACGCTTCTTGTGAAACATTGTCGAAAATACGTTTGCCCAGTTCGTTGGGCAGGGGGGCGAATTTCATGCCGGGGGCTTCTTTGCCGAGTTTCACGCAGTTAACCATACGGGTCATGGCGGTTCCTTTTTTATTGGGTTAGATGTGGTTGCGGATAGGGAGAGTTTAAAGGATGGCGGCTGGTTTGTATATCTGCCGTGGCAGGCTACCTGAAAGCCGTTACAGGCCGTAGACGAATACTTTGGATTTGCGGCCGCTTTCGTGGTATTCCCGCTGCCGTTCTTCGGGCAGCTCTTCCACTTCGGCAGGCAGAAAGCCGCGCTCAATAAACCATTCGCCGGTTTGGGTGGAGAGGGCAAACAGGGTGGTGGCGCCGAGGCTGCGGGCTTCGTTGATGACATGTTCCAGCAAAAGTTCGCCGTAGCCGCCGGCCTGGGCGTTTTTGGAAACCACCAAGCAGGCCAGTTCGGCAGCATGGCTGCTGCTGAAAGTTTTCAGGGCAACACAACCGTAGATTTGGCGGTCGTGCTCCAACACGGAAAATTCGTGGATGTGGTTGTCGAGATATTCGCGGCTGCGGCGCAATAAAATGCCTTTGTCTTCCAGAGGGCGGGTGAGACTGACGATGTCGGCAATATCGCTGCTGCGGGCGGGGCGGATGCTCATAAACGGTGCTTGAGCAATGGAAGTGCCCACACCGCTGCGGGTAAACAGCTCGCCGATCAGGCTGCCGTCTTGCAGGCCGGAAAGGATTTGCGTGCGCTGCACCTGATTTTCTACGGCATTGATGGCGGCAGCCAACAGGCGCTGCTGGTTGGGCTGAATCGTGTGTTCATCCAAGCGGCGGCGGGCGTCTTGAGCGGCCAGATTGCGGATAAGGATGCCGTTTTCATCGAGCAAGCCTTCCGGCTCAATCATGAAAATCAGTTTTTCCGCTTTCAGGGCAATGGCAACGGCTTCGGCAATGTCGGCCATGCTTAGGTTGAAGGTTTTGCCGCTGAGAGAATGGCCGAGCGGGCTGATCAGCACCAGCGCGCCGCTTTCGAGGCGTTGTTGCAGTGCTTCGGTGTCGACTTTGCGGATGCAGCCGGTGTAGCCCATGTCGATGCCTTCAGACACGCCGAGCGGGCGGGCGGAAATAAAATTGCCAGAGGCAATGCGCAGGCGTTTGCCGCGTTGCGGTGAATGAGCCACACCCACAGAAAGCGCGGCTTCAATGTCAAAGCGCACCATGCCGCAGGCTTGCTTGGCCAGCGCCAGCGTGGCGCTGTCGGTGATACGGCGGCCGTTGTGATATTCGGGCGTGTGACCGCTATCGGCGCTTAACTGGTTGATTTGCTTGCGTGAGCCGTGTATCAAAACCAGACGCACCCCCAGGCTGGCGAGTAGGTTGAGGTCGGCGGCCAATGCGGCAAGCGGCGCGCTGGAAACCAAGCTGCTGGCCACGCCGATAACCAGCGTTTTGCCGCGCAGGTAATCAATATAAGGGGCAGCTTCGCGGAAGTCGCGAACAAAGGCGGTGGGCGTGCTCATAACATTAAGGCCAGATAAAAAAGCTGCATAATCAATACGGTGAGTGCTACCAGAGTGGCCATGGTCCAGTTGAATTCGCTGCTTTTGGCGCTTTTGGCGGCGGCATCGGCGGCCGGTTTTTCGGTGGCGATCATGCTGTCGAGCAGATCAGCGATTTCGGCTTTAGACATGGTTTTTTTGGTGCGTGCCGTCGGCCCCACTTTGCGCACCAAGTGCATGTCGGTAACTGCGTTGGGCAACTGACCCGGCTTGATTTTGGGATTGGCTTGCCGTGTGTGGTCTTTGGCTTGAAATAGCCCTTCACATTGGCTGCACACCACGAAACCTTGCGCAATGTTGAGTTGCGTGTCTTTCACCCAAAGCTGGGTATGGCAGTGCGGGCATTCGCTCACAGGCATGGCGTTACTCGGCAAAATGGTTGGAAAACAGATATTTTAAGGGATTTGGCGGCGTAGGCAAACGCTTTTATTTTCAGGTAGCCCGAGCGCTTGGCAAAATACCGGAGAGGAGAACAGCATTGTGCGGATTTAAACTGCTCAGTGCGGCTGTTTTCTTTTTATGTTCAAATATTTGAGCTGTTTTGGCCGTTGTGCTCAGCCTTCAGCTTATTCGCCAAACAGGCCGAAATAATACAGCAGATACACGCTCAACAGCAGCAGCGGCAGCAGCAACCACAAGGTTTGCTGTTTTGCGGTGTATTCCTGTTTCAAATGATGGGCGATGGCTTCAAACAGCACAAATTTCAATAAAAACACGCCTTCGCACACCAAAATAATGCCGTTGATTAAGTGGCGCGTATCGGAATAGGGCGCGTTGAGGCTAAACCACAGCGCGGTGCCGAGCGGAATCAGGCACACGGCCAGCCAGCGCGGCAGCATGTTTTTCGGTTGTGGAGTGGGTGGGGCATTCATCGGCTGTACCGGAAAAGTGTTCAGGTAGCCTTTAAGGCTACCTGAACGGTGCTTAAACACCGTAGCGGTTGCGGTAATCCTGCACCGGCTGCAAATGGCCGGCCAAAGCTGGGCTGTCTTGCAGCATGGAGAGCAAATCGTGCAGATTGGCAATGGCCACCACGGGCAGGCCGTATTGTTGTTCCACTTCTTGCACGGCGCTTAATTGGCCGCTGCCTTTTTCCATGCGGTCGAGTGCAATGGCTACGGCGGCGGGTGTTGCGCCTTCGGCTTCAATCAGTTTCACCGATTCGCGCACCGAGGTGCCGGCGGAAATCACGTCGTCAATAATCAACACGCGGCCTTGCAGCGGAGCGCCCACCAATACGCCGCCCTCGCCGTGGTCTTTTGCTTCTTTGCGGTTGTAGGCAAAGGGCACGTTCACGCCTTTTTCGGCCAGCATCATGGCGGTGGCCGCAGCGAGGATGATGCCTTTGTAGGCAGGGCCGAACAGCATGTCGAATTTGATTTTGCTTTCGATAATGGCCTGGGCGTAAAACTTGGCCAGTTGCAGCGTGCTTGCGCCATCGTTAAACAGGCCGGCATTGAAAAAATAGGGTGATTGGCGGCCGGCTTTGGTGGTGAATTCGCCGAATTTTAATACGTTTTGTTGCAGGGCGAATTGCAGAAAATTTTGACGGAAATCAGGCATGACGGGCTTTCATGATTTTTATCGGAAAAGTCGGGCAGCGGCACGCTACCTGAAAACGTATTTTAACACCGGCACAAAACGGTTTTGCAACTATTTCAGCTTTCTGGTTCGGTGTGTTGAGATGCAGATACAAGGCTACCTGAAAAGCGGGTGCCTTTGCCAAACCGTTATTTGTGGTGCATTTTGCGTTTTGTGCGGCTGAGGGTTTTGCAAAGGTTCGTGTTTTTTCGGGTAGAATAGGATTTTATCCAGCACAATTTGATATTTATGTTGAAAATTATTTCTGCCAATGTAAACGGTATTCGCTCGGCCACACAAAAGGGTTTTATTGATTATCTCGGCAGGGTAGATGCCGATATTGTGTGCGTGCAGGAATTGAAGGCGCAAGAAGCCGATATGAGTGCAGACATGAAAAATCCGCACGGCATGCACGGGGTGTGGCATTGTGCCGAAAAGCGCGGTTACAGCGGCGTGGCGGTGTATAGCAAACAGGCGCCCGACAGTGTGCGTATCGGTTTGGGCATTGAAGAATTTGATATCGAAGGCCGTTTTGTGCGCGCCGATTTCGGCAATTTGAGCGTGATTTCGCTGTATCTGCCCTCTGGTACCAGTGCGCCGGAACGGCAAGAGCTGAAATACCGTTTTCTGGATGCGTTTTTCCCGATGTTGCGCGATATGTTGGCCGAAGGGCGTGATATTGTGGTGTGCGGCGACTGGAACATAGCCCACCAAAACATTGATTTGAAAAACTGGAAAGGCAACCAGAAAAATTCGGGCTTTTTGCCGGAAGAGCGCGCTTGGATAGGCAAGGTAATCGGCGAGCTGGGCTGGGTGGATATGTGGCGTACACTCTATCCCGAAGAGCCGGGCTATACGTGGTGGAGCAATCGCGGCCAAGCCTATGCGAAAGACGTGGGCTGGCGTATTGATTATCAGATGGTCACGCCGGCGCTGGCTGCCAGAGCGCAGTCGTCGCACGTGTATAAAGACGAAAAATTTTCCGACCACGCACCGCTGGTGGTGGAATACGATTACAGCATTTAAGATTGGGGCAGCACCTTTTAGCCCGCCGCACATTCAACCAACACAAAGGATACAGGCATGAAGATTAAAATTGTGGCGACCATTACAGCCAAACCGGAATCATCTGAAACCCTGCTGGCGGCGTTGACCGAGCTGGTGCCGGCAAGCCGTGCGGAAAGCGGCAATGTGCGTTATGATTTGCATCAAGATATTGCTAATCCTAACCGTTTTGTGTTTGTGGAATGCTGGCGGGATGAGGCGGCGGTGAAAGCGCATGAGGCCAGTGCACATTTCCAGCGCTTTCTCGCCGTGAGCGCGGAAGCCGCCGAAAAAGTAGATATTATTTTGATGCAGGATTTGTCTGACAATGCTTGATGGACGTTTAGATCAGGCTACCTGAAAAGTTTTCAGGTAGCCTTTGCTCGCTAACAAAACTGTATGCCGAAAGGAGCCGCCGCCGTTATGAATTACCGTATTTACAGCCCGGAACACGCCGCTGCACTGTGTGCCTACCGTTTGCCGCCCGAGCAGGCTGCATTTACCTTACAGCCTTTCGAACGCATTGATGCCGATGGCAATATCGACGCCGGCGACGACGGCTTGGCCATCACCCTGTTTAGCGACAAAGGCGCGGCGGCCGGCCTGTTTATTCTCGACGATGGATCGGACAAATTCGACTACACCGGCAATGTCAACGCTGTCTTGTTGCGTTCACTCTCGCTCAATCCGGCTTATCAGGGGCAGGGGCTGGCGAAACGCGCTTTTGTGTCGTCCATGCTGGCAGAGCTGTTACGCGAATATTTTCCCTGTGCCGACGAAGTGGTGTTGGGCGTGAATGAAGATAACCAAGCGGTATACTGCCTGTATCTGCACGCCGGTTTTGCCGATAGCGGTCGCTTTTTTAACGGCTGTAAAGGCAAACAGCATATTTTGTCGAAGCGCTTTTAAGCCGGAAAGGCTACCTGAATACATCTGCTGTCACAGTATTTACCCGAATTTTGAAAGCCCTTATGAAAAGCAGCGAACTGGAAGACCTGACCTTGCTGATTGTCCGCGATGCCGACGAGCCGCCGATGTGGCTCGACCGTTGGGCAGTGAGCTATCCGATGGTGCAGACGGCAGAAGCTTCGCGCCGGCAAGATATCGGCACTTGGCAGCAAAGCGTGCAAGAAGCCTGGGCAGGCGTGAGTAGTGACAATATTGCCGTGGTGGCGCATGGTTCGGGTGTATCTGCCTGGCTGGCTTGGCTGTATCTGGCCGATGTCAATGCACAACGGCGGATTCGCAACATGATGCTGGTGTCGCCGCTGCAAAGCGCGCTTCCCGACGACGATTGCCACACCCTGCAACGTGTGCGTTGTCATTGCAAAACAGCGCTGGTTATCGGCCGCAACGATGCCGAATGCCCGCAGGAATGGGCGGAAGAGTTGGCTCAGTGCCTGCGCGCGCGTCTGCTGGTGTCGCCGCACGAAGGCCGTTTGAACGGGCCTTTGCACGGCTGGCAATGGGGCATGAAGCTGATGCAGGAAATGTTGTTGAGCTAGCGGCGGCAAACATGGTTTGATAACGAAAAAGGCTACCTGAAAACTTTTCAGGTAGCCTTTTTTGTTGCAAGTGCAGGTTTAACGTTTTTCCTGTTTGCGGATTAAATACACAGCCAATAAGGCAAATAATAATGTGGGCAAAAAGGCGGCAATCACAGGCGGCACGCCGTAGAGCTGGCTGGTGAAGCCAAACAGGCGGCCGGCGAAGTGGAAGGCCAGCCCCAGGCAGATGCCGAAGAAAAGCTTCAACCCCATATTGCCGTGGCGGGTGGATTGCGGCGTGAACGCCAGCGCCACCAGCGCCATAATCATCGCCGCAACGGGGTAGAGCAGCTTGCGCCACCAGGCAATTTCATATTGCTTGGTTTGTTGATGGTTGGCTTCCAGATGGCGGATGTAGGTGCTGAGGGCGGATACCGACATTTGTTCGGGATCAACCAGCAACACGTTGAGCAGGCTGCGCTGGATGCCGGTGTTCCAGTTTTGTTCGGCAGCGCTTTCGGTGCGCACGCGGGTGTCGCTGAGCAGGCTGCGTTGCACGTTTTTCAGTTGCCATTGGTTATTGTCGGTTACGTGGGCAGATTCGGCCTGCATGGTTTCTACTAGCAGGAATTGGTCGTTGTGTCGCCAGGCTTTGATGCCGAGCAGGGTTTGGTCGGGCAGCATTTCGCGCACGTTGATGATGTCGTTTTGCTCTTTAATCCACAGCCCGGTGCGGCCGGTGCTGATTTTGCCGTTGGTGGCCTGTGCTTTCAGGCGCGAGGCGTATTGGCTGGCGGCGGGCGCGCCGAATTCGCCTAATACTGCGGTAATCACGGCAAACAACAGCCCGAATTGGAGCAGCATGGTGATGATGTTGCGCGTGCTCATGCCGCTGGTTTTGATGACGGTGAGTTCGCTGCCGGCGGCAAGTTGGCTTAAGGCAATCAGGCCGCCGATAAGCACGGCCAGCGGCATCAGCTCGTAGGCGTGTGCCGGCACTTGCAATACAATATATTGCATCATTTTAAAGCCGGTGTAGCTGCCTTTGCCGAGGTCTCCGATTTCGCTGATGATGTCGAAAAAGCTGTATAGCGCCAGCAGAGCCAGCAGGGCGTAAAGCGCCATCACGGTGAGTTGTTTGATTACATAGCGGTTGATCAGCTTCATTGGCCACCGCCTTTCAGGCTGCTTTTCAGCGCCTGCATAAACGGTTGGGCGGGCAGGCTGCGGATGCGCAGCAGCAAAATGGCCACCACCAGCATGGTGAGGTGCAGCGGTATCATGCCGAGCCAGAAATGAATCTTGCCGTCTTCCACAGCGTTACGCAAAAAGGTGAGGCCGTTTTGGTAAATGAGATAAAAGCCGATGGCAAACAGAATGTTATAAGTGTGGCCGGTGCGCGGGTTGAAATACGACAGCGGCACGGCCAGAATGCTTAGAATCAACACGCTGATGGGCAGCGACAAGCGCCACATCAGTTGGGCTTGGTATTGCGGATTGCTGCTGCCGATAAGGTCGGCGGTGGGAATGGTGTTGCGGTGGTCGATGGGGTTGACCAGCTTGGGTGTGGTGCTGATGATCAGGCTCAGGTGTTCGAACGATACTTGATTGTAGTCGGCGCGGCCGGCGGTGCCGCTGTAACGGTAGCCGTTGTGCAGCTCCAGCGTGCGCTTGTTGTCTTTGAGTGAAAACGTGCCTTCTTTGGCGAAAACAACGTTATCGTTGCCTTTGTCGTCTTGCTCGCGCAAAAACAGGTTTTTCATGATGCCGGAATCGGTGTCGAAGGTTTCGACAAAATACACGCGGCCGTTGCTGCCGCCGAGCGAGCGGAATACGCCGGATTCTACCAGCGACAATTCTTGCTTCTGCTTCAGCAGCTCGGCAAATTCACGGCTGCGCAATTCCGCCCACGGCATCACCCAAATCTGCATGACTGCAATCAGCAGTGCAAACGGCAGTGCAAACTGCAGCACGGGTTTTACCCATTGTTCCAGCGATAAACCACAGGCGAGCCAAACCGACATTTCACTGTCGCGCCAGTAGCGGGTGAGCACGGTAAGCGTGCTGATGTAGGCAGTGAGCACCAGCAACAGCGGCGTCATGCCGATGGTCCAAAAGCCGATCAGCGCGGCCACAGCATCGATGGCCACGCGGCCGTCGGCGGCGCGGCCAAGCAGGTTGATGGCCTGGGTGGATACGAGAATCGCCAGCAGTACGACAAAAATGCCCACCGCCGTAAGCGAAAGCTCTTTGATAAAATTGCGTTGATAAATCATAAAATACCGGAATGCGGCGCGGGGGTGGTTGCAGAGCGCTTGATTGGGGGTACAATAAGCCGCTGTTATCCTGTTGGCAACCCTGCCGGCAGCAGTTTGCTTGAATTGCCGCTGCACCGGAAGGCTACCTGAAACCGATGAAACCCGCCTGGAGAATAAACGTGGAATTTAGCACAAAAGCCGAAAAATTGCAGCCAAGCTCAGCCGCCGCCTTATATATTTGCAGCGATGCCTGCACCTGCGCCCAGAATCATGCCGACGAAACCGCCGCGCTGCTGTGCGCCGCACTGGAAGAAGACCAGTGTTTCGCAGAAACCAAAACCATTGAAAACGGCAAACTGCAAGCCGTGGCGGTGGTGCGCATGAAAGACGAAGAGCGCGCTACTTTGGAAAAAGCCGCCAAAGAAGCCGCCGCATGGGCGCAAAAGCAAGAAAATGTAAATGTGGATGTGAGCGCGTTTGACGAAGTAGAAGCGCCGCGTGTGGCTGAAGTGTTTGCCCTGGCCTTCGGCGAAGCGGCTTACCGTTTCAATCGTTACAAAAAAGAAGCCAAACCGGCCAAGCTGCAAAAGGCCGTATTTTTCCACCCCGTTGAAGCCGCCGGCATCATCGCTGCCTTGCAAGTGGCCGAGGCGCAGCTTTACGGCATGAACATCTGCAAAGATTTGGGCAATGCCGCACCAAACGAATGCACGCCGGAATTTCTGGCCGACACCGCCAAAGCGGAAGCGGAAAAACTGGGTGCTAAAGCGAAAATCATTGGCAAAGACTACATCAAAGCCAATATGGGCTCGTTTTGGTCGGTGGCCAAAGGCAGTGAGCAGGCACCTTATCTGGTAGAACTCAGCTATTTCGGTGCCGCCGATAAAGACGCCGCGCCGGTGGTGCTGGTGGGCAAGGGCATTACCTTTGATACGGGCGGCATCTCGCTGAAGCCCGGCCTCAACATGGACGAAATGAAATACGACATGTGCGGTGCGGCCAGCGTAATCGGCACTTTTTGTGCCGCTGTGAAACTGCAATTGCCGCTCAACTTAATCGCCATCGTACCTACATGCGAAAACATGCCCAGCGGCGTGGCCAACAAGCCGGGCGATGTGGTGACCAGCATGAAGGGGCTCACCATCGAAGTGCTCAATACCGATGCCGAAGGCCGCTTGATTTTATGCGACGCACTCACCTATGCCGAACAATTCCAGCCCAAAGCCGTGATTGACGTGGCCACGCTCACCGGTGCATGTATCATGGCGCTCGGCCACGATGTGAGCGGCGTGATGGGTAACAACCAAGCGCTGGTTGACGAATTGCTTGCCGCCTCGCTGGAAGTAAACGACAAAGCCTGGCAGTTGCCGCTGTTTGATACTTATAAAGAGCAGCTCAAGTCTAATTTTGCTGATATTCCCAATATCGGCACACCCGGTGCCGGCACCATTACCGCGGCCATGTTCCTGTCGTATTTCACCGAAGATTACCCGTGGGCGCATCTCGACATCGCCGGCACGGCCTGGAAATCGGGTAAAGACAAAGGTGCCACCGGCCGCCCTGTGCCGTTGCTGCTAAATTATTTGCGCAATCAGATTTAAAACGTTGAACTACTACCTTAAGGCTACCTGAACACTTTTCAGGTAGCCTTGTTTATTTTCATGCCGCCCTTTTCTGTGCATAGGCGGCCAACAAACACACGGTGTGGGGCAAAATATGAAATAATAAGGCTTTGCCGACCGATAAGCCGAAACCATGCCGCAAGCCACGTTTTACACTCATGTTGCCGACAGCGCCGCTTTCGCCGTTCGCCTCACCCAACGCGCATTGCAAAACGGACGCGTGTTGGTGTGGGCGGCCGACGAAGAAGCGCTGCACCGTTTGGATCACATTTTTTGGGCGTTTGCGCCGGAAAGCTTTTTAGCGCACGAAGTGTGGCTCCGGCACGAACCCTACCCGCAAGATGTGGCGCTGGTGCTGGCGGCGGGATATTTGCCGGAAACGCTGGCCGAGGGCATCACGGTGTTGAACCTCTCGCCCGATTTTTGGTGCGAGGCGGCCAAACCGCCGCAACGGGTGTTGGAAATCGTTAGTGACAATCTGGATGATTTGGCCGAGGCGCGTATACGTTTCAGTGCCTATAAAAAAAGCGGTTTTGCTATCGAACACCATAATATGGCCGGCAAAGCCTAATCGTTTTCAGGTAGCCTGAAGTGGTTATTTTATGAAACAACTGGAATTTTTCGTCATCCCCAGCCCGTGCGTCGGCGTGTGTGAGTCGAACCGCAAAGGCTATTGCAAAGGCTGCCTGCGCAGCCGGGAGGAGCGTTTGTATTGGTTGCAGATGACAGACGATCAAAAACACCAGGTAATGGTGCTGATTGCGATGCGGCGGCGGAAATTGCAACAGTTGGCGCGCGAAGGCGATAAGATACAGGGGGAGCTGCCGGATCAGCTTGATTTTGAGTTTTGATGATGGCTGCATTTTGCGATGACTGTAAAATGCCGATAAGCGTCTATACCTGATTCAAAGTTTAAAAATAAAATGTTGTTAAAACAAAAGGCTACCTGAAAATATTTTTTGCTTTCAGGTAGCCTTTTGTTGGCCTGGAATGGATGCTGTAACAAATAAAGGTCTCATAAAGTTCATTCTGGCGGTAAGCGTCTGCCGGAAACTAAAGCGTGCTTTCGCTAATCCAGGTTTTCAATAGCGGGCTGTTGATTTGTAGGGCGTTGCCGGCATCGCGTGTGAGCAGCTCTTTGCGTGTCAGCTTGCGGATGGCACCCTGAATGGTGCTGGTGTTGAGGCTGTTTACGCCTAGCTCTTCCGCCATAGTCTGGCGGATTTCCGTACCATACAGGCCGGGGCCACCGGTGGCCACTTGCCGCAATATCAGCTTTTCCAGTGCGGTAAGTTCCGCCCACAAAACGGCAAAACCGCTGTTTTCCTGCATTTGCTCAATCCGTATTTGTGTGGCTTCTTCGATGCTTAATGCCGGGTTGACAATCATATCCTGAGCCATTGCCCGCATATACAGCGGCGTGTGGTTCAACCGCTCGAAAGCACGGTAGAAAGCATCGCGGTTGAGCGAGCTATGGTTGCGCTGCTCACAAATGGCAGCCAGAAAATCAGTAAATTCGCGCCCGAACACGGGGAAATCCAGATGATGGGCAAAATGGAAAAAAGGTGCTTTGCTGTCGTGAAACATGGTGCGCAAACCGTTGGTGCTGCTGCCAGTGAAGATAGTTTTGATTTGGCGCTGGTTAATGTCTAAACCCGTGCGCAAGGCGCGTATCAGACCATCGCTGTGCCGGATGCGCGCCAGCTCCTGCACTTCGTCGAGCAAAAGCAGAGTGGGGCGTTTGCTGGAAGCGATGTGGCCGATGATGTCGCTTACCGGTGGCATTTCGTGATGTATTTCTCGCTCCAAGCCGCTGCCGGCAATATCCAGCTTTTTGATGCTGGCGATAAAGGTTTTTATTTTGCTGCTGTCGGCGGCAAAGCGGTATAAAGCCGTTTGAAAGCGGGCAGATACGGTTTCGGGGCTATCGTCCATAAACGAGAAATAAAACACGTTGAAGCCCATATTCTCGGCCATCGGCGCAATATCATTGAGCAAAAACTGTGTCTTGCCCATACGGCGCGGTGCAAACAGGGTAAACGCATGGGTGATGCCATCGGCTAGGCTGGCAAGCAGTCGCTGGGCATATTCGGTGCGGGGAAAATAGAGCGGATCAGTTGGCATGAAAACGGTCTTTGGCGGGATGGATTTAGTTATTATTATACATCAAGAATATAATTAGTCATCATTTGTATAATTTTGGCTAATTTGACCTGAAAGATAAGCCGCTAACAGATTATCGACGAGGCAGTGTGTATCAACATAAGGCAGATAAACAGGTTGCCGTCAGACAACCTGTTATTTGGTTTACGAAAAACGTGAGCACGTTTTATAGGCTCTCTTGTCGTTAAGAAAATTGCTCATGCGCGGCCGCGTGATTTTGCAATTAAGCCTTTGGCATGATTTGCATTGGGCTTTATTGTGTATGTGGGTTTAGTCCGGCAGATTTTTTCGCCCGGTAATCATGGCGCGCGGCAGGTTGACGCGAGTATACAAGCTCATGCCGATGGCAGCCAGAATATGGGCAACAATCAGCACGATTAAGCCGTTGGCCAAAATTTCGTGGATTTCCTGCACCCATTCTTCGCCGAAAAAGCGGTCGGTACCCATCAGGTAGCCACTGATGCCCAGCATCAACACCACTGCCCACAGCGCCAGCATCATGATGGCGCCGAAAGGATTGTGGCCGTGATGCGGATCCGGCTCGCGGTTTTTCATGTGCTGCCAATGGGCTTTCAGCCGCGCAGGCGTGGGCCAAAAATCGCTGAAACGAGCATGGCGGCTGCCCACCAAACCCCACAACAGCCGAATCGCCACCACGGCGCAGGCGGTATAGCCGATATAGCGGTGCCACATTTCGCCTTCTTCTACCAGCCCGGCCAAATTCACCAATACACAGGCGGCCAACAGCCAGTGGGCAATGCGCACCAGCGGATCCCAAACATAGACGGTGGTTTTATTCATGATTTTTCTCTGTGTTACTTTAAATGAAAAGGCAGCGTTGAGATGAGTTCAAGGCTGCCTGAAAGCAAAACGTAAGGCTGTTTATTTGCTGATTTCGCTTTTTACCGGCTGGCCGGTTTTGGTGTCGAAATAGATTTCGGCTTTTTTGCCATCGCGGGTGTGGCCATACATTTCATAGCAATTGCCGTCTACCTTGAGTTTTTTGATGGTGTAGCCTTGTTGTTGCAACTGGGCTTGCAGTTTTTCTTTCGGCATCCACTCGTTTTGCGGGTGTTTTTCGCATTTGGCACCGGCAAAAGCGGGCACGGCAACCAGGGCAGCCAGAAGAACGAAAACGGATTTTTTCATGGTGATTTCCTTTTTTGAGGTTGGTTTTCGCACACCACAACGGTGGCTTGGTATGTATTAAACCGGTGTCACCTTAACGAGAACTTAAGCCAATGTTGGTTTGTGTGAAGATGTCAGATAATTTACATATCAAGATAACTTGATTTTTATAAAAGCTTATGAATAAAGGAATTTTTTGACTTTGTTGGATGAAAGTAGACGTAAAAAAAGCAGCTAGAAAGCTGCTGATTTTTATAGTATGGTGCGGAAGGAGAGACTCGAACTCTCACACCTTGCGGCGCTGGAACCTAAATCCAGTGCGTCTACCAATTTCGCCACTTCCGCATAGTGAACTTCAAATGATTAAGCTGATTATTATACAGGTTGATTGGAGAAATGCCAAGAAGGCTGCCTGAAAATATTTGGATTTCTGCCATTGAAAAAACAGGAAGTCAGACTATATTAAATTGTTAGCAGGTTGGATTTGCCGGCAGCGGATATGGGAAGGGTGATTATGTCGATTTTGATGGTGGAAGATTATTTACAGACGCAAGGTTTGCGTTTGTCGGCCGAGGCAGTGCAGGTGGCAAGGCTGACGGCGCAAATGGTGATGGATATGGGCAAGGCGTCGATTGAGCGCGAGGTTTTGTGGTATGCCGCGGATGGTGTGGTGTTGTCGGAACATTTGTCGCCGAATGAGGAGCGCGAGGCGCTACTGAAGCAGATTTTTATGGCGCTGGATTCGGTGTTTAGCCGCCATCCGGCGCAAAGTGCGGTGGTTTATGCGTTGATGCCTGAGCCGGAGCCTTATTTGGTGCGTTTGGCGCAGCAAGGTGAGCGGCTGGAGCAGCATTTGCCGGTGAGCGAGGAAAGTGCGTGGCATTATTTGCCGAGCAGGTCGGCGCAAACGGGCTGGCTGAATATAGTAAACGATGTGCCGCATTGGCTGGCGCTGGAAGAATTAAAGGGCGGCCATCATGTGCGCAGTGGCAGCCAGATGTCGCTGCCTGTCTGCACGGAACAAGGAGCGGTGTTGGGCGTGGTATACGTTGAACAGCCGCACAAACATGCGTTTGATGATGAGGCGCAAACCGAATGGGTGGCTTTGGCGCTGGCGCTGGCGCGACCTTTGCAGGCTTTATTGAAGGCCGGAGAGGATGTTGGAGATGAATGTGAATAAACCGGATAATCCGTTGGCGTTTGTGGCTTCTTGCCGTTTGCCGACGGAGTGGGGCGTGTTTGCCATGCACGGTTTCGAAGATGCGAATGGACAGGAGCATGTGGCGTTGACAATGGGTGAGCTTGCGGATGGTGGACCGGTGTTGGCGCGCGTGCATTCGGAGTGTTTGACCGGTGATGCGCTGTTTTCGCAAAAATGCGATTGTGGCCCGCAATTGCAGGCATCGATGCAGGCGGTGCAGCAGGCGGGCAGGGGGGTGATTGTGTATTTGCGCCAAGAAGGGCGCGGCATCGGCCTGATTAATAAAATCCGCGCTTATCATTTGCAGGATCAGGGTTTGGATACTGTGGAGGCAAATGAGGCGTTGGGTTTGCCAGTGGATGCGCGGGATTTTACGCTGGCGAAACATATTTTCAGCCACTTGGGCGTGCAGACTGTTTGCTTGTTGACCAATAATCCTCAAAAAGTGCAAGTGCTGACGGATGCGGGCATTAATGTTGTCGAACGCGTGCCCCTGCATGTGGGTGAAAATAGGGAGAATGAACGCTATTTGAGCACAAAAGCCGCGAAAATGGGGCATATGCTGGATGTGCACATTTGAAGTTTGCCGGGATTTTCAGGTAGCCTGTGTAAAAGGCATAAGCTTGAGCCAATATATATTAAATTATTTATATTTTTATTTCATGTATTTATTAAATTTTGGCGATTTTTCTCGGCGAAGCAGTTGCAGGGGCGGCGGGAATTTGGTTTAATCACGTTCTCGCTGCAATGCGGCGACAAGTTTTCGGGTGATTAGCTCAGTTGGTAGAGCGTCTGCCT
>RRZU012754945.1_pt1 | contig 23175 bp, 22 predicted proteins | sample 2165561 | NCBI WGS metagenome assembly RRZU01 (sample SAMN10456909, study PRJNA506462) | wastewater metagenome | isolation source: wastewater sludge | place: USA: Moscow, Idaho | reverse complement strand
ATGCGGAATGGATTGCCCAACTTGGTAGATGTGGTCTGATCCATCCATCCTACATCCCTTGCGAAGAAGTTCAACAATTGCGGCTTCTGACAAGACGTCGGAAAGCCTATACCGAACGTATCACCCAATGTAAAAATGAAATTCATAATATTTTACAACGGGCGAACATTAAGCTAACGAGTTATCTTTCGGACATCTATGGCATTACTGGAATAACGTTACTCGAAATGTTCATTGATGGAGAAGTAATTACAGAACAAACGATTCTTCCTAAAATTCACGGGAAAGTCAAAGCTACTGCAGCTGAGTTGGTTGAAGCGATGGACGGTAAATTATCTTTTGAAGATCGATTCCTTCTAGGGCAATCTTTGGAACATTATCGTCATTCGGTAAATCAAGTAGAAGAAATTACAGTTGTAATCAAGCAATATGTTTTGGAGAGATTTGAGCGAGAGTATAATCTCCTTATTGAACTTCCTGGAGTCAGTGCTATCGTTGCTTGCGTGATTTTGAGTGAAATTGGCCCAAATGTAGAGGCCTTCAAATCACAAGGCAACTTAGCATCGTGGGCGGGAGTATGCCCAGGATCTTACGAGAGCGCTGGAATAAAAAAATCTTCCCATACAACACAAGGAAATAAGTATTTAAAATCCATCCTTTTCCAGGCCGGAGGCACTGCGGGAAGATCAAAAGATGAAGCGTTCCATAATCTATACGCCCGTATTTCTGGTAGAAGTTCGAAGATGAAGGCAATCATCGCCTGTGCACATAAAATGATTCGAGTAATTTATAAAATCTTGAGCACTGGCGAACATTACGACGCAAAAAAAGCTCTAGGACTGCGGCAACAGGCTAGAGCAAACTAAAAAAATTTTTTCCATCTAAATTATAGCATGGGAGTGCCTTTTTGCGCATTTTTCAGCTATTTATTTTCAAACAAAAGATTGACACATACCCGTGCGACTTGGCTCCACATGGATTGATAAGCACTATATCCAGCAGTTTGTGTTTGAGCTACTCCAGCCCTCACGCTATCTGCGTTATGAGATTGCCGTCAACTATGCCGGGCACACAGGCGAATGGAATATCACAGGCAAATCAAAATCCGGCTACGGCGATGTGCTTGCCACCGTCACCTACGGCACAAGCCGTGTCAACGCCTATAAAATCATTGAGGACACGCTTAATCTCAAAGATGTGCGGGTTTATGATACAAAAGTGGTTGATGGCAAAGAAACTCGTGTCCTCAACAAAAAGGAAACCACCCTTGCCCAGCAAAAACAGGAAGCCATCAAACAGGCATTCAGGGACTGGGTTTTCCGCGACCCCGAACGCCGTCAAAATCTTGTACAGCAGTATAATGAAAAGTTCAATTCCATCCGTCCTCGTGAATATGACGGCTCGCATATCGAGTTTACCGGCATCAGCCCCGAAATCAGCCTGAAACCCCACCAGCGCGATGCCATTGCTCGCATTCTCTATGGCGGAAACACGCTGCTGGCGCACGAAGTGGGCGCCGGGAAGACCTTCGAGATGGTAGGCGCCGCAATGGAGTCTAAGCGGCTGGGGCTGTGCAATAAAAGCCTTATCGCCGTTCCGAACCACCTGACCGAGCAATGGGCCTCCGAGTTTTTACGGCTCTATCCATCGGCGAACATCCTTGTGGCTACCAAAAAGGATTTCGAGACCCAAAACCGCAAAAAGTTCTGCGCCAAAATTGCCACAGGCGATTATGATGCGGTGATCCTTGGGCATTCACAGCTTGAAAAGATACCGCTCTCAAAGGAGCGGCAGGAGCGGCTTTTGCAGGAACAGATTGTGGAGATTACCGCCGGAATTGAGGAGCTAAAGAACAACAACGGCGAGCGCTTCACCATCAAACAGATGGAGAAATCAAAAAAATCCCTTGAGGTTCGCCTTGGGAAGCTCACCGATGACAGCCGCAAGGATGATGTTGTCACATTCGAGCAACTGGGTGTAGACCGCCTATTCGTAGACGAAAGCCATGCGTTCAAAAATTTGTTCCTCGTCACGAAAATGCGCAATGTGGCGGGGCTTTCCACTTCCGAGGCGCAGAAGTCCGGCGATATGTTTATGAAGTGCCGCTATATGGATGAAATCACAGGCGGCAAGGGCGTTATCTTTGCCACAGGCACGCCGGTGACAAACTCCATCGCCGAAATGTATACCCTGCAGCGATATTTGCAGTATGATTCCCTCAAAGAAAAAGGATTGGCGCATTTTGACTGCTGGGCTTCCACTTTCGGCGAGACCCAGACCAGCATTGAACTCGCCCCCGAAGGAAATGGGTACAGAGCGCGCACCCGCTTTGCCAAGTTTACGAACCTCCCCGAACTGATGAATATGTTCAAGGAAGTCGCTGATATCCGCACCGCCGACACTCTTGATCTGCCCCGCCCGAAAGCCAATTTTCACACCGTAGTGGCAGAACCGTCCGAGATTCAAAAAGATATGGTGAAAGACCTGTCCGACAGGGCAAAACTTGTGCATGATAAGGCGGTTGACCCCAGCACAGATAATATGCTTTGCATCACATCCGATGGCCGCAAAATCGGGCTGGATCAGCGGCTCATGAACCCCATGCTTCCCGATGAAGAGCACAGCAAGGTCAATGCCTGTATGCAAAATGTCCTCAAAATATGGGAGGACACCGCCGACAAACGCCTTACTCAGGTGGTGTTCTGCGATTTCTCCACGCCAAATGCTGATGGTCGTTTTAATGTCTATGACGATATTAAAGCAAAGTTGGTTGCAAATGGCGTGCCTGAAAACGAAATCGCTTTTATACACGATGCGAATACGGAAGCGCAGAAGAAAGAGTTGTTCGCTAAAGTCCGCAAAGGACAGGTGCGGGTGCTGTTCGGCTCGACCTTCAAATGCGGAGCAGGCACGAATATTCAGGATCGGCTTGTGGCGCTTCATGACCTCGACTGCCCCTGGCGACCGTCCGACCTGACACAGCGAGCCGGGCGAATTGTCCGCCAGGGCAACCAGAATGCAGAGGTGGATATTTTCAGATATACGACAGCCTCCACCTTCGACTCTTATTTGTTCCAGACCGTACAAAAGAAGCAGGAATTTATCAGCCAGATCATGACTTCAAAATCGCCTGTCCGCTCCTGTGATGATGTAGATGAGGATGCGCTCAGTTATGCTGAGATTAAAGCTTTATGTGCCGGAAATCCCCATATCAAAGAGAAGATGCAGTTGGACATTGAAGTGTCCAAGCTCAAGCTCCTCAAAGGCGCTCACCAGAGCCAGCAGTACCGCCTGCAAGACGATTTGCTGACCAACTACCCCAAGCGTCTTGAGACCACCAAAGCGGGCATAGAGGGCTTTAGAGAGGACATAACGAGGCTTGAAACCCACACTCATAAATTCGAGGAAGGCATCTCGCCCATGACCATCGGCGGCAAAACATATACCGACCGTGGGCAGGCCGGCGCCGCACTATTGGAAACCTGCAAAAACATGAAGTCAACTGAGGCGGCCAGGATTGGCAGCTACCGGGGCTTTGATATGATGCTCTCTTTCGACAGCTTCAATAAAGAGTTCCATCTCGCCATGAAAGGCGCTATGACTCACACTGCCGTTTTAGGTGATGACAGCTCCGGCAATATCACTCGCATTAACAACGCCTTTGACAAGATACCCCAGCGGCTTGTGTCCGCAGAGGCACAGCTGCAAACCCTGCATGAGCAGATGGAAAACGCCAAGTCCGAGCTTGAGCGTCCCTTCCAGCTTGAGCAGGAGCTTTCCGATAAATCCGCACGGCTTGCCGAGCTTGATGTGATGCTCAATATGGATGAGCACACCGAGGAAGAACCGGAGATTGAGGGTGCCGCCAAGGAAGAGGCGATCAGCGCAAAGGAGAAACCATCTATTTTGGAATCCATCAAGGTTTACGGTGAAAAGAGCCGCCAAATCTATGGCGAAAAGCCCGAACCGGAAGGCATAGAAAAACGGGCAGAAATAAGCATTTAGCCTTTTTAGAGCAGCTTATATTCGCAGCCCTGGGAGGTGATACAATTCAAAATCCAAAGCGTAATATCTGCCTGAAAATGAGGGTGACGGAAGCGGAGCGTGACCTTATCGCGGAGAAAATGACAGTCGCAAATATCCGCAATCGAGAAGCCTATCTTCGTAAGATGGCGATGGACGGCTATGTTGTTCGGCTTGACCTTGCCGATGTGCGCAAGATGGTGTTTCTGCTCCAGAATGCCACAAATAATCTCAACCAGATTGCCCGGCGAGCCAACGAGACCAGAAGCGTTTACGAGAGCGATATCAAGGACTTGCAGGAGCATTATAACCTGCTATGGGAGCAGGCTTCGGCCATCCTGCGCGGGCTTGCGAAAATACAGGAGTGACGGTGCGGCGGTCGGGTAAATTGCCCAGACCGCCGCATTTTTTCGATCACAGTTATGTTCCGTGCAAATCACTTTGTCACATCTATAATTCTAAGCCCTTTTTTACGCGCCATGCGGACGGTTTGTCCTGTACCGCTCCTTTCACCCAGAAGGGCGCAGATGCAATATTTCGAGTTGTTCACCATGTACGCATTTCGCTCTTTCATGCAGTTCGGCGTGAAATCCTCCGATACAAAAACAATGCAGTCGGCTTCGTCCAGCAGGTGCTGATACAGTTCCCTTTGCTTATCCGACCACAGGGCATCCTGGTCTTTGCATGGCAGCGCTAAAGTCAAATGGACCGGCTTACCCATCTGCCTTTTTGCGATGATAAGGGAGGCGGCAATCTGATCAAAGCCCAAAGCCCCGCCGGAGATATAATGCGTGACTCCCTCTGCAATCAGTCTCTCTATTTCACGGTCGAGACCGATTACGATTTTCTCCACTTTGCTTGCAGGCAGTTTGCGATGCCCGGTAAAACAGCACGTTGTTTCGATGTTCATTATCGTGAGCCTCACTCTTCCATTGGAATGTATACATTCCAATATTAACAGAAAAAAGGAATATACTCAAGTGGAATGTATAAGTTCCGAAAGGGTGTATTCCTTCATGGCTCATAAACTGAAACAAGACATTTCTATTGGAGACAATTTAAGAAAATATCGGCAAGCCGCAAACATGTCGCAAGAGCAGGTTGCGGCCAAATTACAGGCACAGGGGCTGGACATCAGCCGAGAGATTATATCGCAGATGGAGCTTGGAAAATACAGTATCCGGGTCAGCATACTGCTTGCCTTATCTGACCTTTATAAAGCGCCGGTGCAGGACTTTTTTGAAGACCTAAAACGATACGAATAGCATCATATCTTCACGTTTTTAATGGCATACATATTTTTCAAAAAGTGCGCTGCGCTTTTCTTTTAGGTGCGCTATAATGATAGTGGATGGAGGTGTGTGGAATGAGAATATTTTTCAAAATACTGCTGTTTCCACTCTCGCTTGTATTAACCGTATTCGTAAGCATATCGAACTTCCTGATTGAAAAAGCAGCGATTTTACTGAATATCCTCTCAGGAATTGTATTCATCGCCGCACTGGCAGGCTACGCAGAATATTTCTTCGGCTTTCCCTTTGACAGAATAGGCGATACGCCAACACTACAGCTTGCGATATTCTCTACAGTGTTCGCTTTCGTGCTCAGTCCATTCGGGCTTCCTACGCTCACTTTGTGGCTGGTAAACAAGCTGGATAATTTGAATGACGCAATAAAATCCATATGAAACTACGCAGATGAAATGCACGGCGGGAACTGCTTCCCGACCGTGCATTTTGCTTTGAAGGGAGGACTTTTTTGGCGGCGACCTGGATAAAACCGCTTCATGTAAACAAGGGCAAAACCATCGCCCAGACCATCACCGACCGCACCGATTATGCCGAGAATCCCGACAAGACAAAGCACGGCGAGCTTGTCACCGGATACCAGTGCTCGCCCCATACGGCTGATGCGGAGTTTCTGCTCTCAAAACAGCAGTATCAGCACATTACCGGGCGCAGCCAAGGCGGGAAAGATATTCTGGCATATCATATCCGACAATCCTTCAAACCGGGCGAAATCACGCCAGAGCTTGCGAATAAATTGGGTTATGAGCTTGCAATGAAGTTTACCAGAGGGCATCACGCATTTATCGTAGCCACTCATGTGGATCGTGAGCATATCCATTCGCATATCGTCTTCAATTCCACCAATCTTGAATGCACCCACAAGTTTCAAAATCCGCTGCGCTCCAACAAGATTATACGGCGCATTTCTGATCATCTTTGCATTGAGAATGGACTTTCGATTATCGAAAACCCGAAGCCTGCCAGAGGGCATTACGGCACCTGGCTGGGCGATAAAAAAGAGCCAAGCAAGCGTGGAAAGCTTGAGGCTCTCATTGATGATGTTCTGGCAAAACAGCCTGCTGACTTTAAGGCGTTTCTAAAGCAACTGGAAGCGGCAAAGTGCGAGGTCAAGCGGGGGAAACACATCTCCCTGCGACTTGAGGGGCAGCAGCGTTTTATCCGTCTGCGGTCACTGACCGATGACTATTCTGAGGTAGCTATCCGTGAAAGGATTTCAGGTAAACGCACCGTTACACCCAAAAGGGCTGCCAGACAATCTCGCCAGCCGACACAGCCCAAGAAAGTCGGCCTTCTTATCGATATTCAAAACTCCATCAAGGCGCAAAACAGTCCAGGCTATGAGCGTTGGGCAAAGATTTTTAATTTGAAGCAAGCTGCCCAGACGCTGATATTTTTGCAGGAGAACGACATCTCCGAGATGGAAAAACTGCAACAGAAGGCACAGCAGGCAAAAGACGATTTCAATAATCTCAGCTCCCGCATTCAGACCATTGATGCACGGCTGAAAGACATTTCTGCTTTGCAAAAACATATCGGAATTTACAGCAAAACCAGAGAGGTATATGCCGGATACCGCAAGGCGGGATACTCGAAAAAGCACCTTGCCGAGCATGAGGACAGCATCAATGCTCACAAGGCGGCAAAGAAGTATTTTGACAGTTTGGGGCTAAAGAAGTTGCCCACCATAAAAACGCTCCAAACAGAATATGCTACGCTTTCCGCAGAGAAGAAAAAGCTCTATGGCGAGTATCATCCCGCACGGAAATATATGCAGGACATCCTGACCGCCAAGCAAAATGCGGAGCAACTTTTGAATTACCGAGAGACCGAAAAAACCAAAGAAAGCGAGAGGATTTGACCATGATGGATGTTCGATTTTCAGCGTTCGCAGAACGCGCAGCAGACGGCAACGCCGGATTAAAAAACGCCGGGCATTCGGCGTTTTCAAAGGGTTTGGGAAACTTCCCAACAAGCAGTAATTCGGGCATTTGGGCCCGGATTACCTTGCTTGCCAGTAGCTTAGTCCGTGGTTGTGGGGCTATCAGGTTTGGATGTTCCAATTTTGGGCAATCGCCATACCGAGCCGTTTTCCGTAGCATACGAGCGTATGCCCAGCGAAGCTTTGGCTCTGCGTAGAGCTTCCATCGGAATATGTGCGTCCGATGCAGTTTTTTGAATTTCGGCGACCGACTTTTCGCCATCGGAGAGTAGTCTGCTTAAAAGCCCTTTTGCTTGCTTCTTTTGTGCGGAGCGCAGGAGTTTTTCTTTACTTGGTCTGCGTCTTCTTTTCGGTTTAGAGGATGCCTCTTCGAATAATATAGCTGGCTCATCTTCATTAACAAAAGAAACCTCGGTCGTGATTTCAGGCGGCTTGTTCCCTCGCTTGGCGCAAGCCATGCAAATATGCACCGCATGACCACGGCCGCTGAACTTTTCATTGGCTTTGCGCTGACCGCAAATACGGCAGTAGTGCCCATGAGGTTTTTTCAAAAGCCTGCACCTCCGATCATTCAACCTGTACTATTCAAAACTCTGAACATCAAGTATTTGCTGCCCAGCTCGGCGATATATTCCTCAGAAATTTTCCAGGGCTTTTCTTCTTGCAAGTTTCGGTGGATGTGCCCAAGGCAACTGCGGAGTGCGGCTTCTGTGGACTGTTCATTAGCCTTGGCATCATCCAATGGCATCAGGTCAGACAGAAGATTTCCGTCATCACAGGTCAGCAGGTAAGAGCACGCCATCGCAAAAGAAGTCTTGCTGTCGTGCTCATTATTCTGGATACACACCTCGTCAAGAAGTGAATAGGCATAGTCTGCAACATCACCAAATGTATAGGATTGGGGCTGTGCGTGCTTCAATGCATAATATTGTGCAATAAACTCTGACCACACAACATATCCGGCGTTGAGAAAGCCGTCATATGTCTTATCCGCTGGGTTCATATCCGGCGTATGCCCACTTCCGTAAATGTCGATGAAATGTTCCCCGTCCATTTCAGATTTAGCACAGAAAATATGCATCAACTCATGGAAGATAATCTGTCGCCATTCCTGTTCACGGTTCTTGGGGTTTACACGAACAAGCACCACGGATTTGTCTCTTCCGATGATTGCGTTAGCGGCTACGGCATTGGTGAGCTGAGCCTCTTTGCTGTCATTTAACATTTTATCTGGCGCATACATAGAACATAGCGCTTTGTATCGTGAAACCATTTTCCCTTTCGATACAAACTCAATGACGATATCATCTTTTTCAAATGGAATATCAAGCATCGTTTGAAGGAAAAATTCGAGAGTTTCTTTAGCGCAGAGCTGCATTTCGCTTATGGTCATAGAGAGGAGGCTCCAATTCTATTGTGGCGTATGCCAGAAATATATTGCATGATAATTAATTAGGTGCTACATGCAGGGTATTTTGACCGCAATACTAATTACATTGCGTTTATTGTCATATTGAAATTGATATGTGTATCCTAAGAAATTAGTCATAAAAAGCGACTTAATAGAATCCTGAATGATTCCCTTGAGTTTTGATTCGTCTTGAAACTTGTGATTTATTCTTACAGCAAAATTGCGTTGACCATTTTTTAATCCCTTTACGAGAAAATTTCGCAATTCATCACTGCTGGTGAAGTAGTTGCCGGAATGAACGAAATAATTTTCATCCTGAGATATGCATGGGGGCAAAAGCACTCTATCCCATGTGTGGTCTTGACTCATGTCATCATCCGTCAGATTAAAACAGTTTCGACTTGTTTGAGAATCTGTTTTCGAACATCCATCCCATGTAACATCTATGTGGTAGCACTTCCCATCAAGTTTTACGATATTCCATGCGTGATTTCCTTTTCCATCAGAGTTGGTGGCCGTTCCATGTAGCACAATACACGACAGCCCAACAGCATCACAGAGTAGTTTAAACGCCATAGCATAGCCTTCACATACAGCTCGACCGTGTAATAACGCTCCAACTGCTGAATGCGCCTTATGATAAGATTTATCGGCGGATTCATATGTCACATTTTCCACGAGATAATCGTGAAGGGCCAGCTCCTTTTCATAAAATGTCAACTGTGAAACATTGCCCTCTCGTATAATCGAATCGATTTTTCTAACAATTCTTGCCTCAATGTCATCTATTTGTGTGATGGGATATAAGTATGAGAACACTATTTTTCTATCCGGCCATTGATTCAAAAAACTATATTTTTGAAAATCCACATAGAAAAGGCCAGGATTATCCATTCGAACATACAGAACCAAATCTACCAGCGTACAACTAATCCCATTCATAAGACTGGAACTTATTATGACCTCATTCTTCTGTGATTCTAATGCAGCAAGTATACAATCATAGACGGCTTTATCTTCAGCAGATTTTAAGTTCGCTCGGTAGAATTTTGATTTGCAACGTATCACGTCTAACGACCACCTCCTAAAAGTCTTTTAACTGAATCTCTGCAGTTGCGGATTTTCCGCTTTTTTTGTCTACCGCATTAAGTACCATCAAACCACTCTGGTCTATCTTCATAGTCAAAACAGTTTCGTCGCCTTTTTTTCCATTCTCAATGCCTGTTATGCGAATATCTCCAATATAAGTACCGTTTTCAGGTAGATATACTGAATCTGTACAATCCGATTCATATACCGCAATGTAAGTGCTCCGCTCATCATCCTCAATATTGTACGATGACGAGTTCCCAGTCGTAGGCAGTTGGCTACCCTTGTAAATTATATTCCATATTCTTAAACGCTGCTTATCTTTGTACTTAGCATAGTTCTCAACGTATCTTGCACCATATGAGAATTTGCAGATATCTCTAAGGAACTGTTCTTCGGAAAGATGCTCAGCGTAAATTGCCGCACCAAAAGCAATAGCTTTTTCTGGGTCGAACACTTTAACCTCAATGTTGGGGTAGGTCTCTTCAAATGCATTTTGTATTTGTGGCATATTTGAACTACCGCCCACACATACGATGTAGTCAATGAGCGAATCGCATTTTTTCATCATTCTACTAACAATTTGCATAGTGCTTTGTAGTATTTCGGCAGTTGCGGTCGCAAATTCTTGTACACTAATAACGCATGCGTGCGTTTTTCCGGCAATATTAACGGATACACGTGCCGTCGGTTGGGTTGAGAGCATATGTTTTGCATGTATTGCCTGTTTGCGAATCTTATTTTCTGCTTCGGCATCAAAAACTATATGCCCAGATTTTTCTTGGTACTTCCGCTTAATCATGTCAATGAGAACCTTGTCCCAGTCACGTCCGCCAATACGTTTCATGTCGGAATCAATGACTTTATACCACTCATTGGAATTTTTGTTTGCCCGGACAATTGCGACATCACAGGTGCCACCACCCAAATCATAGACGAGGATTGTTTTGTTATCTTCAGCTTTCGGAGCATTGAAATATGCAATTGCTGCGGCGACCGGTTCACGAATAAAACCCAGGACCTTAAGCGCAGAACCGTTACTTGACTCTGCGAGTTGAGCGGCTTCACGGATAAAATTCAACTCTCTGAGCGTAAATGCCGCAGGGACGGAGATGACTACACCTTCGATACTTTGGGAAACAAGTTCACGTCTTGAACTCTCTTGACGTGATACCCGCACTATTTCTTTGAAGATGTGACCAACAATCTGTTTTTTGCTAAATGATTTCCCATCAGCAGAGAACGAGTCTGCGTGTGTACTTATTTCCATCTTGATATCCCGTTTTACATTCTGAGGCTGAAAATCGGCATTGTCGTCAGCAGCGCGACCAATTTGCACTCCGACTTCTGAATCATAATAAAACACAGAGGGTATTCCATACTCGCCGTTGGGTAGCAGCGTAGCAGGAGCTCCGTTAATCATGCCTGCAGGTAAAGAGAAGCTCGTCCCAAAGTCAATTCCGATTTTCATTCTATCGTTCCTCCAAAATTAGGTATGTCTAAGCTTAAGCAAGTTCTACTTCGGCTTTTTCAAGCACTTTGTTTTTATAAGCAAACCCAATCTTGACGACTTTAGAGATAGTTGCCATCCGAGTTGGTTGAACACCGCGAACAGTCTTGTGCTTCTCTGGGTCAAAGGGTTTTCCTACATCATTTATTATTGCAACACCTAACATCGCCAGCGACTGCTTTATGTTTTCCAAAAAATCTTCGCAACTTTCTACGAGATTGGTGTAGCTATCTTTGTTTTCATTGTTTGGATGGTATATCAAAGTCTCGCTAAGTAACGTGAATAGTGATATAAACTGATTTATCGCCTCTTGCGTGAGGTTGTAATCAATGCCTTCTCGAATAGCCATAATCTGCTTCAGCTCATCTTGTAGGGAAACCTGAAGTGCCTGAATTTGCTCCGATATGGCTGAGTCATTCGCCCTACGATTTTCGGCAAGTTGATTCAATTTATCCGTTAATTCAGGGGCATGAATGCGAAGAATGGTGTCTGGGGCTTTCGATTTCTTAGGTTCGGAAACCTCTTCTTTGCGCTTTGGCTTTTCAACACTCTGAGATGATGCTGAAACACACCGGCCAATATTATCATCAAGAGTTTGGAGCTCATCTGTAACTGCAGTAACATACTCATAACCTTGACTAAATGCTTTACCTTGAAAGATATCTTTACCATACTTTGAATACACATAGCTACACTCACTAAGACCCTTGGTGAAGGCTGCGTTAAGCCCAACAAGGAGTGGAAACAAGTCGTAAGTGCTTTTGAAATTGCACCGTTGGAACTTCGTATTGAAGTTAGCGACATCAACATTAATTTCGTTGACAGCACAAAGCAGAGAAAGCAAACCCGAGTTTTTCTTTGTTATTAACTCGAAAAACATAGTTCCTATTATCTGAATATAATAAGTTTCTAAAGCTATATGTGAAGAATTGCTTCTACTATAAGTAGCTCCATAGTTATTATAGCCATATCCGTTATGCTGTCCTGGCAGGTGGCCCGATTGATTTTGCTGTTTTCCATATTTGCATGCTACTTCATACAGCTTTATACTATCTGTTAAAACCATGTGATTCCTCCTGCTCTGTTTATTGACGTAACCAAATGGCTGGCCGCACTCCGGGGCGAACTCCTACACAGCTTGTCCCGCCATTATCAAATACCAACTCCCCATTTAAGAAGAGTATCCCATCTGTATTAACATATGTTGCTTTCGTCTCATCTTCGCCCGGAGAGCGTAGCCACCACCATGTATTCTCTCCCTTGTACGCCGCTCGTCGAGCAACGTTATATTTATCATCAACGGCACATGATAAACCTGCTGTTCCGTATGCCCAAAAATTTTCCGGTCTTGTTTTTAGGTGGCCACTGTCGCCAAAATTACGAATAACCTCTGAAATACTCAGAAGAAAAACCTTGTCTTCTGTCTGATTTCCAGCATTTGTGTAAAACCAAGGATTATTTTCAGGTGTGATCTTCTGTTTAAGTATCCTGCTTCTTTGCTCTTTTGAGAACCGTTTCAGAAACTCAGTATTGAGCCATTCTCGCAGAGAACAATCTTCCCATGATACCCCGTCCGAATTTTCGGAGTTATTATACGGAATGCCTATGTCTGTGATTTCTTCGGTTATTAGCAACGCTGTATTCCCTTTTACACACAATACTCGCCATTTGTATCTTCCAAAAGAAATAACTGCCCCCTTGACGAAGGATGGACTTCCCGACTTTGATGTAGCACCTTGAGATTTAGATGGCTGAACGCCTTTTGGAAGCGAAGCACCCTGCCAGTCAAGTGCCGAAATAAACACGCTAAGAATACCATCGCTGCGCTCTTTTAGAAAACCGTATTCTGCAGTCAAGAGGGCATCAATAACAATCAACACTCTTTTTTGCTCTGGTACCGTTTTATTGACAGCCTTTAGTAGTTCTCTTCCAATTCCTACTCGCACCGAAAAAATCAGTAGTTGTTGTTCGGTGGCTAATGCACTACTGTATAGAAAATCCCGAATGGCGGCTTGAAACCTTTTCTCATCGGCTAAGACATCAATGCCGCAAAGAGCTATCACTTTTTTTACGGCATTGCTCATAGCGTCAATGTCTAAGCTTTTCATGCTTCACCACCACCTTGTATAGATTTACTCCTTTGCTTTTTCAACGACCTCAGCTTTGTCTTTACTGTCCTGTTGTATGCTCACATCTTCCTTCGCGACTTTAATCTGCGGTTTTAACGTAGGACTTATGTTATCAAATGTCTCGCACAAGACACTGATGTCTTCCGTGAGAAAGTAGGCAAGCGAAATATCATCTTGGCTGCTCTTGCTGGTCATACCCGGCAAGAGAGTATCCGTTATTTCTGCTTCTGTTGCCTCAAAACCCACATTCAGGACATTCTCAAGTATGATGGAGTATAGTTTATACAAGTGCTGCTCATTTCGATATACCGGGTAGCAGTCGTCAACACCATCAGAACTCAAGAATACAGCGACAGGGGATGTCGGCGATTCAGCGTCGCAATCAATTACAACATGGCGAATTTTAAGATTCGCATCCTCTTCACACAATGATACTGTGACATTTAAAAAGTTTTCCTCGTCAGGAGGTACTGGAACTCGGAATTCGCCATCCCTTTGAAGAACCACACAAGTTCCATCACCAATCTGTAATAGCAGCAATTGGGATTCTATTGCCACAGCAAACAAAAGAGTAGTTCCATAAGCGGCGTACAGGTACCGTTCAATGACATCCTCATCTGTTGATGTAAAACGAGCCTTATACTTATCACTTACCGTTTCATAACGTACTTCACCTTCGCCGAGGGCGCTATGGGTAGACAGACGATTATCCCAGTCTTCCTTAACCAACCGCCGCCACTCTCGCCAGATAGCGTACTTGAAATTGCCTATTCCAGTTTCGCTAAATCTGATAGGCGAGTCAGACTCTTCACACGCACTTTGGCAATATAGCTTTGTTTGGTCAAATGCCGTTTTAACTGCAGCCGATGAGCCAAATTCGCTACGAAAGCAATCCGAACTGCCGTGCCCATCTGCAACAGCAATTACCTGTGTGCAGTCAAACTCGGTTTTGTCAGAACTGTCCTGACATCCCCAGCCCTTGGCAGTATATTTAGGGCCGGGGATGGATTTTGCAAACATTCTATATCTCATATCAGCAAACGCCACCTCCTTATTCGGTTCAACTCCATTTTATGCGCACCTCTCAATTTCAATGCTGCTTGATAACAAAACACAAAGGAGTGGACGTTGAAATTAAAACCATAGCTTAATCACCACTCATCTTCGGGGCAGAAGAAAACGCTCTGGAGCGTCTGAGCCGAGTTGCCAAACACAGACCTAAGCAAATCAACCACATCGTTTGTCCTGTCATACAGCCCTTCGCCTGCAATCCTTCCTCTTAATACAGTTAATTCACGCAAAGAAGTAATGGTTGCAAAACGAAACATTTTAATTAACTCATCGGGCTCGTTTGCATTCAGCACGGTGTCATGATCTGCCGTAAATTCCCTAAGAATGACTTCACTGGTTTGGCCGAAACTTATTGCTATCTTAACACCAACTTTGTACCAATTGTTTTTCTTAAGTATTTGCATGCTACTAAAACAATCATCTGTGGGTTCACGTTTGGCAACTAGAATAAAAGCAGGTGCGGAATAATTGCTTTCGCGCTCCAGAAATCCATGCTTTACAGATAAAGCATGTTCGAGTTCTTTGAAAGCGGCTCCCATCGAAGATAGTCCGCCCGCTTGAAGCTCATTCCATACATAATGCTCAGGGGAAATTAATCCACGTGTTAACCATCTTGTTTCATCGTCATAAGTCAAAACAGCGATTTGAATTTCTACGTCATCGTTAACTCCATTCATTAGCGTTAGTTCTCTCAGGACTTCTTCCATTGCTGTGTTGATTGATGCGATAGGAAGTCCTGACATTCCCCCTGAAGACTCTATTAAGATAAACAGTGGGCATATTCTTTTGGGGGGAATAGCTATCTTATCTAACATCGGCATCTTTCAATCACACCTCATGTATATAACAAATAATAAATCTTGCATTCTACCACTCTTCGTCAGGGTCGGTAGCGCCGGAAAGCGCCGGTGGAGCCGTTTTCAGTGCCGCCGCAACCGCATTTGTCGTATCGTTCGGGTCAGCCGCTGTTCCTGCTGCGTTATTCTGAGTGTCCACGCCCTTGCCAGTACTGGCGACCATTGAAGAAGTAATCGTCACAAAACGAATCATGTTCTTTAGATCTTTAGGGTCATTGGTATGCAAGACTGTTTCAGGGTTGCCTGTAAACTCACGAAGCACTGCATCATTCGATTGACCATAGCCAATAGCGACCTTTGCAGCGACCTTGTACCAGTTGTTATCTCGGAGAGCATTCAGACCGTCTTGGTAGTTGTCTGTAGGTTCGCCATCGGTAAGCAAGAAGAGAACTGGCGCAACCGAGCCGCTCGCACGATTCATGAAGCCATGGCTTACCGAGAGGACTTTTTCAAGTTCTCTGAACGCCGCTCCCATAGACGTGCCACCGCCCACATTTAAATCGTTCCAAGCGTAGCTTTCGGGCTTTACCAAGCCAGAGCCAGTTACCCACTGTGTTCCTGTTTCAAATGCCAAAACCGCTATTTCGATTTCAACGTCTGAGTTGTCGTTGTTCATCGAAATCAGTTCGGGCAAAACACCTTCCATAGCGGCATTGACCGCTCCGAGCGGGGCCCCCGCCATACTACCTGACGTGTCGAGCAAGAAGATAACCGGACACATACGACGTGAAATTTCCGCCTTGTCTAACATTCCCATGATTGTTTCCTCCTTAAAATTTAGATTAGTTAGGTACTATTTCAGCAACGTTTCCGTTCCCAAAATCAATTTTAAATCCAAGCCCAAGAATCGCCACATCGCCTTGTTGCTTGGTACTTGTCCTGCCGTCAGGTGAAGTAATTGTCCAACGATGCTTCGAGTTGTTCTGCAACCCAAATTTTCCGGGCTTAACCAGAACCACGGCGGCTTCGGTCTGATAATCTCTTGAAGCATCGTTCATATGGTATTCAAACAAATGAACCCCTTCAAAAACGGGAACACTGATCTCGTGATTGAAACGACTCTTGATGAATTTTAAATACCCAACGGGCTTGACACGAGTTTTGCAGTCAGGACACAGGGTCTCACCGTTGCTTTCAAGGAACATCTCTGATCCGCATTTTGGGCATCTTGCAATGGAACTCTTTAGTTGTAAAAGCAAGTAAAGCCAGTCTTGTTCCTGAAGGCGACCTTGACCTTTAAGTAGACTCTCTTGGCTGAAAGCCTTCATAAAAGCCTTTTGTATGAACTTCGGGAAGCACGGCCAAAACGCAATCGCGTTTTTATGCAACCCCTGGACAGGCTTGTTCGAGGAGTCATGCTCATCGAAGATAAACAATGGCTCTGTCCCAAAAAACTTTTTATCGTACTTATTGGTAAGGGCGGGGACATTGGTCTTAGACCCTTCTAACGGGTGATCTCCAACAAGCAACATAAACAATATAACAGCAAGAGAAAATCTGTCCGTCTGCTTGTCTGGGGTTTTATCCCCACGCACAACCTCAGGTGCCATATACCTTGCCTTGCCAAGAACGCCAGATGACTGACCGTGTCCCATAACGTTGTCATTATCACAGATTAAAACGTCACCAGTATGCGGTTCGATAGAAAAGTTACCGTCGTTAAGGTCTTGGTAGTTATATCCCTTATTGTGCAACTCCATAAATGCCACGACGATATTCAGCGCAGCATTGACCATTGCAGAGTAGCTACTAAAGCGTACTCTTGCCATAAGGTATTTTGAGAAGCCTTTATACTCCGCCGGAAATATCCGCATAATGTAGCCGAAAGTTCCGTTCATCCATTCGGTAAGTTCCTCAGGCCAAACAAATGCGGGGGAAGGCGTACCTGTCTTAATATTCTCTTTGAGATTGTCATAAAAGACTTGCGGGTCTTTCACTTTCTCAATGAAATACCACTTCAGTGCGCGTTCTTCTTTTGTTCCGTCTATCCGCACTCTGTAGACGGTTCCCTGACCACCTTCGCCGAGTTTACCTATGGCGGTGATTGAGCGAGCATCTGCCAGTTTTACTTGCTGAGACTTTGTCAGCCTCGAGTTTTGAGCCATTGGTCATGTCCTCCTTTAAATCAATTCAAACACATCATGAAAATTTCGTTGCTTTCACCGTCTTTGTAAACCATCTGATTTCCTGAAAGTGACAGTAATATCTCTGGCGGTACTCTTTTGGCGGCTGGATTCTCGCTGATATTCGACCCTGCCGACATATCTGGAATGATACCTCTATTTGTAGCACCGTGCGTGTAAGCGATATTCCAACGTCGATATGTACCTAAGCTGTCAGATAGCACGTTGCAATGATTGCCATTAGAATGGTTAAAAAAAACGCAACTCTTAACGTAGCCCAAAAGCGTATTTAGCTTATCGTTTCCTCCAGCACTTGATACAATATCCGCTGAACACACCGAAAACTTGTTGCTTCCGTTGACGGCATAATCCATTACCACTCCGTTATATCCGTTCAGGTTCAAATCGGCAAAACAAGCGATAAAGTCGAGACCCCTTCGGCGTAACAGTAGTAGGTTGTTCACTATCAGACGAACGAATTCCTCGTTGGAAGCATCAGTAATATCCACAGTTACTATGTTGTTGCCGTTTAATGCCTTACCGAGTCCGCGATAGGTTCCGTTGTTGTTAGCGTAGAACTGTTGAAACTTGCTTTGCAACTGATAAAGGTACTGCTGCAACCCATTCGCATCGCTTTGTGCAAATTGATACCGCTGATTAAGTTCCAACATTTTTGTGTCATTTATTAACCCAGTATTTCGTGAGTTTTGAATCTTCTTAGGCAAGTCCATAACCTTGGTTTTGAGTAGCGTCTTCAGGTTAATATTTTTCTTTTGCCGAATCTCGTATAGCTCAACTATCAGCCCTATGAGAGCGGAGAAGTTCCAGTTTTGACGCACATAGTCTGGTGCCGCTTGGATGAACAGATTTGTGATGTCGGTATTCGAAAGTCCTAAAAACGGGTCGTATAGACCATTGGTGGAATTTATGATTACCCGATTATGAATGGTCGAGCTTCCTATTATATAATTCTCAATAGAACGGTTCCCGCAATGTATGATAATAGTAGGCAAACCGCTATCGTAGGCATCTTCGCATGTCTTGAGCAACGCCAACGCACGGATGTCAGCCGAGCCACCTGATATTATTGTGTTGTAATAATTGCGCTGGATTCCTCCATGAAGCGCAAGTTGCATTTGAATTGGGGTCGATTCTCCCTCGAGTAGCATTCGCTTTTCGCTGCCGATTTGAGGCAAGTTACTACTGCGAAGAAGGCTCTCTTCGACCATCAGCATACGGTTCCGCCTATTCTCTTCCTGCTTATTAAGCAAGTCTCGTCGCATTTGATATTTCATTTTGGCATGACGGCCAGCTTCCACGCTTGTTTTCACGGAAGTCTTTGTTAAATCCCATGCCATGCCTGCGAAGAATTGCCCCCACCCCATCTAATATCTCACCCCATTACTTAAATAATTCAAACTGAAATCTAAACGGCGCCTTGTTTGACAGACCGACCACCGCCTCGCCAGTATTCAAGGTCATTAAATCCCAATCCTCAACGATTGAACCATCACGCCGTATTTCTTTAAGCAAGCCGTCAAGCCCTTGATACTGCTCAACTACAACGTTTTTTCCGTGCAAACAGCTGATGTGTTCACGAGTTTTTGCATCGTTCAATCGGAAAGCAATCGTCGACGAGAATCCCGCGATGATATTCTGTGCCACTGCTTCATTGGATTTATAGACAGTATTGAGTTGGCCTACGCTTTGAAGCCCTGCAATAATCTTTAGTCCTAAACTCCGGCCGAAATTAATGCCGTCATCTAAATGGCGCAAATTCGGCAATAACTTCAATTCGTCAAGAATGAGGTAAACATTGCCTTTAGTAGTTGTTGCTTCTCTGCTCAACGTTTCCTTAAGGGCAAGGTCAAACAGCAGTGAATACATTGGCGAAAGCAAGTCTCCAATTGCCAAGTCATATTCAATGAAGAGAGTTCGCCCATCCTTTTTACGTATAAAATTCCTAATTGAGAAATTCCCGTCGTCGTTAAAAACTCCAACAAGTAAATCATTTATCACTGAATACATCTCAGAAAGAACACCTTGTGACTGAGCATTTGAACCTGCTATGTATTCAGCTTTAGATTTCATATCGTTATAAAGGACAATTAAGTCCAACAAATCGTTAGCGGTATATTCGTCTATGATATTCTTTAATACATCGTTCTTTAACAGGTCTTTCCTAAAATCGCCTCTGTTTTTCAAACGAATAATTGTGACGATTATTGCTGCCAAAAGGTCACGGGCAGCGTTGGGGAAGAACGGATTGTTCGTTCTCGCGACCTTGTCAGAAAATAAGGCTCTGCAGATTTCCTGTGTGTTGATTACCACATCCTCGTCCTCATATCCATCTATCACAATTTCACGAAACACATTCCATTTTTCAGATATAGCGCGATAATCTTTTGAGTTGCCAATAACCGCATCGCGTTGATTATCATAAAAGCGTGAATAGAAGTCGCCTTTGGTATCGAACACAATCATTACGTCGTCAGCAGTCATTTGGCTTTTTATCTGGCTTACACAATGCTTGAACAGGTTTGTCTTCCCTGTGCCGGTACCGCCGACAAACAGCATGTGCTTTTCGAGAATGTCATCACCAATGGAGAAACCACTTTGCTCGCCTTGAAAAACGCCGTTGAATCGTATAAAACTATTGCGCGAAGACACAGGGGTGTTGTCACCAATCATACCCCCATGCAATATCGCATTGTAGTTATACAGACCGTTTCCCATCGCCTTATTCTCCCTTGCCTTCTGAATTTCCATTTGTATTGGTGTTTGCTTGCATATTATGCAATGCCTCTTTTGTACTTTGGGGGCTGGGGTTTGCTTTTGTTTCGGCATCTGTATGCTTATGCCCCATAGAGTTCAGTTTGGAGACCACACTATCCTGATGACTAGTCGATTCATTGTCCTGCATCGATTGAATGGTTTTTTGAAACTTAATCTCCGCACTTTGCTGGGTGCTTATCGGATTAGAGAGTTTCTTTGCCTTGCACGGCTCGTAGGGATTGTCGCCAAAATCTTTTGTTTCTCCAGTTTGCGGATTAAAGTAGCCGTTCGTGGGGGTTTTAAAATCACCATTGTGAGCTGAAAAATGCTCAGTCCTTGACAAGAACTCAATATTATAACACTCACCCTGAAATTCAGGATATGCTTCGGCACTTTTCATATGATGGCCTTCAAAAGCCTTGCCATCTTCACCATAGGCCTTGCCCTTGGTCAGGATATCATTTTGTTGCTCTGGAGTCCAGTTGCGGGTGCCCTTGCCGTCTAAGACGAGTTGCTTTTCATTCACCCAAGCTGCCGCAATAGCTTTATTTGCTTCAGATGTTCTGTTCGACATTGAATCACCCGCCTATTCCCAATATTTCATCAAGACTGCTGATGAAGGTGAAAAAGTCGGGATATGTTTCATCCTCTTCAATCTTTCCTGCCTCATGATTGTAGATTAATATTCTTTCTCCCCCGTTTTCGCTCAATATGGGGTCACCTGAGGCAAGAGTACCAATCACTATATACCCATTATCAGGCCTATCAGTATCATTAACATCAATTAATGGCTTATGGGCGACACCATGCAATTGAATGCCCGCAGGAAGAAATAATTCCCCTCCGTCTGAATACATCAGCCAATCCCTGTATTGGATAGGTAAATGAATCTTGTTCTCAACTTCAAAAGCACCTATCTCAGCAGCCGTTGCCGGTGGAATGAAATCCATTTTACCTTGCAATTTTATTTGTATGATGATGTCTTGTAATTCTTTTTTTGACATTTATTACACCACCTTCTGTATATAATCTAAATATATGCTAAAGTGTCTTTTTCTCCACGGCCAACATTTCTTCGACTGCTTCGTTTAATATGCCCATGATAATCATGTGCTCTCTTATCTCGTTGTTGTTCGAAAAGAAGAGCGTTATAGCAGCAAAGGTGCTCCAGTGCATTTTTCTTTTCCCATTTTCGATTGCACTTATTGTTTGTCTTGAAAACCCTAATCGAACCGCCAATTCGTCTTGTGACAATCCAACTTTCGCTCTCAGAACCGGTAAATTTTCAGCCATATTTTTGCAGAGCAACTGCTTTCCTTCTGTATCAATTGTTTCAGCCATAATGACACCTGCTTTCCTTATTAGTTTGGCAATAAGAATATAAATTGCTATCCGCAAAATTTTACAAAGTACAACATTTTATATTTTACATTATGTTATTAAAAGTGTCAATATGACCTCAGCCGTACAAGCAGGGAATATTGATAAATCATCTAAGCTGAAATTGCTGGCGGATGACCTTAAGTGCCTTGCCCGAAGAATTTCGTGTCAGAAACGCCGCACCGGTGCAATGATATAACACTTTGGGATGGGTGCCTACGGGTGTTAATCTTAAACTCGTGCATCAATTCCTCCTTCGCCGGACATTTTAGCATAATGAGCCTCTTGTCCCATAGCTTTGAACAGAGCACGGAATGCCTCTTTGTAGTCGCTGTTGTTATTAGATGCAGGATAGTAGATCATGTGATCAACGCTATCATCAGCTACAGGCGATTCATAAACACTTCGGAGCATTTCGTCAACAAGCTTAATCTTGCTAGTATCTCCAACGAGATATTCGGACACCTGTTTTTTCAAATCTGCGTGTTCATAGCTACACAACAGAATAAAGTGATAATCGACTATTCGGCCTATAATATGCAACAGTGTAGTTGGCAATTTAGCATCTTTATATTCTTGCCAAAGCGCCGTATATGAGTTTTGAACCGGAGAATAGTTTTCTTGTGTTACATCAGGGTCTTTGCTATGGCTTGCTTGTATACACGGCTCACTTATTGTAGAGATATTTGTTTCATCTTTTTTCACCTCAAAGAAAGCCACTTTTTTATAATACGCATCTTCCGGACGAAGCATTTCTTGAGATACAGCATAGTGAAAATACGGATTATGCGTTAAAATAAACATTTGCTGAATATTATGTTTTTTCCCATCGCAGAAACAATCATCTATCAGTTCGCGAACTAAAGAACCGACCATAGATAAAACGCCGCTGTCCATACTCGAAACAGGGTCATCTATAACAACAACTTTTCCTTTTGTAAGGTCTTCGCGCTTCCAGCTTCCCTGAACAAGGTGATAGAAATACAAAAATGCAATAAAATTTCTCTCGCCTTCGCTCAGATTATCTTTAACAACACTTCCGTCTTCACGAATTACGATATATTTGTCTGGAATACGATCATGCTTTTCAAGCTTGAAGCCACGAAAACCTGACTGAATAAGCAGGTCATTGATTTTTTGAATCGTAGCATCGCAACCACCCAGCTTTTCAGCAAGATTTGAAATTTTATTCTTAGATTGCCCAACTGCCGACTGACCCTCTTTTATACTATTGGTAAGTGCAGTTAGAACAGCGCCATATTCTTTATCCGTAGCATTATACCTGAATTATTCATAGGTTTTCAGAAAACACCTTGAAATGTTGTTCTATCAACGTATTCTTTATTTCACTTTCACACCCAAAAGGTGTGAAAAAAGAACCCCTATCTGTTATGGTTAATGTACTACCAACAACCATAGAAAGGGGTTCTCTCAATGGCAACTTTACACGAAAATACGCTAAACTTCAACAAAAAAATGACGGTTACAAATACTGGAGGTAATCTCTCCACGGATGCTGGTCTCGTTTTAGTTAAAGAATTCCTTTATTCAATCGGAT
>RRZU012426405.1_pt1 | contig 23178 bp, 14 predicted proteins | sample 2165561 | NCBI WGS metagenome assembly RRZU01 (sample SAMN10456909, study PRJNA506462) | wastewater metagenome | isolation source: wastewater sludge | place: USA: Moscow, Idaho | reverse complement strand
TCGCCGCTGTAACCGGGGCCTTGCGTGAGCTTGCTCAAGTCCACCTTTTTTTGGCGCACTTCAATGACGAACTGATTGTCACTCTGATACGCATTGTGTTCCCACAGGCCACGCGGAGTGATGGTCATGCGCGTATTGGCGCCCTGCTGAACGGTATTCACGGTCAACACCGGGGTCGCGAAATCGGTCACGTCCAGACGTTTGCGCAGCACCTCCGGGACCGTCACCTTGGCAAAATCGACCACCAGTGTCGACCCTTGCTGCTTGATGTCGATTCCCGCATTGACGTCGGTGAGGTCCACCGTGATCCGTCCCTCGCCATCCTTGCCGCGCCGGAAGGCGATGTCGCGAATGCTGTTGGAAGTGGCAGAGGGGTATGCCTGCGCGAAATGCTCCACCGGCGCCGTGCCCGCAGGAGTCGCGCTCGGCACCAGGGCAAGCAGCAGGCTGTTGCCATCCAGTGTTGCCTCGTAGGTCATTGCTTTCTGCAGGTTGAGGACGAGGCGCGTGCGGTCCTCCGCCTGGACGATGTTGGCACTCTTCAGATCGCCCTCGTTATACGCCTGACTCGACTTGCCGAGGCCATTGGTCGTGTTCGGAAAATCAAAGGCCATGCGCGCCGGTCTGGCGATACTGAAGGCTGCCGGCAGTGCTCGCAAGGGTTCCTTGAAGGTGAGCTTGACGTTCAACACCGCGCCTTGCTGGACGACATTCATCGACTCAATCGAATTCGGCTGATCCTGTGCATTCGCCATTCCGAGAGCCAGCAGCGCACCGGCAAGCAAGCCGAGCAGGTATGGTTTGATGTGCTTCATTTACTTTGCTCCCTTCTCCTGCAACAGCAAGGTGCTCGTCCTCTCCACCCAGTCACCCGCGGAGTCCTGGATGAGTTCTCGTAGAGTGACATCCGACTCGGAAACATTGACCACCACGCCGAAATTCTGCCCCATGTAATTTCCGATCTTGATTTGGTACAACGTACCGTCAACCTGGATAATGGCATACGACACCTTGTTTCTGGTCATCACGCCGACGTATTTCAGCGATTCCAGGGGATAAAGCTCCAATGGTTCCTTCGGTCGATCGAGGTCAGGCCGGAAGCCTCCGCCACCTTTCCTCTCCTCGGGACCCACCTTGGCCGGCTTGAAAGGGTCAAGCAGACCGCCCACATCATAAGGCACAGCCTCGTAGGGCTCGACCACCGGCAAGGGGGGGATCTTGGCCTTGGTATCCTGAGCCGCGGTTTTCATCCACTCACGCAAATCCTCGTGATCGCCAGCGGTACAGGCGACCAGAAAGATCGTGCCAAGCAGGGCAGCGAGTCTCCTCATTTCTTTCCAGCCTTCGCAGCTTGGGCAGCCTTCCTCTTCGCAGCCAACTCTTCTTCGTCGAGATAGCGGAAGGTCTTGGTAATGGCATCCATTACCAGGGTTCCATCCTTGTTCTGGGTAATGGCGATATTGTTCAAGGTGACGATCCTGGACAGCTTGCCGATATCCCCGGCGAAAGCACCCAAGTCATGATAAGAGCCGGTCAGGCGCACGTTGATTGGCAGTTCCGCATAAAAGTCCTTGACTTGCTCTGATCCGGGCTTGAACAACTCGAACTGCAGGCCTCTTCCCATACCCGCCTGGTTGATTTCGACCAGCAGAGCTTCGACTTCAGACTTGTTGGGCAACTGTTTCAGGAGTGCACCGAAGGAACGGTCAATCTCGTTCAGGCGCTGCACGTACAGGTCGAGGTTTACTGCCAGCTTCTTCTTGGCAATGAACTCATCCCTGAGCTTCAATTCGGTTTGCTGCTTGCTCTCCAGGGATACCAACTGTTCGTCCCAGAAGAACCACCAACCGCCCAAAACGATCACCAGAAACAAGCCAGACAAAAGGGTCAGACGCGGTACCAGTGGCCAGGTCCCCACGTCCCTGGGATTCAGATCCTGGAAATCCCTGAAGATTGCTCTGTAATCGATGTTCTGAAGAGCCCTCGTTTTCACTTCTGCCCTCCTGCCACGGCGGCTGTCCTCTTGAGCGAGGCATTCATGGTGAATTCATTGAGGCGCCGCTTGTCTACCAGCACCGCCTTGATTTCCAGCAACTGCGGTTTTTCAAGCCACGGCGATGCTTCGATATTGCGCATCAGCGTCGATACCCGGGCACTGGACTGGGCATAACCGCCGAGACTGATCCTTTGCCCTTCCTGCTTCAGCGAGCGCAGGTATACCCCCTCCGGCATCTGCTTGACCAGTTCGCTCAGCAAACGCACCGCCTCTGCCCGATCGCGCTGTAACGATTCGATGATCCGTTTGCGTTCCATCAAGGCATCGCTCTGCTCCTTGAGCCGCTTGATCTGATCGATCTCCTTGTCGAGGACGGCGATCTCCTTCTTGAGAAAATCATTCCTGGCGTCCTGCGCCGAAAGGTAACCGGCAATCACCGAGTAGACCAGAACCACAATCAGCCCCGCAAGCAGCGTCACCAGGCCCAGCAAGGCGTAAAACTGTTGCCGCCGCGCCCTGCGTTTCTCTTCCCGATGCGGCAGAAGATTGATCCGTATCATGCGTCGAATCTCCGCAGCGCAAGACCACAGGCAACCATCAACGACGAAGCATCGGCCAGCAGACTCTTGCCGCGAACCCGCTCGGCGAGCAGCATGTTGGCAAACGGGTTGGCAATGATCGTGTTGATCTGTGTCCGGGAAGCAACCACTTCGTCGACGCCCGGGATCACTGCACAACCGCCTGCGAGGACAATGTGGTTGACCTCGTTGAATTGCGTCGAAGTGAAGAAGAACTGTAGTGCGCGCGACAGTTCCAGAGCCAGCGACTCAAGAAATGGCCGCAATAGTTCGGTTTCGTATTTCTCCGGCAGATTATTACGGCGTTTCTCGGCCTCCGCTTCCTCGAAACTCATCCCAAAAAGGCGCGCGATATCCTGTGTCAGTTGATTGCCGCCGAATGCCTGTTCGCGAGCATAGAGTTGCTGACCGTTGCGCAGAACGGTCAGGTTCATCACATTGGCGCCAATGTCCACCAAGGCAACGATCTTCCCCTTGCCGCCTTCGGGAAGCTGCGCTTCGATCAGTTCAAAAGCAGCAAGCATGGCGTAGGACTCCACATCCAGTACCTTCGGCTTGAGGCCGGCCGATTCGGCAACGGCAACACGATCTTCCACCTTTTCCTTGCGCGACGCAGCAATCAGAACCTCGATCTCGTCAGGAGAAGACGGCGCTGGCCCGACCACCTGAAAATCCAGGTTGACTTCATCGAGCGGGAATGGGATGTACTGGTTGGCCTCGGACTCCACCAGCAATTCGAGTTCCTCTTCGCGCTGCCCTGCCAGGACGATGATTTTCTTGGTAATGACATGTGACGCCGGGAGGGCAATGGCCACCTGCCGCGTCGAGGTCGCGAGTTTCTTCCAGGCTCGCCGGACGGATTCCGCAGCAGCTTCCAGGTTGACGATGTTGCCATCCGAAACGACATCCCTTGGCAAGACTTCAATCGCGTAGCGCTCGACACGGTAGCCGCCCTTGCCATCACTGGCCAGCTCCACCATTTTGACCGAAGACGAACTGATATCCAGACCGACCAGCGAGCGCGCCTTGGGATTAAAAATCGAAAAATCAAGCTGCAAATTGCCACCCCTCGCCTAAAAAACCCTTCAATAATTTGCAGTTAGCGTACCTATGGAGACTCTCCTTTTGATGCTAACAACAAGGTTACGGCATGTAAAGAAATTTCTGGAGGCTTTCAGCGCCACCCTGGTGGTGCTTTGCGTGAACCCCACAAACCCTCACCCGGCCTGTTTATCTGATTGTTTTTACAATCAATCGGCTCTGCGAATGGGAGTGCCACCGACGCTGGCAGCGTTCTCCGGCAGGCCACTGGCGGACAATCCTCGCCAATTGACTCCACTGGCCGCAACAGATACATTACTGGCCCGATCATTGCTCCCAGGCTGCTGTTGCATGTATTGCGCGGTGCAGACCCTTGACCCCGGTGCGCACCTGACTGGAGGCACGGTATGCGGCTGAACACTGCCTTTCCCCGAAACATTCTGCTGCTCGCGCTGTTCGCCCTGCCCACCGCCTGCGGCAAGCAGCCGGCAGCGCCCGAACCCGCCCGGCCGGTGTTGACACAGGTTCTTGGCAAAAGCGCGGGGAACGAGGTTCTCGCCTACTCGGGAGAGGTTCGCTCACGTTACGAAATCCCGCTCGCCTTCCGCATTCCCGGCAAGATCACTGCCCGCCTGGTCGATGCCGGCAGCATGGTCAAGGCCGGTGAGGTACTGGCCAGGCTCGATCCGGCGGACAGCACGCTGTCGGCAGCGGCGGCTTCGGCGCAACTGGACCTTGCTGCTGCCGATCTCGATCGTTTCAGGAATCTGCATGCCAGGAACTTCGTCAGCCAGGCGGCCCTCGATGCCAAGGAGACCAGCTTCAAGGCCGCGCAGGTACAGGCTGAACTGGCCCGCAACCAGACCGCCTATACGATTCTCAAAGCCGAACAGGCGGGGGTCATCGGACTCGTCACGGCTGAAGTCGGCCAGGTCGTCGCGGCTGGGCAGACCGTGATGCGACTGGCGCGTGCCGACACCCTGGAAGTCGCCATCTCGATCCCCGAGGCACGCATGCCGGAGTTGCGCGCGCTTCGGTCCGCTGCGGTGAGCCTGTGGGCCGACCACGAGGCCAGCTATCCGGGAACGCTGCGCGAAGTGTCGGCGGTTGCCGACCCGGTCACCCGCACTTACGCGGCACGCGTGTCTATCCACCATCCGGATGCCCGGGTTCTACTCGGGATGACCGCCAAGGTGCATTTCCATCGCCCACAAGAGAGGGCTCGCCTGACGGTGCCGCTGACGGCCATTTTTCAGCACGCTGGCCACCCAGCGCTATGGGTGGTCAGCGCGGACCAGACCGTCGCCTTGCGACCGGTAGTGCTTGCCAGCTATCGGGAAGACACCGCCGTACTCGACAGCGGCGTGCAGACCGGCGAAAGAATCGTCGTCGCCGGCGTCCATAAGCTGAGCAGCGGCGAGCACGTCCAGGTCATCGAACAGGCGCCCCGGTTTGACGAAACCCTGCCGGAAAAGGATCGGCAAGGCACCTCCGGGCGATGACTTCTCCCAATCTGTCCGAATGGGCGCTTCGCCACCGCTCGCTGGTTGCCTATCTGATCGTCGTGCTGATGCTCGGTGGTGTGCTTGCGTATTTCAAGCTCGGCCGCGCCGAGGATCCGGACTTCACCTTCAAGGCGATGGTGGTGCGTACACTGTGGCCGGGCGCTACTGCGAACGAAGTGCAACTGCAGGTCACCGAACGGATCGAAAAGCGCCTGCAGGAAGTCCCCTGGGTCGACGTACTGCGCTCGCAGACGCGCTCCGGCGAGTCCTTGATCACCGTTCTGCTCAAGGACTACACCCCGAAGAAGGAGGTTCCGGAAACCTGGTACCAGGTCCGCAAGAAGATCGGTGACATGCGGCATACGCTGCCGCAAGGCGTTCTCGGCCCCTTCATCAACGACGAATTCGGCGATACCTTCATCAGCATCTACGCTCTGACCGGCGATGGCTTCGACCTTGCCACGCTGCGTCGTGAAGCCGACCGCATCGCCCGCGAATTGCGGCAGGTACCCGACGTCAAGAAAATCGAGTTGATCGGCGTCCAGGAAGAAAAAATCTACATCGAGGTTTCGCACGCCAAGCTGGCGACGCTCGGTCTCAATCCGTTGGCGATCTTCGACGCACTACAGAAGCAGAACACGATGACTCCCGCCGGGTTCTACGAAACGCCGTCCGACCGCGTGCGCATTCGCGTCTCGGGCGATTTCAAGTCGCAGGAGAGCATTCGCGAGATCGGCATCCAGGCCGACGGGCGCCTGTTCCGCCTCGGCGACATCGCGACGGTTGAACGTGGTTTTGCCGATCCCCCGACACCACGCATGCGCGTTCAGGGGCAGGAAGCGGTCGGCATCGCCATCGCCATGAACAAGGGGGGCGACGTGATCCAGCTCGGCGACCGTTTGCGTGCCGAAACCGAGCGCCTGCAGAAGCAGTTGCCGCTGGGAATCGACATGCACGTCGTCGCCGACCAACCGCAGATCGTCCGCCAGTCGATGAACCTCTTCATGTCCTCGCTGGCCGAAGCCGTCCTGATCGTCCTGGCGGTTTCCTTCCTCAGCCTCGGCCTGCGCACCGGCGCCGTCGTCGCCCTGTCGATCCCGCTGGTGCTGGCGGTCACCTTCCTGTTGATGGCCGTATTCGGGATCGACCTGCAGCGGATTTCGCTCGGCGCGCTGGTCATCTCGCTTGGCCTGCTGGTCGACGACGCGATCATTGCCGTCGAAATGATGGTCGTGAAAATGGAACAGGGCTGGGATCGCTTCCGCGCGGCCACCTTCGCCTATACCTCGACCGCTTTTCCGATGCTCACCGGCACCCTGATTACCGCCGTCGGCTTCATGCCGGTTGGTCTCGCCAGGTCCGGTGCCGGTGAATACACCTTTTCGATCTTCGCGGTGGTGAGCATCGCGCTGCTGGTTTCCTGGGTTGTGGCGGTGCTGTTCACCCCCTACCTGGGCTACCTGCTGCTGGACGCCGAAAAACTGCACCACCAGGCGCAACAACACGAGGAAGAGACGTACCAGACGCCGTTCTATCGTCGTGTGCGCGCGACCATCGAATGGTCTTTGCGGCATCGCTGGCTGGTGATCGCCGCCACGCTGATCGCTTTCGCGGCAGCACTGGCAGGACTGGGACTGGGTGTGCAGAAACAGTTCTTTCCAGCATCGAGTCGTCCCGAGTTGCTGGTCGACCTGTGGCTGCCGAACGGCGCTTCCCTGAAAGCAACCGAAACGGCGAGCCGGAAGGTCGAAGCGATCCTTGCCGAGCCGGAGATGAAGCGCTCGATCAAGTACTTCGCGAGTTATCTCGGAAATGGCAGCCCGCGCTTCTACCTGCCACTCGACCAGCAACTGTTCAACGACAATTTCGCGCAATTGGTCATCACCACCCACGACCTCGCGGCGCGCGAGGATCTCAAGCGACGCCTCGAAGAACGCTTTGCCGATGCCGGCGGCGAATGGAGCAGCCTGCGCACGCGCGTGCTGCGCCTCGAAAACGGTCCGCCGGTGGGTTTTCCGGTCGTCTTTCGGGTTTCCGGCGAAGACCTCGGTGAGTTGCAGCAGCTCGCCGCGGCAGTGGCCAGCGTGATGCGCGCCAATCCGCACCTCAAGGAAGTGAACTTCGACTGGAACGAGATGGGCAAGATGATCCGTATCGACATCGATCAGGATCGCGCACGCGCACTCGGCGTCAGTTCGCAGGAACTCTCGGCTTTCCTCAATTCGATGTTGACCGGCGTCACCGTGACGCAGATGCGTGCAGGCGACCAGTTGGTCGACGTGGTCGCGCGCGCCGCTGGCGACGAACGCTCCCGCATCTCGGCGCTGGCCGACATCAACATCCATACCAGCAGCGGTCGTTACGTGCCGCTGGCGCAACTGGCTAAGATCAGCTTTGCTCTCGAAGATACCGTGATCGCGCGCCGCAACCGTCTGCCGACGGTCAGCGTACGTGCCGACCTCCGCGACGGCATGCAGGCGCCCGCCGTCACCGCCCAGATCGATCCCCTGCTCGACGCGCTGCGCGCCCAGTTGCCGCCCGGTTTTCGTATCGAGGCCGGAGGGGCCAGCGAGGAGTCGGCCAAGGGCGAGAATTCGATCAAGGCGGTGATGCCGTTGATGCTGGTTGGTGTCATCACCTTGCTGATGATCCAGTTGCAGAATGTCGGCCGCATGTTGCTGGTACTGCTCACGGCACCGCTCGGGCTGATCGGCGTCGCGCTGGCGCTGCTGATCTTCCAGGTACCTTTCGGCTTCGTCGCCAACCTCGGCGTCATCGCGCTTTCAGGGATGATCATGCGCAACTCGGTGATTCTCGTCGACCAGATCGAACAGGACGAAAAAGCCGGCAAGCCGGCCTGGGAAGCAATCATCGGCTCGGCGGTGCGGCGCTTCCGACCGATCATGCTGACTGCCGCAGCAGCCATCCTGGCGATGATTCCGCTGACCCGCAGCGTCTTCTGGGGACCGATGGCAGTCGCCATCATGGGCGGGCTGATCGTCGCCACGCTGCTGACCCTATGGTTCCTGCCGGCGCTCTATGCCGCCTGCTACCGGGTCAGGCCGGTCGATGCAAGAACCGCAGGCGCGGCCGCCAAGGTTTGAGCTTGCGGATACGCACGCCGGGCACGCTGCAGGACATCAAGTGCATCTGGATAGCGAAACTGACGCAGATGCCCTTCGATCTCGCCAGCAAAATGGCCAAGGGCAGTGTGCAACAGTGCCGCGTTCTCATCGACCAACTGATTGGCGCGCAGATTGTCGCTGGCGAGAAGCGCTTCGAGCTCGGCCAGGACACTGCGCACACCGTCCCAATCCGGCGCAAGGATCACCGTGCCGGCGCCGGCGGCGTCCGGCGCAGCGTCTAGCGCCTTGCGGATGGCCGCGCACACCGCCGTGTAACGCTCGGCAAGCGTCATCACCAGCCCTTCGAGATCGTCTGCTGCGGCATCGCCGGCGCGCAGCGCTGCTTCCAGGGCGATGCACGCCTGCTGGACGCCGGCGACGCGCAGATTGGCCGAAACCCCCTTGATCGCGTGCGCGCGGCGCTGCACCTCGTCGTGCTCACCGCTCCGCAGTTGTTGCGGCATCGACACAATCGTTTCGCCGTAACTGTCCACGTAGAGGCGCAACAAACGGCAATAGCTGGCAACATTGCCGTTCAGCAGTTGCACCCCGGCGACAGCGTCGAGGCCGGCGATGCTCGTCAGGCGCGCCAGCGTCTCTGACTTTTCTGGCCGCGTTGCCAGCCGCTCCCCAGACGGAGCCGGCGTGCTGGCCGTGCGGCGGCCAGGCTGGGCGGGAGTCAGCCAGCGCAGCAGCGTCGCAAACAGTTGTTCGGGTTCCACCGGCTTGGCCACAAAGTCGTTCATCCCGGCTGCCACGCAGGCACGCCGATCGTCCTCGAAGATATTGGCGGTCATTGCCACGATCGGCAGCGCGGCCCGGCCCGGCAGCGCGCGGATCGCGCGGCTGGCCTCCAGACCGTCCATCATGGGCATCTGCACATCCATCAGGATCAGCGCGTAGTCCCTTGCCGTTGCCATGCGCAGCGCCGCACGGCCATCGGCAACACTGTCGACGGCGAGCCCGACGCCGTGCAGCAGTTCGAGCGCCACCTCGCGGTTGATCTCGTTATCCTCGGCAAGCAACAGGCGCGCACCGGCATGACACCGGCGCAAGGTGTCTTCGGCGTCCACCGCAGGCTCGACCAGGGGCGCCGCCATGACCCCGCGACCACGCTGCAGGCAGGCGGTGAACCAGAAGCGACTGCCCTGGCCGGGCACACTGTCGGCGCCGGCATCGCCACCCATCAGACGTGCCAAACGGCGCGTGATCGCCAGGCCGAGGCCGGTGCCACCGTACTTGCGCGTCGTCGAAGCATCCGCCTGTTCGAAGGCTTCGAAGATCTGCGGCAATTTTTCGGCGGCGATGCCGATGCCGGTATCCTCGACCTCGAAAAGTAGCTGCAGGGTGTCGCCCGCCTCCTCGAGCAGGCGCGTGCGCAGGATGACGCGGCCGCATTCCGTGAACTTGACCGCATTGCTGGCGTAATTGAGCAGCGCCTGGCGCAAGCGGGTCGCGTCGCCGCGCAGCCACAGCGGCTCCTGAGGCTCGACAATCTCGACCGTCAGGCCCTTGGTGCGCGCTGGCTCGGCGATCAGCGAAAGGACGCTGTCCAGGATTGCCGCGAGAGGAAAATCGTCCTGCTCCAGAGCCAGCTTGCCGGCCTCGATTTTCGACAGGTCGAGGATATCGTTGATGATCGCCAAAAGATGCCGGGTAGCGGCATTGATCTTGTCCAGGCGCTCGCTCTGTTGCGGCGTCGGCGCGCTGCTCTGCAGGAGATGCGTCAGGCCGATGATGGCGTTCATCGGCGTACGGATCTCGTGACTCATGTTGGCCAGAAAGTCGCTCTTCGCGCGGTTGGCGGCTTCGGCGCGCGCTCTCGCCTCGGCCAACTGCACCGTTCGCTCCTGCACCATCTCCTCCAGGTGATGTCGGTAGCGGTCGAGTTCGGCGCCGATCCGCTTCTTCTCGGTGATGTCTTCCTTGACCGCAACATAGTGGGTAATGCGCCCGTTGGCCTGGCGGATCGGCGTGACGATCGCAAATTCGACGTACTCGACGCCATCCTTGCGGCGGTTGTGCAACTCGCCCCGCCACACCTGGCCTGCGCTCAGCGCTGCCCACAACGCCCTATACGTGCGCGACGGCGTCTTGCCCGACTGCAGGATGCGCGGGTTCTCACCGATCAACTCGACACGCAAATAGCCGCTGCTGCGGACGGCGGCCTCATTCACGTATTCGATGCGCGCGTCGATGTCGGTGATGATGATGCTCTCCGGGCTTTGCTCGACCGCCAGCGAGAGCTTGCGCAGTTCGGCCTCGGCCTGCACGCGCTGGGTAATATCGTGGGCGAGCACCACATGCGCACGCCGGCCACCAAAATCCAGCGCGTGCGAGGTGATCTCGACCAACAGCTCGCTGCCATCCCGGCGTCGATGCCGCCAGACGCCGGCATCGACGTTGACCTCGACCTGCGCGACACGGGTCAGCAGGCGGGGAATCTCCTCCGCTGGCCGGATGTCCTTGATGGTCATGGCCAGGAATTCCTCGCGGCGATAGCCGTAGCGGCGGATCGCGGCAGCGTTGACGTCGAGGAAGGCCAGTGTCTCGCGGTCATAAACCCACATCGGCTGCGGATTCGCCACAAACATCTCGCGGTAGCGCCTTTCGCTCTCCTGTAGCGCCAGCATCGCCTGTCGAGCGATGCTGATGTCGGTCCACGCGCCGACAATCTCGACCGCCTGGCCGGCGGCGTCGCGGATCAGACGCAGTTCGTCGCGGATCCAGAGGTAGTGACCCTGCTTGTGTGCGAAACGATATTCGTGCACCGTGATGCCGCCACAGGACGCAGAGAAGCGCAGCGCCGCTGCACGATCGTCGGGATGCAGGCCGGCTTCCCACCAGCCATCCTGCAGCGCTTCGGCAACCGTGTAGCCGCTGATTCGTTCGACATTGGCGCTGACCTGCTGCGCACGTGGCACGCCGTCGATGAAACGCAGAGCGTAGAGAATGGTCGGGCTGGCTTCGAGCAGGTGTTCGAGCTGCTGTGCAGTGGCGCGCAGCGTCGCTTCGGCGGCATTCCTTGCGGCCCGGTCGCGCAGCGCCCGGATGCCGTAAGCGAGGTCGTCGGCCAGTTCGACGAGCAACTGGGTCTCGTCGGCGTCGAAGGCCTCCGCCTCGCCAGCGTAGAGATTGAGCGCGCCAAGGCAGGCCGCGTCGCCAGCGAGCAGCGGCAGTGCGATCGAAGCCGCATGGCCCTGCCGCTGCGCCGCCTCACGCCACGGCTCGAAGGCGGGATCGCTCTGCAGGTTCTGGGCCAGCACCAGTCGCCGCTCGCGAATCGCCGTACCGGTCGGGCCGTGGCCGCAATCAACGTCATCGCTGTGGATGCGGACTGTCGCCCCGGAGCCGTCTTCGCAACCGGCTGCTGCGACCGGACGAATCCGGCAAGGATCATCGTCGCCATCGGTGTAAGCGACCCAGGCCAGGCGGTAGCAGCCGAAGTCGACGAGCAGTCGACAGATGTCGGAGAGCAGGGTCGCCTCGTCGCTGGCACGGACCAACGCCTGATTGCATTCGCTCAAGGTGCGCAAGGCGCGATGGCTTCGCCGCAGCGCCTCGTCCGCTTTTCTGCGCTCGCTGATGTCACGGACGAAGCTCTGGTGGTAGAGCTTGCCTTCGACCGAGAAAGCGCGGGAACTGACTTCGACCGGAAAGCAGGTTCCGTCGCGGCGTCGGTGCACGGTTTCGAAGAGGACCCCGTCGGGCCTGGCCGAAGCCTGCCACTGCTCCCCGAGGGTGCTGCGGGTTTCCTCGCCGCGCAGGTCACGGATATGCATGCCGCGCAACTCGTCGGCGCTGCAGCCGTAGGCGGCAACAGCCGCCGCGTTGGCTTCGACGATCTGACCATTCTCGTCGAGCAGGAGAATGATGTCGCGCGCCTCGCCGATCATCGTCTGGTAGTGGCTGGCGAGTGCCAGGTGCTCTGCGCGCTGCTGGTCGACGAGTTGTTGTCTGCGCAGCGCCTCAGCCTGTGCCTGCCGAAGCGACTCGGCGAGGCGCAGGCGCTGCTGTTGATGGAGCATGATGCCCAGGAAGACAACCGCGAACAGTGCGGCGGCGATGCTCAGCGTGATCCAGAAGAGATCGGCCGGTCGGGTCTCTTGCCGCTCGGCCACCTGGCGCATCGCCGCGGCGCCGACGATCAGGATCAGAAGCGCCAGTGCCGCCACCGACAGCAGCAGCCGTCGACTGCCGCCGCCGGCCGGGGTCGCTGCTGCGCCTTCCGGCAGGCGCCGCAGTAGGGCGTACAGCAGCATCGAAGTCAGCCCGACGAAAGCCAGGCCCTTGAGCATGCCGAGCATCACCAGCGTCTCCGGCTGTACCCCCAGATGCCCGATCAAGGTGTCGGAAAAAAGGATCCAGAGGGTGGCGACGAAGGCATAGATGAGCACCACGCGCAACATTGCCGCGCGGCCATCCGACCGCATGGGTGTCATCACGGTACTGCCTGGATGCCGTCGGGCACAAATTGCTGGGCAACGCCATGGGTGGCCGCACGGCGGGATTCATGGTAGCGAAATCCGGCGCGCACCGCCTCGACCAGTTTGACATCGTCCCAGGGCTTGATGATGAACTGGTACAGCTCGCCGCTATTGACCGCGCGCGTCACCGCCTGCAGGTCGGTGTAGCCGGAGAGCATCATGCGCACGGTATTGGGGTAGAGGACGCGCACCTTGCCGAGCAGCTCGCTACCATCCATCACCGGCATGCACGCATCCGAGATGATGACCTGGACCGTATGCGTGGCGAGCAGGTCGAGAGCCTCGGTGCCGCTGCCGGCAGTCAGCACGCGATAGCCTTCGCGTCGGAACAGGCGCTGCAGCGACGAGAGGGTGTCGGCTTCGTCGTCGACCAGTAGCAGGGTGCGCGTCGGTACTGCCGGGTCGGCCGGCAACTCGAGCGCGCGGCCGCTGCCCAGCAAGGCTGCGAACTCGGCGGCCGGCAACGGCCGGCTGAACAGATGGCCCTGCATTTCGTCGCAGCCGCGAGCACGCAGGAAAGCCAGCTGCGCTTCGCTTTCGACGCCCTCGGCGATGACCGACATGCGCAGATTGTGTGCCAGCGAAATCACCGCCTGGGCGATCACCGCGTTGTCGGGGTCGCGGTTGATGTCGTGGATAAAGGACTGGTCGATTTTCAGGTGGTTCATCGCGAAACGGCGAAGGTAACTCAGCGAGGAAAAGCCGGTGCCGAAGTCATCGATCGACAGCAACACCGACAGCGCCTTGAATTGCTGCGTCGTGCGGATGAACGCCTCGGCGTCCTTCATCACCGCGCTCTCGGTCAGTTCGAGTTCCAGGCAGGCAGGGTTCAGGCCGCTTTCCTGGAGCACTGCGGTAACCAAGGCGAGCATGTCCTGACCCTCGAACTGTCGCGCCGAGAGATTGACGGCGACACGGATACGCGCCAGACCAGCGTCCTGCCAGGCCTGGTTCTGCGCGCAGGCCTGCCGCAGCACCCATTCGCCGAGCGGCATGATCAAACCGGTATCCTCGGCCAGCGGGATGAACGCTGCGGGCGGCACCAGGCCGCGCGTCGGGTGCCGCCAACGCACCAGGGCCTCGGCGCCAACGATGCGACCGGTGCGCAGACTGAGCTGCGGCTGGTAATGCAACAGCAGCTCGCCGTTGCCGATGGCGCGACGCAGTTCGCCTTCCAGCTCCAGGCGTTCGAGAGCCCGCGAATCCATATCGGTGGAGTAGAGGTGGCTGCGGCCGCCGCCTTCGGCGCGCGCCTTGTGCATCGCCGAAACGGCGTGGCGAAGCAGTTCCTCAGCGTGGCCACCGTCCTTTGGAAAAAAGGCAATGCCGATGCTCACCCCGAGCGTCAGCTCACGCCCGTCGACCAGCATCGGTCGCGTCATCGCCGCGATGATGGCCTGCGCGAGGTCACTGGCGAGTTCGGCACGCCCCATGTCGGCGACCAGCACGAACTCGTCGCCTTCGAGTCGGGCGAGGGTATCAGCCGGTTGCACGTGCGCCACGAGGCGCTCCGCCAGTTCGGCAATGACGCGGTCACCGGCCTCGCGGCCGAGTGTTTCGTTGACATTCTGGAAGCGGTCGGGCTCGATCGCCAGTACCGCCAGCGCGCCGTCCGGCGCGTGCCGCGGCTGCGCGATGGCATGCGCCAGACGGTCGTTGAGCAGGTTGCGATTGGGAAGGCCGGTCAGGTCGTCAAAGTTGGACTGGCGTTCGAGCTGCGCCAGATAGCGCTTGCGCTCGCTGATGTCGCGCAGGCTGACGACGGCGCCGAGCAGGCGGTCGGCCTCGAAAATCGGCACGCTCGAATACGCGACCGGCAGCGCGCTGCCGTCCTTGCACCAGAGAGTCTCCTCCTGGTCACGCAGGGTCAGCCCGCCGGCCAGCGAAGTCACCAGAGGGCACTCGGCTTCCGGATAGGGACTGCCGTCGGCGCGCGCGTGATGAAAGATGGCGTGCGCCGGGTAAGCGATCAGTTCGTCGCGGCGATAGCCGAGCATCTCGGCAGCGGCAGGGTTCACGAAATTGATGACACCGTCGGCATCGGTACCGTAGATGCCCTCGTCGGCGGTGCTCAGGATCAGCTCGCGCAGATGGTTGAGGCGCGCCTGCGCCTCGCGGCTGGCGTCCTCGAGGCGGCGGTTATCGGCGACGCGGCGGCTGACTTCGGCTTCCAGCCAGGCGTTGTGGTCACGCAGGAGGTCACGCGCGCGCTTGACATCGAGCTGATTACGGACGCGCGCAAGAACAACCGCTGGCTGAATCGGCTTGACGAGGTAATCCACCGCTCCGATCGACAGACCGTACTCCTCGTCACCCGGATCACCGCGCGCAGTCAGGAAGAGCACCGGAATGTCGCGCGTCACCGGGTTCTCGCGCAGCGCATGCAGCACGGCGTAGCCGTCCATCTCCGGCAGTATGATGTCGAGCAGGATCAGGTCCGGCGTCGGCTGCCGCGCCGCGACCGCAAGCGCGCGCTCGCCCGAGGGCGCGACCAGAACTTCGTAACGGCTTTGCAGCAGTCCCCCGAGTACGGCGAGATTTTCCGGCTGATCGTCGACGATCAGCAGAGTGGCGCGTGCGACTGCCGCTGACATGATGGGGCTGCTCCAGTTCGTAGGGACTGGCTAGGCGAGTGCTTTTCGATCACTGATGATTACCATTCGACGACGATTTTACCGGAGAAAGCCCTTGTCGACGGGTGTGCGCCCGCTGTTGGCTTTCTCGGTCAACGTCTCGGCGTTCTCTGTCAGACCGTGCTGATGCAGAGGTATTTGATCTCGAGGTATTCGTCGATCCCGTGCTTCGATCCCTCGCGGCCGACGCCGGACTGCTTGACGCCGCCGAAGGGTGCCACCTCGTTCGAGATCAGGCCGGTATTGATCCCGATCATGCCGTATTCGAGCGCTTCGCCAACGCGCAGGCAGCGCGCGACGTCGCGGGTATAAAAGTAGGCGGCGAGACCAAACTCGGTATCATTGGCCAGATGGATCGCCTGCGCCTCGCTGGAGAAGCGGAACACCGGCGCCAGCGGACCGAAAGTCTCTTCGCGGGCAACACGCATTGCCGGCGTCACGTCGGCCAGCACCGTCGGGGTGAAGAAAGTGCCGCCGAGCGCGTGCCGGCTGCCGCCGGTGAGCACGCGCGCACCGCCGGCGACGGCATCGGCGATATGTGCCTCGACCTTGGCCAGCGCCGCAGCGTCGATCAGCGGCCCCTGCGAGCTACTTTCGTCGCTGCCCGGACCGACCTTGAGCGACTGTACGCGCCTGACCAGCCCTTCGACGAAGCGGTCGTAGATGCCGTCCTGGACCAGCAGCCGGTTGGCGCAGACGCAGGTCTGGCCAGTGTTGCGATACTTGGCGACGATTGCCCCGTCCACCGCAGCGGCGACATCGGCGTCGTCGAAAACGATGAACGGCGCATTGCCACCGAGTTCGAGCGAGAGTTTCTTGATCGTCGGCGCGCACTGCGCCATCAACAGGCGACCAACCTCGGTCGAACCGGTGAACGAAAGCTTGCGCACCACCGGGCTGGCCGTCAGCGCGCTGCCGATCGCCGCCGGGTCGCCGGTCAGCACGTTGAACACCCCTGCCGGCAGTGCCGCGTCGTGCGCCAGACGCGCCAGCGCCAGTGCCGTCAGCGGCGTCTGCTCGGCGGGTTTGACCACCACCGTGCAACCGGCGGCGAGTGCCGGCGCGACCTTGCGGGTGATCATCGCCAGCGGAAAGTTCCAGGGCGTGATCGCCGCACAGACGCCGACCGGCTGGCGAATGGTCAGCAAGCGCCGGTCACTGGCCGGGCTCGGAATCGATTCGCCGTAGGCGCGTTTGCCCTCCTCGGCAAACCATTCGACGAAGGCGGCACCGTAAGCGACTTCGCCGCGCGCCTCGGCAATCGGCTTGCCGCATTCGGCGGTCATCAGTTGCGCGAGATCCTCGGCGTTGGCAACGATCAGTTCATACCAGCGGCGCAGGACGGTCGCCCGCTCCTTCGCAGTCTTCACTTGCCAGGCCGGCAGCGCCGCGGCAGCAGCGGCGATCGCGCGCGCCGTCTCGGTGGCTGCCATCCAGGGCACTTCACCCAGCGTTTCGCCACTCGCCGGGTCCCTGACTGCAAAAGTGCGGCCGTCATCGGCGGCTTCCCAGCGACCATCGACATAGCAGTTCGAGCGCAGCAGGCGCGGATCGGTCAGGTGCATGGCTTTTCCCGGTAATAATCTTGAGAGCTGCAGTTTATACTGTGCAGCATGCGTGTCCACCTGCTCATCGCCGGTCTCTTCTCTCTGCTGCTGGCGGCCTGCGCCAGCAAGCCGCCTGCGCCGCAGGCGCCGCCGCAACAACCCCCAGCACGCCCCCTGGCGAGCAGCCCCAAAGGCAACGACGTGGTGATCTTTGCGCTCAGCCTGCTCGACACCGGCTACCGTTTCGGCGGCAAAAACCCGGAAGCGGGCCTCGACTGCAGCGGCATGGTGTCGTACATCTACGGACGCGCGGCGGGGCTTCGGGTCAGCGGCAGCGCCGCCGACATCGCCCGCAGTGGTCGTCCGGTCGAACGTGCGGGCCTGCGCCCCGGCGACCTGGTCTTCTTCAACACCCGCAACGCCGCTTTCTCGCATGTCGGGGTGTACATCGGCGATGATCGTTTTATCCACGCGCCGTCGAGCAGGGGTCGTGTGCGCATCGATCAGCTCGGCACGCGCTACTTCGCGCAGCGCTTCGAGACGGCGCGCAGCTACTTCGACTAACGGTCATGACTTTTCCAGGCACCCCCGATCATGAAAGTCATTACCGTTTCCCTCTCCCCCGGCCCCTCCCCCGCAAGTGGGGAGGGGGGATTCGTGAGTCGCTGACGCGACTTAGGCATTAAGGAAGCGATCACCACTCTGCATGGACCCCAAATCATTCGTTGACTCTGCCGTGTTGTTGCTGGTTGTCGCGGCGTTCGCCGTCGCGGTGTTCCGGCATTTCGGCCTCGGCTCGATCCTCGGCTTGCTGGTCACCGGCGTCATCGTCGGTCCGCATACGCCAGGGCCTTTCGTCACCAACGAGGTCGAGAATGTGCGGCATTTCACCGAACTCGGCGTCGTGCTGCTGATGTTCCTGATCGGCCTGGAGATGAAACCGCGCCGCTTGTGGGATCTGCGGCGCACGCTATTCGGGCTCGGTTCGCTGCAGATCGTCGTCTCGGCGCTGGCCATCGCCGCCTATTTCAAACTCTTTCAATCGAACTGGTCGACCGCCCTCCTGATCGGTAGTAGCTTCGCGCTGTCCTCGACCGCATTTGTGGTGCAGATGCTCAGGGATCAGGGCGACATCGCCAGCCGGCACGGCCAGACCGCATTCGCCGTGCTGCTGATGCAGGATATCGCGGTGGTACCGCTGCTGGCATTGGTCCCGATCCTTGCCGACACTGGCGCGCTGGCCACGGAAATCCCCTTGTGGAGACAGATTGGTCTGGCAGTGGCGATGGTGGCGATGGTGATCATCGGTGGGCGCTACCTGCTCCCCCGTGTTCTCGATCATCTGGCCCGCACCAACAACCGCGAGGCTTTCCTGCTGACGGCCATGGCCTCGGTGTTCATCGCCGCGATGGCCATGGAACATGCGGGCATGTCGATGGCTTTGGGGGCATTCCTGATCGGGATGATGCTCTCGACCTCGCGCTACAGCATTCAGATCGAGGCCAGCATGGAACCTCACAAGGGTCTGCTGATGAGCCTGTTCTTCGTTGCCGTCGGCATGTCGGTGGACGTCGGTGCGCTGACGCAGCATCCGTTCGAGTTTGCCCTGCATGTTCTCGCGATCATCACCATCAAGGCGATTGTGCTCTTCGTGTTGTGTCTGTGCTTCGGCTCCGGCCGCAGCACCGCGTTGCGGGTCGCTTTTCTGCTCGCGCAGGGGGGCGAGTTCGGCTTTGTGCTGTTCGGTTCCGCCAAGGCCTTGGGGGTGATCGACGATTTGATCTTCGTGATGGCCGTGGCGATCATTTCCGTCACCATGCTCCTCACGCCGCTGCTGGTAAAGCTCGGGAACTGGCTGGCGCTACGCGTAGAGGATGCGCCGGCAGACATTCACGACCGCTTCCGCCATACCGCGCAAGGAAAGGAATTCGCTGCCCGGGTGGTGATCGGCGGCTATGGTCGCGTCGGCCACACGGTGGGCACCATCCTGGCCAATAGCGGTATCTCCTGCATCGCTTTCGACACCGACGCGGTACTGGTCGCCAAATGGCGCAGCGAAGGTCATCCGGTGTTCTATGGTGACATCGGAGACCCGGAATTGCTCGCCACTTCGCCAATGCAAGGGGTCGATCTGGTGGTCCTGACCATCGACGACCAGCACACTGCCGTTCGCGCAGCCGCGATGATCCGCTCGCACGCGCCGGAGGTGACCATCGTCTCGCGCGCCCGCGACCTGGCCAGCTGCGAGGCCCTGCTGCGAGCCGGCGTCAACAAGGCCTATCCTGAACTTCTGGAGGCCAGCCTGCGTCTGGCAGCGGAGGCCCTGGAGGCTCTCGGCACTTCCACTGACGACACCTCCCTGCTGCTGCGCGGTGTGCGCGATACCGATTATGCGCTGGTGCGTGAGAGCGAGGAAGAATGAGTCTCTGACGCGATTTTCGCATTACTATTCAATATCCGTGAATCAGCCACATCCAGATCAGTTACATGCCATGCTGTCCGTGCTCCCCATCCGTTACGTCGAACCCGTCTACCGGCCGCCGAGTGAAGCAGAATCGCTGATCCTGCCGGTGACCGACGGCTGCTCGTGGAATCACTGTACTTTTTGCGAGATGTACACCGCGCCTCAGAAGCATTTTCGAGCACGCGACGAAACCGAGGTGCTGGAGAGCATCGAGCGTACCGGCGAACGCTTCGCCGACGCAATCCGGCGCGTCTTCCTCGCCGACGGCGATGCACTGGTGCTGCCGACGCGCCGCCTGCTCAAGATCCTCTACGCCATCCGCGAACATCTGCCGGCCGTTCGCCGGGTGTCGAGCTACTGCCTGCCGCGCAACCTGCGGAAGAAGTCGGTCGAGGAACTGCGCGAACTCGCCGCAGCCGGCCTGTCGATCGCCTACGTCGGCGCCGAATCAGGCGACGACGAGGTGCTGGAACGGGTCAACAAGGGCGAAACCCATGCCTCGACTCTCGATGCGCTGAACAAGCTCGGAGCCGCCGGCATCAAACGCTCGGTGATGATCCTCAACGGTCTCGCCGGCCCGGATCTCTCGCTGCGGCACGCCGACCACTCGGCGCGCCTGCTCAACGCCACCCAGCCCGAGTATCTGGCAACGCTGGTCGTCAGTTTTCCGCTCGGCGAGGAACGCTTGCGCGGAAATTTTCCCGGCTGGCGAGCGCTCAGCCAGCGTGAACTGTTTGTCGAAATGGAGCATTTTCTCGCAGGGCTGGAACTCGAACGGACCGTGTTTCGCAGCGACCACGCGTCGAACTGGCTGATCCTCAAGGGAACGCTTGGCGCCGACAAGGCGCGCCTGCTGCGGCAGGTACGCGACACCATCGCCAACCCGGAAGCAGCAGCACTGCGGCCGGCGTGGGCACGTGGGCTATAAATGGCGGCCGATGATCCGCGCTGCGGCGAACTGATCCGGCAGGCCGATGGCCTTCTGTCCGGTCTAGCAGTGGCCGGTGGTGGTCATCAGTATCCGGCCTGCGCCGCGACGTTCAGCCAGGAAGCCGTGTCCCCCAGCAGACCAATGTCGGGAGAGATCGACGGCAGCAGGTACCAGACCTTGGCGTTGGCGGTAGCCACGTAGGCATTGGAACCGGCGTAGTAGCGGAAGGTATAGCCCGACGCCACGCCGGCCTGGCCGTGCGCAGGCGAGAGGTACTGCTGATACGCTGCCTCCAGATAGTTGAAGACGCGGTCGGAATCGCTCTGAGCGGAGAGCGGCGGGAATTCAGTCACCTCGGTCAGGCGAACCACATGCTCGCGCAGGATGGTGCTGCCGCTGAAGTTGACCACCGGCAGGTTGGTAAAAGCGCCACCGGCATTGACCGTGCTCAGTGCGGCAATCCTGTCCACCACGGCCATGCCCGGCGTGGTCACCCGGCCAAACACCGTGAAGCCGCCATTCTGGGTGTCCAGGTTGGATGCGTTGTTGCCCAGGTTGAAGAAGAACTCGCTGGTGGCACTGTTGGGGTCGCCGCCGAGCTTGGCCATCGCCACCGTGCCGCGCACATTCGAACGTGCGACGCTGAACTCGTTGACCACCGGAGGAAGGGTGGTGATGTGGCCGGCGTAGCCGCTGCCGGGCCACGCATATCCGCCCAACTGCACGACGAAACCGGGCATGCTGCGGTGGATGAAATTGTCCACATAGGCCCCGCTGCGCACATAGCGGAGGAAGTTGGCCACCGTCTTCGGCGCAGCGGTATCGTAGAGCTGGATATCGATCGCGCCCTGCGTGGTATGCAGTCGGACCATCGTGGACTGTGCCCACGCAGTGATTGCCAGGGCAAGACCCGCCACGGCCAGCAGGCCTTGGCGCAGCAGACGCAGGGAGGTATTCATGACAGTCATCGGTAGTTGGGAGGGAGAAACGAATTATCCTGCCAAACGAGAGGAAATTCAACGCTTTGGCCAGACTGACAGCCCTGAAGCCAGCGTATTGACGACATCTGCCATGCGTATGCGGAGGTGGTAGCCGAGCATGGCATTCCAGGGCAAAGGCATGCTCGCTTCAGGGCTGTGCTCCCCCCATCTCTGATGTTTACAACAGGTGACGCGGTCGTCACAATACCGTTCTCGGGGTGTCAGGATCCTGGGTCGTTCGCCCTTCTTACAGGCGAGAGCGCGAGCCCCTTGAGTAGGTGCGGAGAGATCCTCGGCCCGGCCAGGAAGCCAGGCCCGAGAGGGGGAAGCTCGACCATGCGTGATCCAACCATCACGGGATACATGGGGGCTGCGGACAGGCAGCTCTTCTACTGTTTTGACGCACCACGGCGAGCAAGAGCGCGCCCCTTCGGTTTCGTCCTCTGCCCTCCGTCAGGGCGCGAATACGTCTCCACCCACCGCGTCTTTCGACAATTCGCCAGCCGTCTGGCGCGCGCCGGTTTCCCGGTGCTGCGCTTCGACTACTTCGCAACGGGCGATTCTGCCGGCGAGGACAGCGAAGGCAGTGTGGAGCAATGGCTCGATGACGTCGCCACAGCGGTGAACACCTTCCGCAATCATAATCCCGGCGCGCCGGTCTGGCTTGCCGGCCTGCGCGTCGGCGCCAGCCTGGCTGCCCTGCATGCCGAACAGCACCAGGACGTCGACGGCCTGATCCTGTGGGACCCGGTGGTGAACGGCAATCGCTACGTGGATCAGCTGCTCGAAGCCCACCAGCAGCGCTTCCGCCAGACGGTCGGGCGCGATCAGACCACCTCGGATGCAGACGGGATGCGCGAGATTTTCGGTTTCCTCCTCTCTCCCCGCCTGGAAAGCGGCCTGCGCGCCATCGACCTCGCCACCCTGCCGCGGGCCCCTGCCCCGCAGGTGCTGCTGATGAGCAGCAGCCCGCAGGCCGACCCGGATGACTTGGGTAACCGGCTCGCTGCGCTTGGTGCAAGCGTCGATCGGAAACACGTGCTGTGGCCCGAACTATGGGCCGAGGGAGCAGAAATGAACGACGTACTGATGCCGCCGGCGCGTGTCCTGCAGGCAATGGTCGAATCGGCACAGGGAGGTCGGCGATGATCGAGCGCGTTCTCCGTTTCGGGGACAGCGATAACCTGATCGGCATCCATACCTCCAGCGCCGCGTCCAGCAAACGTCCCGGCATCGTGCTGGTGAATTCCGGGGTCGTTCATCGTGCCGGTCCCAATCGACTGTACGTGAATATTGCCCGGCAACTCGCTGCCGTCGGCTACCCGGTGCTGCGCTTCGACCTCTCGGGAATCGGCGACAGCAGCCCACGCAGTGACGCGCTGAGCTTCGAGAAAAGCGCCATCAGTGAAACCTCGGCAGCGATGGCCGCGCTCGGTGCCGAGAGCGACTGCAGCGGCTTCATCCTGTGCGGGATATGCTCGGGGGCCGACATCTCATTTCTCACCTGCCGCGACAACCCGGCGGTGCTTGGCGCCGTGCTGATCAACGGGCGCGGCCTGCATGGCGTCACCGACGACTCTGGTGATGCGATTGATGCTGGCATCAACAGTACCCTGCGCGCCAGCGAATCGGCGCGCTACCTCTGGAAGAGTGCCCTCTTCAACTCGGCTAGCTGGCGCAAGCTGCTGAGCGGGCAGAGCAATCCCATCGAACTGCTGCGTGTCGTCGGCCGGCAATTCCTGCGGCGCTTCATCGGCAGCGAGCAGGTCCCGGAAAATGCACCGGTCGTCGATCCGATGATTTTCGTCCTTGTCGAAGATACGGTACTGAAGCCGATCGAAGTCGTTGCATTCGAAGAAGCGATGACTCCAATCCTAGCCAAAAAGCTCGC
>RRZU010925714.1_pt1 | contig 23200 bp, 20 predicted proteins | sample 2165561 | NCBI WGS metagenome assembly RRZU01 (sample SAMN10456909, study PRJNA506462) | wastewater metagenome | isolation source: wastewater sludge | place: USA: Moscow, Idaho | reverse complement strand
TTTTCTCATTGTGCATGTGATAGCTGAGTAAAGGGGTTTTAATCTCAAAATGACTGAGTAGTTTTTGACTGGTTCTTGTATCTTCACAAAGAATGCAATCCACACTTTTTAATATTTCTATGGCACGGGGTGTCATTTCATTTAAATTTCCAATGGGGGTTGCGACCAAATATAAACTTGGATTTTCATCCACAAAGCTTTTTTGAATTTTCAAATTATGACGCTCCTTTCAATCTTTCTACAGAGACATAGATCCGTTCATCACGACTTGTAAGAAGGACCTTTTCAGAAATACAATTAAAATCTTGAACTTGGTACTCTTTATCGTTATAGGTTACTTTTGATTTAATTCTCGGGAAGTTTTTTCGACATTCAAAGTATTGATCATTTTCATAAGCCAAACAACACTTTAAACTGCCACAAACACCAGACAGTGCTTCATTATTTAGTGGTAGCATTTGGTTTTTAGCCATATTCATGGTGATACTTTGAAAATCCTTCTTAAAACTACAGCAACATTCTCTACCGCAAACACCTAGCCCACCCACAAGCTTCGCATAATCGCGTGCGCCCAGTTGTTTCAGTTCAATGCGTGTTTTAAAATCTTGTGATAAATCTTTAAGTAGATTTCTAAAATCAATGCGCTCTTCTGCAGTATAATCGATGAATATTTTAGATTGGTCTAAGTTATAGTGCACAGAAAAAACTTTCATCTCAAGATTGTTTTCTTGGATACGCTTTTCAGTTTGAACTTTCGCAGCTTCTGCTTGTTCAATATTTTGCCAATACTTCTCTACATCATGAATATGGGCTTTGGATTCAACTTGACCCATCGCTTGCATTGGATGCATGATACGTGTAATTTGACCCACTTCTAAACCACGATCTGAAGAAACAAGCACTTCATCCTTCACATCATAATTTTCATTTGATTCAAACACATCGACATATTGTGTGCCTTTTAACTTCACCAAATAATAAAACATACGATTATGCCTCCTTATTGAGTTCATAAACAAATTGGTCAATCAGCATACTGGATATGACCCCAGGTCTGATACGATCTTTAATACGCATACTGATGCGCAAGAGTTCCAAATCTTTTAAACTAATTTGGTTTGTATGATCCACACCTTGAATTGAATACGTATATTCATGTAGTTCCAGTAACCACTGAATCGCTTTTAAATTGAATTTGTGTCTTTTAATACCTGCAACTTGAAGATAGATCCCTGCTTCAACATATTTGTTTTGTCGATAGAGTTTCTTCATTTGTTCAAAGGTATCCACCACTTGATGAAATAAAGGATCATCATGAATCTCTAAAGCCACCTCTAAACTGTTTGATAAATACGCCAGCATCTTGGCATTCCCTTCATCAATGCCTTTTTCCACAAGGCTCTTTTCTAAAAGGGATTTGTTGATGGGTTCTAAGTGTAAGATTAAACATCTGGATTTAATCGTTTCTAAAACTTTATTTAAATTGGATGTGGTTAAGATGGCAACGATATTGGAATCAGGTTCTTCTAAGAACTTTAAGAAACTATTCATCGCAACCAAAGATGCATTATCAACATCTTCAATCACATAAACCTTATGTTCCACATCTTCAAGACTTGTTTGCAAGAAGCGTGATTTTACCTTATAGACATCTTCTTTTTTTATCGTCTTATCGCGCCCACTTAGAAAAACATAATCTGCGTGATTGTGATTTTTTACTTTAAGACATGCATCACACACACCACAGGGGCCATTGTCATAGCTTTGACAAAATAAACTTTGGGACATGTATTCTGCCATATTTTTTGTATCACTATCACCCACCAAAAGATAAGCATGACTGACTTTCTTATCCTTGATTTGTCGGTTGAATAGTGTTGTGATGCGAGGTTGTGCTTCTTTAACCAGCATGGTTGAGTCTCTTTTCAATGTGTGCAATGATTTCCTGGGAAATATCTGTAATAGACTTTGTGCCATCAATGATCATGATGCGTGGGTTGTCATGAATAAACTGTTGGTAACCATCATACACGCGTTCAAAAAATGACAATCCTGCTTCTTCAAGACGGTCGAGTTCTCTATGTTTCATGCGACTTTGGCCTGTTTTGACATCCACATCTAAAAAGAAGGTCATATCTGGCATATGATCTTCAATCGCAAATAAATTAAGATCTAAGACTTCCTTTGCGCCAATCCCGCGGCCATACCCTTGGTATGCAATGGAACTATCCACAAAACGATCACATAAAACCATTTCACCTTGTTCAAGGGCTGGCAGGATTTTTTCAATTAAATGTTGGCGACGACTTGCTGCATATAGTAATGCTTCTGTACGATCATCCATCGCCCCATGATCTGTATCTAAAATAATGTCTCTTATTTTCTCTGCAATTTTATTGCCACCTGGCTCTCTTGTGAGAATGGTGGGTACATTTGTTTGATTAAAGTGCTTGTATACTTCTTGGATGATGGTGCTTTTTCCACTGCCATCAATCCCTTCGAAGCTGATAAATAATCCCCTCATAGTGTCTCCTTCTATCTATCTAAAAATTTAATATTTTTTCCAATTAAAAATCCTGCGAGTAACACAAACACAAAAGGCCCAATACGAAGGGGTGCACCCATCAAGATGGCCCCAATAAACATCAGTGCATCCACAATTGTTTTTGCGATTGCACGGGATATGTTTGTTTTTACGCGAAGTATTTCAATAATGCCATCATAAGTAGAGCGTCCTAAGTTTTGATACACATAGATGCTGACGCCCCAAGCGTAAGTATACACCGCCAAAAGCAGTAACAGTACTCTTACAATTGGATTTGTGATCACGGGTGCGTTTGGAAGTAGGGTATCAATGGTCAGGCTGATCATCAGCGGTGAAAGGATGGTCCCAATGTTAATCTGTGATCGATCAAAGATTAAAGGTCCAATCAGTAACACCAAAGACACAAAGATATTCGCAATCCCAATGGTGGTATTAAATCTTAAGGCAACGCCATACCAAAAATATGAGAGCGGATCTGCTCCATATAGAGACATGTTTGCGAACACGACACCCAGTCCTAAAAGGAAAGAACCCAGGATGATATTTATAATTTTTTTACTGTTTTTTGTTTTCATAGGCTTATTCATATTATAGACTATTTTAGGGTTTTAAAAAAGGACGACTTTCGTCATCCTTCAACACTTATTCTTTAGGTTTTGGCAAAATAAAGACTTGCTCTTCAGATTTGGACATTAAATGTTTTCCACGTGCATAGTTTTGCACATAATTGGAATCAGAGAGCTTTGCTTTCAATCCTTCTAAATCTTCATTGTCTTTTTCAAGTTCCTTGATTTCTTGTTCAATTAAGACAAGGTCCTTTTTAGTTTGTGAAGATTTCATCATTTCTTTCACGGCTTCGTTTAAAAGTAACACAGATGCGACCACAAAGAATAGAGCGACAATGTTGATTAAACCTTTTTTAAGCGTGAATTTTCTTCTTCTAGAAGACATAATCATACTCCTTTATTTTTGTTTCATGATAAATTGAGTCATGAATATTGTACTAAATCTCAAAAACTTTGCAAGTTTTCACACAAAGCTTTCATTTTAGTCTTGTTTTGGAATGTGTTTGTCGAAGATTAATTCAAAGTATTTCGGCGCATCTTTATGCATTTTTTCACTCATATAGGTAATGAGGATACGAATGTGTCTGTGTTCAAAACGAATTTCAACTTCATCACCAATTTGGACATCACTGGATGGTTTGGCAATGACATCATTAATTAAAATACGATCATCATCCGCCAACATTTTCGCTACTTGACGTCTTTTAATGACTTTTGAAACTTTTAAATATTTATCGACTCTCATAAATTACCTTCCTTTTGTTTTACATTTTCTAAAATATAAAGCACATCCTCAAACCAAAAATCATGAATGGGGATATCCAGTGATATTTGTTTGTTGAGGTATTTGATCTTAATATCAAAAGATCTTTCACTGACAATTTCAAAAAGCTGTGTACCATCCATATGATCTGAATACGCTTGTGTAAATTTCAGTTCTACTTCATTACGTTTTTCTTTAAATGTGTCAATACGGGGATCTTCTAAGAAAATTTCAAGACGTTTTTTCTCCATCAACATCTCAACCGCATGGGGGAGTTTACCGTATCGATCTTTCAGTGATGTAAGCATAATTCTTAAATCTTTAATCGAATCAATCTTATCAATCGCTTGATATAAATCTAATTTTTCTTGATCATCCGTGGTAAATTTCTCTGGTAAATACCCTTCAATGGGTAAGTTGAGGGGACTTTTTGTTTCTTTTGGTTTTTTACCTTGTTTTATTTCAATGGCTTCTTTGAGTAACTCTACATATAGTTCAATCCCAATAGAATCAATGAATCCTGATTGATTGCCACCTAAAAGTTCCCCTGCACCACGAATCGTTAAATCACGCATCGCAATTTTATAGCCACTGCCAAGGCTTGTGAATTCTTTGATGGCTTGAAGTCTTTTCGTGGCGACTTCTGTCAGGTTTTGTTTTTGAGGCACGATAAAGTAAGCGTACGCTAAGCGATCACTTCTTCCAACGCGTCCTTTAATTTGATAAAGCTGTGATAAACCAAAACGATGTGCATTATCGACCAAAATTGTATTCGCATTGGGAATATCAATCCCTGTTTCGATGATGGTTGTGGTGACCAGCACATTAATTTCTTTATTAATAAAACGAATCATCACATCTTCAATTTCATCTTTATCCATTTGACCATGGGCAACACCTACTTTTGCATCAGGGATGTTCATTTGAATTTGTGTTGCGACGGTATAAAGCTGTTGTACATTGTTATAAAGATAGAAGACTTGGCCATCTCTTGAGAGTTCTTTTTGAATGACATCATAGATGGTTTTTTCATTTTTCTCAATCACATAAGTCATTACTGGTAAACGATTTGATGGGGGTGTGTTGAGTTGTGACAATGAACGAATCCCAATTAAAGACATTTGTAAGGTTCTTGGAATTGGTGTCGCACTGAGTGAGAGGACATCCACATTGACTTTATATTCTTTAATCTTTTCTTTATGTTGTACCCCAAATCGTTGTTCCTCATCAATGATAAGTAATCCCAAATCATGGGGTTTGACATCACTTGATAGCACACGGTGTGTTCCAATGAGAATATCAATATGGCCTTCTTTAAATTTCTTGATGATGGCTTTTTGTTTGGTGGGGGAGACAAATCTGTTTAATACTGCTACGGTTACGGGATAGTTTTCAAAACGCTTTTTAAAGGTTTCTGCGTGTTGATTACTTAGAATGGTAGTTGGACATAGGAAGATGACCTGTTTCTCGTCTACAACGGCTTTAAATGCCGCTCTGATGGCGACTTCAGTTTTCCCAAAGCCAACATCCCCACAAAGAAGGCGATCCATGGGTTTTTCTGATTCCATGTCTTCTTTGATTTCATTAATCGCTATTTTTTGATCAGGGGTCAGTTCATATTCAAAATCATTTTCAAATTCAATTTGGTATTTGGTGTCTTTACTAAAACTGTATCCACTTGATTTAGAACGATCCGTATATATTTGAAGTAGTTTCTCTGCCACATCATCAATATTTTCTTTAATACGTTCTTGATTTTTTCGCCAAGTATTTGTGCCAAGTTTACTGAGTCTTATGGCAAGTGCATCTGATGAGATATATTTTCTTACCAAGTTAAACTGTTCCAATGGCACAAAAAGTTCATCACCACCATGGTATTGAATGCGCATGAAGTCTTTATGAATGCCATCAATTTCTTTGGTAGAAATACCCATGTATTTACCAATCCCGTATTGTCTGTGAACCACATAGTCGAAAGTATCCAGTTCGTTGAGTCTGTGTAGACTTTCTGATTGGAAGAACTTCTCATCATAACGGTATGTTTTTCGTTTGTATTTAAAGAGTTCTTTTTCTGAGTATAGGGTGGTATTGAGATCATCTAAAATGATACCTGTTTCTAAAGCTTGTAAATGGATATAAAGCCCGTTTTCAGTTTGACCACTAAATCTTTCATAAACAATGTTTTCTTTTACCAAATGGTTGATCGTTTCTTCTAAAGCTTTTTCATCAAGACATAGAATAACGCGACTTCTTTTTGCTTCATTTTCAATAATTTTTAAGGTATCTGTGAGTTCATTCGCTACAATGTTTGATGCATGCCACGGTAAGATGAGCCCTTGTTCAGATTGAAACTTTACACTTTTATAAGCATCTAAAGATAAGAGTTTTTCTGGGTTTTCATATAAATTTGTACTGGGTAAAAGTAAATCACTTTCAAAGCGTTCATGAATAAATTCACTCATGTCTTCTAAGGAAACTTTGATGGTATGATCTAGTGCATCTATGGGAAAAAGGAAGACTTTTGCTTTGTCGATATAATCTAAGATCGTACTATAATCATCCCAGTACGCAAGATAAGGGTACATATCATCTTCATATTGCATATTTTTTAGAAGTTCTAAGTTGAGATAGACTTCTGCATGAAGTTCATCTGATTTTCCTTTGAGATCTTTTTGAATGTTTGTGTCAATGTCTTTTAAATCTTCATCTGTTAAAAGGACATCACTTGCAAAAATAAGGGTTGCTTCATTTTTTTCTTCAATGGAGCGTTGTGAGTCAATATCAAAGCTTCGAAGACTTTCTATTTCCACATCAAAGAATTCAATCCTTAATGGATTTTCTTCTTGTATGGAATAAACATCACAAATTCCACCTCTTAGGGCATAGGTGAAGGGTCTTTCAACATATTTAACACGTCTGTAGCCCATACTTTCTAAAGTTTGGACTAAAGTACCTGGTTCAATTTCCATGCCGACTTTTAAATTGAGTATTTTATCTTGTAGTGTTTCTTTATGACTGATTTTTCTTAAAGTAGACATGGCGCTTACAAGACAAATGTCATAATCTTCTAAAATAACATCGTAAAGCGTGGCAATACGGTGGTATTTGAGATGATTGGAGCTGGCAATGGCTTCAATACGCAGTGACTCTTCATGAGACAGTGTTACAATTTTTAGAGTTTCATCTAAGCTTAAGAGTAAACTTTTTATATTTTCGAGTTGAACATCATTTTCCTTCACGACAAAAAGCGGTGCATTTTGTTGAAGGTGTGCACCGTATATCAACAAGCTTTCTTGGACATCACTTAAGTGTGCCGCTTGTTTTGTATGATCAAGAAAGTATTTGACTTCTTGATGTGTGGATAAATAATGTTTTAAAAATTCCATATCTTAATTATAGCGATTCATTAAATCTAAAAGGGGCATACCTTCTAGATAATCGACAACACAATCTGCTGCCTTTTGAACCGGTGTGTCTTTATCGAGTTTTCCTAAGACGTAGTCTTTGGTTTCAATCATTTTGTTGTTTCCGATACCAACTTTGAGGCGTAAAAAGTTTTGTGTACCAAGTCGATCAATGATATTTTGAACGCCTTTTTGACCGCCAGATGAGCCTTTATCACGCAGGCGTAATTTGCCCAGTTCTAAATCTAAATCATCAGTAATCACAAAGAGATCACTTTCATCCAGGTTGTAGTAGTTTAAGATCTCTAAAACTGCTTCACCTGATAAATTCATGTATGTTTGTGGTTTGACGAAAATAACTTTTTCCATATTCACAAACCCTTCGCCAATTAAAGCTTTGAATTTTCTTGTGTTGACTTGAATATTGAGTCTTTTGGCTACTTCATCAAGAATTAAAAATCCAACGTTGTGGCGTGTTTTTTCATATTGTTTTCCTGGGTTTCCAAGACCAATTACTACTTTCATTTTATCACCTTTTTAGTTTTAAAAAGAATAAGGTTGCCCTTATTCTTTATTTTCATCATAAATAATTTTTAAGTGTCGTTTTCTACCTGAATCTTCACTCTTTGTGCGAACTTTTGGCATGTTGGTGAGTTCTTGGTGAATGATGCGTCTTTCATCATTGGGCATGGGGTCCAGTGAAGCATCAATTTTTGAACGACGTACTTTTTTACCCACACTTCTTGCGAGTGCGCGTAATCTTTGGTAACGCTCTTCTTTATAGTTGTTGATATCTACAAATACATAAAAGCGACGTTTGAATGTGGAATTGACCACTTGTCTGATTAATGTGTTTAATCCTTGAAGTGACTGTCCGTTTTTCCCAATAAGAATACCGTTATTGGGGGCATTTAAATTAATATTTAAATTATTTTTTGTGAGTTTAATTTCTTTTTCGACTGCCATATCCAGTGCATCAAAGAATTTGCTGAGATATGCATCGACGAAATCTTCAACATCTTTTGGAGTGAATGCTTCAACGCTTACTGAAGCACCAAATCCTAAGAATCCTGTATTTTCTTCCAGTACATAGTAAGTAATTTCTTCAAGTGCAACATCTTTTTCTTTTGCGATTGAAGCCAGAACTTGATCTAATGTTTTTCCTGTATAAACGTTCATCATATCCTCCTTTTAAATCAAACCTTATTTATCGGTGTGAAAAATTTGTACGTAAAGTGTTGAGAGTAATCTTGTGATTGCTGAGATTCCCCAATAAACACTCATTCCAATGTTCCATGTAAAGGCAAGAAGTGTAATCATACCTAATGAGAAGACCATCATACCTTGTGGATTTGGACCTTGCTGTTGTTGTTTTGGTTGGTGTTTTGTTTTTCTATTTTGTAAGTATTGTGGTAAGAACATGGATAATGCTTGTGAGATTACCATGACAATATAGATTACAATATAAACCATATTACCTGAAACAAAACCATCTTTAGGTGTTCCTGATAACATATGTCCCATGAAACTTCCGTGGATGATTAAGTCTGCACGTTGTACTGCTTGGAAAACTGCCAAAATAATTGGGAGTTGAAGTAGTGTTGGAAGTAATGATCCCAACATGTTAATTTCATGTTTTTCGTAAAGCTTTTGAATTTCTTGTGCTTCCATCATTTGTGCTTGACGGTCTTCACGGCCTCTGTATTTTTCTTTAATACGGTTTACATGCGGTTGAAGTGCTGTCATTTTTTGTTGTTGCACGGTTGATTTGATGGTTGATGGGAGTTTTACCGCATCAATTAAAATCGTAACAATAATCAGTGACCAGAATGCACCCGTTTTTGATGCGACTAAGTTAAATAACTGAGCGATTGGCCAGATAATAAAGATCGCAAACCATCCATACCCTTCTTTACCCCATGGAAATGGGTCTGAAAGTTTGATGATATATTGTTCCATAATTTGTTTTGTTTCTGGATCAATGACTGATTTACAGCCTACCAGGAAAATCAACAGTCCTGATAAAATTAATAATTTCTTGTGTTTTTTCATAAAATTTTTCATTCATCTATCTCCTAACTTATACGAACACGTCTGTTACATTTTAACTTGTTTTAGTAAGTTTTCCAAGTCTTTTTTGTTTTCTTGAAATGTGGCGTGTAAATAAGTTTTCTTTACTATAAGTATCATATCTTTATTCATGTCTTCATCGTATAACGGGCGTATGATTTCCCGTACCTGTCTTTTAATCTTATTACGCATGACTGCATTGCCTGTTTTCTTTGGAACAGAGATGCCAATGCGCGCATATTCTTCTTTTTTATTTTTCGTATAAACGATAAAACTCTTTGAAGTACGATATTTTCGATGAGCGATGATCTCTTGAAATTCTTCGTTCTTCTTAACTCTAAATTCTTTCTTCATAATGACAAAAAAGTCACCCCTAAGGGTGACTCATTAAGCTGACAACTTACTTCTACCTTTTGATCTACGGCGTGATAGAACACGGCGTCCACCCACTGTTTTCATACGGGCTCTAAAACCATGGACCTTTTGGCGTTTTCGTTTGCTCGGTTGATACGTTCTCTTCATAGAAAACCACCTCCAGTTCTTTTTACATTTATACGAGAGCAAATGCTTTAAAAGCATACAGTATATAAAGTTTATTGTCAATTATATGCGTGTAAGAAAATAAAAATATTTTTATTTCACCCTTTTATCTTTAAATTTCTGAATTCCTTATATAAATATAGTTATGTGGAAAGATTAGTTTGTGAGTGTTTCCCTGGTTTTTCACATGTGGATAACTCTTGATTTATCGTATAAATTTATCTTATTTTTATGTGGATAACTCTTAAAAACATGTAAAAAGTTCCTGTTTAGTGAGATTTGTGGTTAAGTCACACTTGTGTTGTTGATAACTTGATTGTTTTTTTATAAAAATTTATTGTCCACGTGTATATCCACGTTAATATTTTATGATGGAAAGTTTCTTTGTGGAAAAGTAAATAAATGACTAAAACCCTTTATAGAGTGACTTTTATGATGTGTGTAAGTTGTTGTATATTTAATTTGTCCACATACTTATCCACATTATCCACATATGTGGGAAATCATTTTGTGTTTCAACAATTTATCCCCATTCGAAAGTTGTGGATAACTGTGGAAAACTATGAGTTATCCACTATAATAAGGGCTAAATGACGTTTTTTATTGGGGATAACTTTTTCGGACTGGATTTTTTCTTTTAGTTTGAGTTTTTATTTGCTATTATAAGGACACCAAGGAGGGTTTTATGACAACTTTTAATTTAAAACTTGATGATGTTTGGTCAGAAGTCAAAAGTTTGATCAAAAAGTCGGAACATTTCGATGAAACGATCTATCAAACGTATTTTGATAACTCAAGATTGTCAAATATCGATGGTAAAACGGCTGTGATCAGTGTTGAGTCTTACTTTCAACAAGTTATTTTGTCCAATGAAGTCTCCGTAATATCGCGTGCTTTGGGTAACATTTTAAATGTAGATGATATTGATTGTGAGGTCGTCATTCAATCGAAAGATAATGTGATGGCACAATTTGTCCAACAAGTAAAAAAAGAACCGGTTATTAAGGAAGATGGCATTATCCCCACGAATAATTTTGAAAATTTTGTGGTTGGTACAAGCAATAAAGAGAGTCATTCGGCAGCTTTGGGCTGTGCGTATCGACCTGGGCAGTTTTTTACCCCTTTATTTATATATGGAAATTCAGGTTTAGGAAAGACACACTTGCTTCATTCTATTGGAAACTATGTTAAAGATAAGAATCCAGATGCAAATGTACTTTATATCTCAAGTTCAGATTTTGTAAGACATGTCGCCAATTCTATCAGTAATGGTACAATTGAAGACTTTAAAGATCAGATGAATGATCTTGATGTGTTATTGATTGATGATATTCAGTTTATTGCTGGGAAAGAGAAATCACATGAGATTTTCTTCCATATCTTTAATGAATTGGTCAACAATAAAAAACAAATCGTAATCACAAGTGATCGCTTACCAACTGACATTAAAGGCCTTGAAGACAGGCTTATTTCAAGATTCTCATCTGGTTTATCAGTGGGTGTTGATACGCCAGAATTTGAAACTGCACTCGCAATTCTTTATATGAAGATACGTAACCAAAGTCTTGATCCGAATTTATTTTCTGAAGATGCTTTGATTTATATTGCGACAAACTTTTCAAAAGATGTACGTCAACTTGAAGGTGCATTGAATCGACTCTTGTTTTTCTCAATTGAGTTTAGTGAAAATGGCCATATTACATTAGATACCGCCATTAATGCATTCAAAGGGGATCATCAACCACCAAAAGAGATTGATCCTAAGATTATAAAGAAGATTGTGGCTGATTATTATGGTTTAACCATCACGCAATTAACAGGTAAATCCAGAACAAAAGCCATTTCTAATGCAAGGCATATTGCCATTTATCTTACCAGAAAGCATTTGGATATTGCTTACAATAAGATTGGTGAAGAATATGGTCGTCGTGATCACTCAACGATTATCAGTGCTTGCGATAAGATAGAAAAAGGGATTAAAAACAATCAACTTTTGGCCTCAGCCATTGAAGAGATTGAAAACAAATTAAGTGTGTAATCAACAATTTTATCCCTATGTTTCCCACACGAAATATGGTAAAATATAGTAGTATACAGTGGGTATTTGAGAGTTTTCCACTTATCCACAGTGCTAATAGTAATAAAGACACTTAAATATTATAAATATAACCGGGAGGAACCATGAAATTTTCTATTTATAAAAATGTATTTTTAAAGTCATTGAATTCAGTGGGTGCTGCAGCATCTGTCCATTCACCATTACCCATTCTTTCAGGGATTAAGCTCTCAGCTAAAGAAGATGGTTTATGGTTACTAGCCAGTGATACAAATATTACGATTCAAGAAAGAATTTTAATAAGTGATGATTCTAAACTTGAAATTGATAAATACGGTGAAGTTGTTTTAGATTCACGTTATATATCTGAAGCAGTTAGAAAATTAGACAGTCTTTATGTTAATTTTGAAATTATAGATGGTGCCTTATGTTTAATCAGTGGTAACAATGCGGAGTATGAAATCAACGGGGTAGATGCATCAAGCTTTCCAGACATTGATTTAAGTAAGCCAAACACAACCTTTAATATGCCTGCTTACAAATTAAGAGAAGTGATCAATCAAACGGCATTTGCGAGTGCTACCAGTGAAGAGCGTCCTATTTTTACAGGGGTGAACTTTATTTTAGATGGTAATGTTTTAAATGCTGTTGCGACAAACTCATACCGTCTTGCGAAAAAGACAGTAGAAGTTGATGTCAATGATCAATTCAATATTACAGTCCCTGCATCGAACTTAAATGAAGTTGTTAAAGCAATTGAAAGTAATGATGATGTAGAAATTGCTGTATCAAATAAAATTGTTCAATTCTATATTGGAAATAAACTGATTCAATCTCGTTTGGTGGATGGTTTATTCCCAGATATCAACCGTTTAATTCCAACAGAGTTCGCGTATGAACTTACCGTCAATACATCAGATTTAATTTCTTCAATTGATCGTTCTTCATTCTTAAAGTCTGATGGATATTGGAATGTTCGTTTAGAAGCTTCGACTGAAGGCATTCATATTTCTTCAAAAGCGCAAGAAATTGGATCCTCACATGAAACATTAAGCCCTATCGATTATAAAGGGGGTCAGTTTAAGATTTCATTCAGTGGTCGTTATATGATTGAAGCTTTACGTTCATTTAGAACTGAAGTTGTGAAAGTATTATTTGTGGGTGAAATGCAAGCCTTCATCGTTGTGAATCCAAATGATGATTCTGTGATTCAGCTTGTCTTACCTGTAAGAACTTTTGACTAATATTTAAAATGATGAAACAACGCTACTTGCCCTAGCGTTGTTTTTTAATGCATTTACATACTTTTTACGCATTTTTGTATATAAAGTGCCATAAATCTCACAATCGCCCTTAAACGCGCTTAAAACATGCTTTAACGTGATTTTTATCGGAAAATATGTTATAATAAGTGAGTTGAAAAGGGATGATATCGATGGATAAAAAAGAATATGTTATGAACTTAGGTCAGTTTTTAAAATTTGCGAATTATGTCAGTTCAGGTGGCGAAGCAAAACACTTAATTCATAGCTTTGAAATCACGGTCAATGGTGAAGAAGATAACCGCCGTGGAAGAAAACTTTACAGTGGTGATGAAGTGATAATCGATGGAGATGTTTATACCTTATCGTATGAAGATAGCATCGATTAATTTACGTAATTTTCGAAACATTGACACTTTCAGTGCATCATTTTCACCGCATTTAAATATATTTGTTGGAGAGAATGGTCAAGGAAAAACAAATATCCTTGAAGCACTCGTCTATTTATCATCGGGAAGATCATTTCGTGTGAATCAAGATAGCATTTTGATTCAACATGAAAAAGAACACGCAAAAATTGAAGCAAACTTAGATAATGACACTTCACTTTCTGTAGTGTTATCAAATCAAGGGAAATACATGATAGCCAACCAACAAAATATCGCAAAATTAAGCGATTTTATTGGTTTATGTAACGTTGTATTATTTCATCCTGATGATATTCAGTTCTATACCCAAGCCCCCAGAAAACGTCGAAGAGACATTGACTATGAGCTGGGTAAAAGCACCAAGACATATTTAGATAACTTATCCCGTATCAATCAACTCATACAAAATCGTAATGCTTTTTTAAAGCAAAATAAACAAGATGAAATATTCTTAGAAACCATGGATCAGCAAATTGCTGAACTTTCAGAATATATCATAATTAAACGTTTGGGATTCACAAAATTTATCAGTCATAATACAGAAAAGTACTATCAAATATTTTCTGATTCAAAAGATACCATTACTTTTGAATATGATGCCTGTATTGATTTAAATACTGACAACTATAAAAGTATGCTGATAAAGAAAATGAAAGATCATCGTCAAAGAGACTATGATTTAAAAATGACAAATATAGGGATTCATCGTGAAGACTTTATATTTAAAATCAATAAGGTAGAAGTGGTGCATACGATGTCTCAAGGTCAAAGAAGACTCTTGATGATCGCCTATAAACTGGCTGTGATTGATTGGTTTATCCAACATAACCAAGAAACACCCATCTTTTGTATGGATGATTTATTTTCAGAGCTGGATGCTTCGAAAAGAAAGATGGTTTTGGATCATTTAAATCCAAAGCTTCAAATATTCATCACCACAACAGATTTAAACTTTATTCAAACTGATAAAGAGAAAACAATCTTTGAAATATACAAAGCAAAGGCAAGGCTCGTAACATATGAATAAAAAAGTAGAACATTCGTATACATCCGATGACATTCAAGTCTTAGAAGGTTTAGAAGCCGTACGAAAAAGACCGGGAATGTATATTGGATCCACATCCTCAAGAGGGCTCCACCATTTAGTTTGGGAAATCGTCGATAACGCAATTGATGAGGCACTGGCAGGATATGCTGATGAAATTACGGTTACTTTAGAAAAAGATAACGTCATCAGTGTTGAAGACAATGGTCGTGGTGTCCCTGTAGGCATTCATGAGAAAACAGGGAAGTCAACAGCCGAAACAATTTTTACTATCCTTCATGCCGGTGGTAAATTTGGTGGTGGCGCGTATAAGGTTTCAGGTGGACTTCATGGTGTTGGGGGTGCAGCCGTTAACGCACTTTCTGAATTCATGGAAGTCAGTGTTTATCGTGATGGTAAAGCCTATTACTTACGTTTTGAAAACGGTGGTAATGTAGCTGTTCCTCTTGAAGAAGTGGGGACTGCAGAACATCAAGGAACCACGGTTCGTTTCAAACCTGATATTTTAATCTTTACAGAAGGCATTGAATTTCAACATGATATCTTAAGAGATCGCCTCAGACAATTGGCATTTTTAAATAAAGACATCAAAATTAATTTTGTCGATGAGAACTTAGAAGGTGACAATAAAGTCCAAGTTTTCCATTATGAAGGCGGAATTAAAGAATATGTTGAATTTATCAATAAAAATAAAAATCCAATCCATGAAGAAATTCTTTATGGCGAAGAGGAAGAAGAAGACATTATTGTAGAAATTGCGATGCAATATAATGATGGTTTCGCATCAGGTCTTTATTCTTTCTGTAACAACATTAATACACAAGAAGGGGGAACCCATGAAGATGGTTTCCGTTTGGCCCTGACCCGTGTGATTAATAACTATGCAAGAGAACATAACTTACTGAAAAAAGAAGATGACAACTTCCAAGGGGACGATGTTAGAGAAGGACTCACTGCGATTCTTTCAGTGAAACACCCTGATCCTCAATATGAAGGCCAAACAAAAACGAAACTGGGTAACTCAGAAGTACGCCGTATCGTTTCTAGTGCCTTTGGAACGATTTTCGAACGCTACCTACTGGAACACCCAGATGCAGCGAAAATCATCGTAGATAAGGCTGTAATTGCCTCTAAAGCGCGTGTTGCAGCTAAGAATGCCCGTGAATTAACGCGAAGAAAAGGTGCTTTAGAAATTTCATCACTCCCTGGAAAACTTGCAGATTGCTCCAGCCGTGATGCCAAAGAAAGTGAAATCTTCATTGTGGAAGGGGACTCTGCGGGTGGGAGTGCCAAACAAGGGCGTGACTCAAGAATCCAAGCGATTTTACCTCTAAGAGGTAAGATTTTAAACGTAGAAAAAGCAAGACTTCACCGTATCTTTGATAACAGTGAAATCCGTATGATGTTTACCGCTTTTGGTACAGGGATTGCGGATGAAATGGATCTAGAGAAACTCAGATATCATAAAATTGTCATCATGACGGATGCGGACGTTGATGGGGCACATATTCGTACCCTACTCCTTACATTCTTCTACCGTTTCTTAAGACCCTTGATCGAACAAGGTCACATTTATATTGCACAACCCCCACTTTATAAAATATCTCGAGGCAGAAAAGAAGATTATGCCTATGATGATGAAGAATTAGAACTATTAAAAGAAGAATATGGCGAACGCTATGACATTCAACGTTATAAAGGTCTTGGTGAAATGAATCCTGAACAACTTTGGGATACAACCATGAACCCTGAAACACGTGTCTTAATTCAAGTTCAAATTGAAGATGCCATGGCAGCCGATGAAATTTTTGAAACGTTAATGGGTGATGAAGTTGCCCCAAGACGTGAATTTATCTTAGAAAACGCTCAGTTTGTTACTGATTTAGACTATTAGGAGGCAGTATGGATTTTAGTAATAGAGATCGAATTAAACCCATAAATATTGCGGATGAAATGAAAAAATCATTCATTTCTTACTCAATGTCTGTTATTGTATCTCGTGCACTTCCTGATGTTCGAGACGGATTAAAACCCGTACATAGACGTATTTTATATGCCATGTATGATTTGGGAATTACATCAGACAAATCATATAAAAAATCAGCAAGAATCGTTGGGGATGTACTGGGTAAGTATCACCCCCATGGTGACTCATCAGTTTATTATGCAATGGTAAGAATGTCACAAGACTTCTCATATCGTTATATGCTTGTGGATGGTCATGGTAACTTTGGTTCCATCGATGGTGATGGGGCTGCGGCCATGCGTTATACGGAAGCCCGTATGTCAAAATTATCCATGGAAATCTTAAGAGATATCCGTAAAGAAACCGTTGATTTTGAACCAAACTACTCAGAAGAAGAACAAGAACCAACTGTCATGCCTGCACGTTTCCCAAACTTACTTGTGAACGGTGCATCAGGGATTGCGGTTGGGATGGCCACAAACATTCCACCTCATAACTTAAATGAAGTGATCAATGGCCTCATTGCATATATTGACAATCGTGACATCAGTGTTATGGAACTTATGGAAGAATATATCCATGGTCCTGACTTTCCTACAGGTGCTTATATCTTAGGAAGATCAGGCATCAAATCAGCCTATGAAACAGGTCGTGGATCTGTGGTTATGCGTGCTAAAGTGGATACACAAGAAATGAAAAATGGTCGCTTTAGACTCGTTGTGACAGAGATTCCTTATCAAGTGAATAAGGCAAGACTTATTGAAAGAATTGCTGAACTTGTCCGTGAAAAAGAAATCGAAGGGATTACTGATTTACGTGATGAATCAAACCGTGAAGGGATTAAAGTCGTCATTGAACTAAGACGTGATGTTCAACCAGAAGTGATTTTAAATCAACTGTATAGAATGACTGCTTTACAATCAACATTTGGTGTCAACATGCTTGCTTTAGTGAACCGTGAACCAAAACTCATGGGAATCTTAGAAGTCATGGATCATTATCTCAATCACCAAATTGAAATTATTGAAAGACGTACCCGTTTTGACTTAAATCGTGCAGAAGCAAGAGCCCATATCTTACAAGGACTCATGATTGCCCTTGATCATATTGATGAAATCATTCGTATTATCAGAAGCAGTCAAAATGATGCTGAAATCACCAAAAAATTCATTGAACGCTTTGGATTGAGTGAAGTTCAATGTAAAGCCATCTTAGATATGGCCTTAAGACGTTTATCAGGTTTAGAACGTGAAAAAATTGAAAATGAATTTAATGAACTTCAAGTTGTCATTGATGATTTAAAAGACATTTTAGAAAATCACAGCCGTGTACTTGATATTATTAAAGAAGAAATGTTAGTAATTAAGGATAAATACGGTGATGATCGTCGATCAGAGATCATTGAAGCGGATATCGACATGCTGGATGAAGATTTAATTCCAGTTGAAGATATTGTAGTTGCTTTAACCGCCAATGGTTATATTAAACGAACATCAGTTGAATCCTTTAATGTTCAAAATAGAGGTGGACGCGGTGTCAAAGGAATGGCGACCTATGAAGAAGATTATGTTGATCAATTCATATCCATGTCAACCCATGATTACCTCATGTGCTTCACCAATACAGGACGCGTATTTAGAATGCGAGGGTTCAATATCCCAAGTGCTTCAAGAACTGCACGTGGTATTCCTGTAGTAAACTTACTCAACTTAAATGAAAGTGAAAATATTCGAACCATCGTCGGTGTCAGCCGTGATGATGAAGAAAGTAAATATGCATTCTTCGTCACAAAGAATGGTATTGTAAAACGTGTTGCACTTGAAGAGTTTGATTCAATCAGACAAACAGGTAAAATTGCGATTACACTGAAAGATGATGACGAACTGGTGTCTGTAAGACGTACAACCGGTGACAATGAAATTTTCATTGGTGGAAAAAATGGTAAAGCCATTCGATTCCACGAAGAAGAAGTACGTGTCATGGGACGTAGTGCCTCAGGTGTTCGTGGATTCAATGTCGATGGATCAGAAGTGGTCGGTGTTGCGACAGACCGTGATGGAGACTACATCTTAGCCATTACAGAAAATGGTTATGGTAAACGAACCAGAATGGAAGACTACCGTCTCACTAAACGTGGTGCCAAAGGTGTCATCACCATTAACATCACAGATAAGAATGGAGACCTTGTTGCTTTAAGAGCCGTTGATGGATCTGAAGAAACACTCATCATCACCAATGATGGTACCGTCATTCGCTTCAATGTTGAAGATGTTGGTGTCTATGGCAGAAATGCAATGGGCGTGAAACTCATCAACGTTCGTGATGAAACCAAAGTTACTTCCGTCGCTTTATTCAGAGATTCTGAATGTGATGAAGACTGTGAAGAAACTGAAGCAGTCGAAGAAACAGAATAGAATATAGGGTAAATTTGGAAAATTACAAATTTACCCTTTTTTAATGCATTAAATTTTAAAGACTAAAACACCCATAAAACCCACTACATAGTGACTTTTAATAACTTTTCACTCATTTAAACGAACCTCTCATTCGCAAAATTAACTTTCAAACTCAACAACAACCTTGTTTGTTTAATGTAATTTTTAGTAAAATTCATGAATTTTATAATATCTTCAAAATAATTCAACAAATGTCAAAAAAATACAAAAAAAATAGTGTCCATACTAAATGGACACTATTTGACCTCTAATCTAAATATTCAATTTCTATCATGTTGACATCATCGACTGTGAATTCTTTTTGAGCATCTTGAGAATAGTAGGCTGCCAATTTCTAATATCAAAAAAGGAAAATCAATGATAAATGCAATGATTGAGATTGGCTATGATGCAATGACGATTGGTAATCATGAATTTGATTTTGGACATGAAAATTTATCGAGTTTAAAAACAAAATTCCATGGTATTGATTTGTTAATGCTTTCTAACAATGTAATTAAAGACGGTTCTGAAATGTTCCAGCGATATGAAGTTATTGAAAAAGATGGCCATAAGGTTGGCATTATCGGGGTTACAACACCTGAAACAGTCACTAAAACACATCCCAATAATACAGTTGGCATTTCATTCACTGAACCTTTAACAGAAGTGAAGAAAGATTTAATTGCACTTGAAGCGGAATCTGATTTAGATTTGGTTATTGTCTTAGCTCACTTAGGCAGTGATAAAGAAACGAAAGACTCCGAACGTGGAGATATCCTTGCTAATAATCTATCTGCTTTAAATTATGGTGTCCCTATAGTTGTTATTGACGGACATTCACATACAGCAGTAAATCCATCTAAAATAATTGGAAATAATGTTTTATATGCTCAAACAGGAGAATATATCGATAATATAGGTCATATTGAAGTGAATAAAAATGATTTTACAAAATCAAAAGGATTTTTAGTAGCGACCGATTCTCTTGAAGTACCAAAAGAAACAACTGATATTTTAGATGCTGAAACAGAAGCTAAAGCTGATTACGATGTTATTGCGGGTGAAATCATTCTTGAAAATTTCCCATTAAATTTAATTAGTGATCGTAAATATTCACGAACACAAGAAACTGCATTAGGTAATTTAATTGCTGATGCTACAATGGCATATGGAAAAGGTTTTGTTAAAAAACCAGACTTAACAGTAATTAATGGTGGTGGTATTAGAGCCGATCTTAATGTAGGAAAAATAACAAAAGGTGACATCATTGCTGTTCTACCATTTGGTAATATGTATTCAAGTATTGATGTTACTGGTCAACAATTAATTGATATGTTTGAACATTCATTAAGAACACCCATGGAATTAGACGAAAATGGAGATTACATCCAAAATGAAAATGGTACTTATTTACTAGGTCAAAATGGTGGTTTCCTACATGTTTCAGGAGCTAGAATTGACTACAGCCCATTTAATGAGCCAGGAAGTCGCGTTTTAGGGTTATTCATCGAAGTAGATGACGGCCAATATGAAGAAGTAGATCCTAAAGGCAATTACGTTTTAGGAACTAATGATTTCTTAGCATTTGGTGGAGATGGATATAATATGCTCGGTGGAGAGCGACTTGAAGGTGCAGGATTAGAAGAAGTATTAATTGAATTCTTATCCGCTAAAGCTAGATTTGTTGATTTAGATAAATATAAAGTTCAATTCCCAACGACCAGAATTGTCCAACAAACATTTAGTGATGCGACAGTTTCTTCAATTAATGAACTATTAGAAGAACTCAGTGATGTTGATGAAACACTCTATACAGAAAGCTCATATAAAGCATTCGCTGCTGCATATGCAGCATTAGAAGCATATTTAGATAATGAAATGTTGTTAGAACATGAGTTACTGGCGTTAATTGATGATTTAGATGCAGCATACGCCGGGTTAGAAGAAGTTGAAGTCGTTGTGCCTAAAGAACCAAAGCCAGAACCAAAACCAGAGCCAACACCAGAACCAGAAGCACCAAAAACACCTGAAACAGATAAATTACCTGCTACAGGATCTGTAAGCCTTGCTTATCCAGCAATTGCTTTACTTAGCGTTAGTTTAATCATTAGCTTAATTTCTAGAAGAAAAGAATAATTATTTAAATACGCCGCTTACAACGACAGCATTTAAGGACTCAAAACTGATTTGGGTCCTTTTTTCTCAATTGACATCAGTCTCTTAAATCTTTATAATAGGGATAAGTCTAAGACGGGGATAAAGATAAGGAAACATGTTTAGAGAGATGTTGGTTGGTGAAAAACATTCATGTTAATTATTGGTTCTACCCCTGAGATATCCGGCAAACAACCGTTATCTGTTTAAGAAATGTTTCACGTGAAACATTTGAAGTAGGGTGGCACCACGATTTAATCGTCCCTAGAGGGTGTTTTTTTTATTTTTAGGAGGAAATTATGTTAGATATGAACTTATTCAGGACCAATCCTGAACTCATCAAAGAGAATTTAAAGAAAAAGTTTCAAGACCATAAAATTGAAATGGTAGATGAAATCATTGAAAAAGACGCATCTTATCGTCAAATTAAAACAAGAGCTGACGAGTTAAGAGGCTCAAGAAATGCACTCTCAAAAGAAATTGGCCAACTTATGGGTCAAAAGAAAAGAGAAGAAGCAGAGGCTGTTAAAGCTAAAGTTCAAGAATTGGCGTCAGAACTTAAAGAATTAGAAGTTCAAGAAGGGCCATTACTCGAAGAAATTAACCAAATGGTCATGCAAATCCCTAATATTATTGCGGATGATGTACCCATCGGTAAAGATGATACAGAAAATGTCGAACTTTACAAAGTAGGGAAACCAGAAGAAAAAGGATTTGAAGTACCTTATCATGTCGATATTATGGAATCTTTCAATGGTATTGATCTAGACAGTGCGAGAAAGACCAGTGGTCATGGGTTCTATTACCTACAAAAAGACATTGCAAGACTTCATTCAGCTGTGACTGCTTATGCACGTGATTTCATGATTGATCGTGGTTATGATTATGTTATTCCACCATTTATGGTAAGAAGCCACGTAGTTACTGGTGTTATGAGCTTTGAAGAGATGGAAAACATGATGTATAAGATTGAAGGAGAGGACCTTTATCTTATTGGAACCAGTGAACATTCCATGGTAGGGAAGTTCATTGACACAATTCTTGAAGAAAAAGACTTACCACAAAAACTTACATCTTACTCACCATGCTTCAGAAAAGAAGTAGGGGCACATGGTATTGAAGAACGTGGAGTATTTCGTATTCACCAATTTGAGAAACAAGAGATGGTCGTCGTATGTAAACCAGAAGACAGTGCCGAGATGTTTGAAGAACTCATTAAGAATTCAGTCGACTTCTTTAGGACATTAGACATTCCAGTACGCGTTTATGAGTCATGTTCGGGAGATTTGGCTGATTTAAAGCATAAAGGTGTTGATATTGAGGCTTGGTCACCAAGACAAAAACAATACTTTGAAGTAGGATCATGCTCAAACCTCACAGATGCACAATCAAGAAGACTTAAAATCCGTATCAATAAAGAAAACGGAGAGCGTGTCTTTGCGCATACATTAAACAATACAGTTGTTGCACCACCAAGAATGCTCATTGCTTTCTTAGAGAATAATATCCAAGAAGATGGTAGTGTGCTTATTCCAAAAGCATTACAACCTTATATGGGATTCAATAAAACGTTAAAAGCATAATAAAAAGCCTGTAAGTATCAAAACTTACAGGCTTTCTTACTATTCTAAGTGTTCTAATATTTTATGAATCACTGCATCATCAGTATTTTTACCAATCACTTCATATGCATGTTCTTTTAATCCTTCAGCACCGTTTTCAACAACATAGCCATACTTCGCGATTTGAATCATTTCTAAATCATTGAAGTAATCACCAAAAGAAACGACTTCTTCAGGTTTGATGTCATATTTGTCCATTAAAATTTGTAGGGATTTCCCTTTATTAACACCTTTTTTCGTAACATCAATCCAAACATCACCAGATTCAACACCATGTAGACCTTCATCAAGTTTGTTTTCAATATGGTTGAGATAGTTCTCATGACTGTCATTTAGACTTA
>RRZU010648473.1_pt1 | contig 23213 bp, 16 predicted proteins | sample 2165561 | NCBI WGS metagenome assembly RRZU01 (sample SAMN10456909, study PRJNA506462) | wastewater metagenome | isolation source: wastewater sludge | place: USA: Moscow, Idaho | reverse complement strand
TTTGGGAAGACTTATTTCGTAACCGGAACCACGGGATGGCCGGTCATGGTTTTCATCAGGTATCGCACGGTATCAGTTTCCAAGCTGAACGAAATACGACCGTCAGTGCCAACGTAGTAGTTGCGGCTATTGAGCAACTTCTTGATTTCTTGGCGGGACTCTTGACTGTAGCAAACCACCAAAGCCATTTTGTCGCCGTCGAAGTCAGCGCCCAATTTCGCAAGCCGGGCCGGATTAGGCGACATGGCGTTGAAGAAATCCCCAGAAGACGGGAAGTTAATAGCTACGGGCTTGGAGTGATCGATTTCCCAATCGTCACCCAACGGAGCACGTTTATCAGACTTGATGGTGGGTTTGAGGAAAAGCATGCAGGGGTAGATACTCCCGTATCCCGTAACAGGATAGCGAGTCGCCACTGCAGGATACTCTCCTGATTTCTCGTAGACTGAGAGATACATCAGCTCAGTGAATGTCAAAGGAGTGACATTCGCTTGCATAGACGGATCAGGCAGTTCTTCGATGTCTTGGATGATCTTGAAGGTGCCTTCGCCCTTGTAGATCAAACCCAGCCAGTGGCCTTCAATCTCAATGCGTTTATGACGCATGGCTTCTTCACCGTAGAGATTGATGATGCGATCTAAACCTTCATCGGTCATGTAGTCATCGTAGTTGGTAGGGTCTACCTTGACGGGTACTTTCTTTAAGGTCTTCTTATCTACCAGGAACGCTGGAGCATTCGGGCCAGTGAAGACTTTAGAGAGAAAACCACTGCGCAGCTGGTACTTAGTGACCGGCAGCGTAGCTTTGAGGTATTGAAAAAGCCCCACCACGGTGTGGTTAAAGTCCACACCACCGGGCTCATTGAGGTCTTGGGTAGTGATGTTGGTGGTGGTGATCACATTACGCGTGCCATTCCATACAGCACGGCTAGCCCAGCCACCCATCAGGAGTTTGCGCTTGCCTTCAATCAAAGCCTGCAAGCTATCGTAGATTTTGTTGAACCCCATCTGGATAGCGTAGCGTTGGTTATCGAGCTTATCGATATTGGAGCGCACCATGCTTGGAACGATCGAGTTACTCATCATGAGCAGCCGACGATACATGTTGTTGAACTCATCTTCAGATTCCCGGCCATCAGCTTCGATCTCGTATTCACGAAGACCAGCAGGCATGACTACGACTTTGTCGGTCAAGGCTACGTTCATGTACTTCTTGATCACACCGATGTTGATATCGCGAATTTCACTATTACGCTGCTCGTATTGGATGTCTTTCCATTTACTCAGAAAGAAGTTGTACCCGGTGCGTCCGTTCATTTGATCGGACTTGACGAAGTCTTTGAGTTCTTCGTCCCAGATAGCGTAACCTTTTCCAGAGAGGATTTCATGGTACAAATGCTTGAGCTGTCCAAGCACTGCGTAGATTTGCGGATGCAATACTGGCACCTTGATGTCGATGTAAGAGAAACGGCGATTGCGGTTCTCCTCACCAATTCGACCAAAGATACTGATAGAGAACAATCCATCTTCATGGAAGTTCTTGGTAGCACCATCAAAGATGTCCAAACTACGAACTGGCTTGATTGCGCCAATGGCGCTTTCATTGAGCTCTAAGATCGTAATGTTGAATGGAACATTCAAGTTACTCATGTTTCGCCTTTAGTTCTGAGTGCAGCTATTGGGGTGCCTGGTAGGCCTAGCTGCAAATCGTTTGAAATGCTTTTACTTAACAAACCCTGTTTAAGCACCAAACATGATAGGCACTTCGTTAAAAAGTGCTTTATTATATTTGGCTTTTCCTGGGTTTTGTGACCAAATCATTCTTGGCTGGAGTTTTTTACACATGGCTAATGACAAAGATATAAAAACCAAAGACCCGATGGCTGATGATGAACTCAATAGCCTGAACTTTGATTTTGCAGGTGATCAAGTACCTGATGATCGCACTGCGACCACTAAGCTGCGTGATGCAGTGATTCGTTCGAGTAAGAACAAGTTAACCGACAGCACTACTTACACCAAGCTGGCTAAACGTGCTCTTCCTAAAGAGTACGGAGAGGCAGCTGATAACATCGGTGTCGTTACTGACACCATGAAGAAGACCTACGATACTGCTGCCAAGCAAGTCAAGCCTGTAGCCAGTGATCTGGCCAAGCAAGTAGACAAGCTCGTTCCTGAGAGCGCTAAGCGCACTAAGGGTTTGCTCAAGCGTATCCAAGATTGGGGCTCGGACAAACCTACTGTCAGCAATGACGAGGAAGCCCAGCGCAATCAGAACATCTCCAATGAGTTAGCAGAAGTCTTCAAGTTCCAGATGCAGGAACAAGTCCGCAAGGACAATGTCGACAGCGCTAACCAAAAGGTTCAAGAGTCTTTGTCGTTCATGCGACACAAAGACCAGATGTCAGCACTGAACAACATTGCGTCTTCTGTACGTAATCTGGTACTCTACAACAGCCGTGTGAACGCCGCTTACCAGAAGAAATCTCTGGAGCTGCAATACCGTAGCTACTACTTGCAAGCAGACATGCTCAAGGAAGCCAAGCAAGTCGGTGCTGACACCGTAGCTCGTTTGGATGCGATTGCCAAGAACACAGGTTTGCCTGACTACGTGAAGCTGCGCACTAGCGAAGCTTTCAAAGAGCAGTTGCGCAATCAATTCATGCAAAGCATGGGTAACGGGTTGTTTGGTAGTAGCCGCGACTTTGTAAAACAATTTGCAGGCAATCTGTCTAAGAAGGCTCTAGGTAGTGTTGGTAAGTTCACCCAAGCTGCTAGTGCTGCTAGCTTTGGGGCTGAACAAATCTCTAGCATGAACGACATGGGTATTGGTCCTAAAACCAGTACACTGGAGTTTGGTGCTGAGATTGTCGCCGATAACATCTTTGACGAAGTCATGATCCGCTTGGGCAAGAAGCTCGGTGGCGTAGCGGGTAAGAACAAGACCGTGCAAAAGGGTGCACGGATGCTGGGTAATATCAATCGCGATGGTGCTAGCACGGTGCGGGAATTTACCCGCAACAACTACGACAGTGATGAAGACGATAACTTTGGCACTAAAGCCAAGAAGATGGCGCTGCGTGGTCTGCAAGGGATAGCGCAAGCCGGTATGCCTGGTAGCGGACAGAACACAGCTCTGGAAACGGATAGTCTTGCAGGAATGCGCGATGTCAGTGGCGGTATCACCAACCAAGCTAACAAGTCACTGACAGAAATCATCCCTGGTTATCTGGCACGTATCTTGCGTGAATTGCAAGTCACTCGCACTAAAGACGAGAGCATTGGGCTGTCAGTCTACGACTTTCAGCGCAATAAGTTCACCACGGATAAGAAACTGACAGCCGATATCAAAGAGTCTATTGTTTCTTCTGACACCAAGAAGGACATGGCTTACGCTACTGACAATCTGTTTCGTAATCTGCCAGGTTACGACGATCTGTCTGGTGAAGAAAAGCGTGAGCTGGCTTTGCACGTTATGCAGCAGCGCATGCAGGGTAACTCCTTGAGTGCTGAGCACCTAGCTAGGCCTGGCCGTTATAGCAACGAAAAGCATGCTGAGAAACTCTCTGGCTTGTTCCGCCAGGGTTTTAACATTGGCGCTGACGGTAAGATCATGGATGAGGAAAGCAAAGTTCGTGACTCTGCTTTCCGTGATCGTGCTGCGCGTTATGGTGACTCGATCAAGAACAACAACTCCTTGATTCAAGGACATGTTAACGCAGGGCAGCTAGAGCAGCTGCGCGCTACTGGTTACTACGATGAAGCCTCAGGCGGCATCAATATTGACAAGATTCTTCGCGATAGCGTCTCAGGTGTAGGTCGCACTGCAGCTTCTGACGTGAACGTTAAAGAAGGGATCACGAAGTTCGATCCTAAACAAGCCTTGAGCATGATCGGTAAAGTACCAGTCTCTCAATGGCAGTACAAGAAAGACTCTGCACATTTTGATGGTAAGCAGCATATTGGCCCTATGGCCCAAGATGTCAATGCTACTATGGGTGAGAAGTTTGCTCCTGGTGGAAAGAAGATCGACTTGGTCAATCTCAATGGATTGGCTATGTCGGGTATCCAGGGACTCAATGCCCGTATGAAACAACTCGAAGGTGATGACTCTGGGACTAACCCTCAGGTGAAGTTGCTCACTGACATCGAGAAGAACACCCGTGCTTTGGCCATCATCAGCGTAAGCAATGGTGGAGCTAACGGCATTCGCGGTAAAGACCGTACTAACTCCCAGATCCTCAAGGATGTATTGGGAGATTCGACGTATCTGGCATCTGGATTGGGTAAAGCCGTTCTGGATGAGCTGGGTAATCAATACAACGCAGGTAAACGCCGCGTTAAGGACGCTTACGACAATGTGATTGCTCCTGCTGGCCGTAAGGCTAAGGAGTTGGCTCTGTCAGCTTTTGATAAAGCCAAAGACCAGTACGACATTGCTAAGGAGTCTTGGGACTTGTATATCGAGGGTGAAGCCAAGCCACGCATTACCAAAGCCAAGATGCAAGCAGGCTACTATCGCGATAAAGCCACCGGCAAGGTTATCACGACTTTGTCGGATATCAAAGGCGACGTTATTGATATCTCCGGTCAAGTGGTAGCTACCGTAGAAGACCTCAAGAAAGCCAAAATCCTCTTTGGTGCTAATAACACCATCGTTAGTATCGGCCGTACTGTGTTTGGTTACTTGCAAAACAAGTACGACCAAGTCATGGGAGTCGGTAACTTCTTTGTTCGCCAAGCCAAGAAAATGGCTTTGGGCGCTATTCGCTTTGGCAAGGATATCCTTGACGAGCCTCGTGACGTTTATGTCCGAGGTGAAAACAAACCACGACTATACGCAGCCATCATGAAAACCAGTGGCTACTATCTCAAGCACAATGGCTCACCTATTCAACGTCCTTCAGACATTATCGGTGAAGTCACTGATGCAGGTGGAAATATCCTCTTGAGTGCAGAAGACTTGAGTAAGGGTATCACTGACGTTGAAGGCAACAAGATCATCAAGCCAGGGATTAAACTCGTTGGCTTGGCTTTTGGCGCTGCTCGCGCAGGTCTTAAAATGCTCAGCAATCTGAACCTGCGAGGCATGGAAGCCTTGGGTGGCTTGGGTAGAGGATTCTCCAACGGTATCAGTGGAATGCTGGAAAAGCTCTCTGGCGGTGCCTGGGGTCGTGAGACCGTAGATATCCTCAAGAAGATCCACACTCTGCTGGATGCACGACTGCCTGGCGGCAAGCCTAAAGTAGCTGGAGATAAAGACGGCGATGGAGATCGTGATGGTGGTCTTCAAGATAAGATGCAACAGCAAAATGAGATTGACAAAGAAGTCAAGAAGGAACTGGCTGTACAAAAAGCCATGTCTAAGCCTGAGAATCGGGCTAAGGCTAAGCACCACGAGACAAAGAACGCCTTTGACTTGATCGCTGAAAAAGCAGCAGGGCTTAAGGGCCTGCTAGGATTTGGTGGTGAGGGCGGAGGTGGTATTGACATTAACACCAACGGTGGTAGCGGTCAGACTCGTCGCGATCGTGCTAAAGAGCGGCTCAAGCGTATGCGTGCGAAAGCTGCAGGTGCTAAGCCCGGATTGTTATCTCGCATGGGTTCAGGCATTGCTAGCGGCGCTCGCACTGTAGGCGGAGGGCTGATGAACGCTGCTGGCAGTGTATTGGGCGGCAAGATCGGTCAAGCCGGTGGTGCTATCGCTAATGCCGGACGTGCTGCAGCTACTGCAGGCTCTGGTAGCATGATTGGCCGAGGGCTTGCGGGTGTTGCTAAAGGTACATGGGGGCTTACCAAAGGTACGTTTGGTTTAGGTGCCAAGGGTATTGGCTTGCTGGGCCGTGGTGTTGGGATGATGGGTAGCAAACTACTACCTGGCTTGGGTACTGCTTACGGGCTGTATCAGGGCTACAACGACATCAAAGACGGCAACTACGGTAGTGCTGCCTTGAATCTGGGACTGGCTGGTGTCTCTGGTGCTGGTTTGTTAGGCGGTACAGCAGGCTTAGCTGGGCTGGGTGGGGCGCTCATGACTGGAGCAGGTGCTGCAGCTGGCGGTATTGCTGCTATCCTTGGCTCCCCTGTGGTGCTTGGTGCGGCCATCGTTGGTGGCCTGGGTTACGGCGGTTACAAGCTCTACAAGTACGCTACTAAGAAACGCTACAAAGATGTATCTTTGCTGCGGATGATTCAATACGGTTTGGCTCCAGGAGATGAAGCCGAACACCAACTGATGAACCAGGTGGAAAAGGAATTGCAAAAGGCTGTGAGCTTTGATGCTCAAGCTGGTACTGCAAAGATTGACGATAAAGGCGTGAACGTTTCTAAGGTTCTGGATATTTTCGATATCAAGGACTCTGATGAGAAAGAACGTGATCGTTTCGTTACCTGGTTCCAAGAACGTTTCAAGCCAGTATTCTTGACACACATGGCTGCGTTGAAAGCAGTCTCCGGTGAAAAGGATCTGGAAAAGGTAGAGACTTTGTCTGTAGAAGACAAACTCAAGATGCTTGCTAAGGTAGAAATGCCTAACGGCCCTTGGGGTATTGATGTATTGCCTTTCAAGGATAAGAGCAAATCTATCGTTACTGCCGAGCAGGTGAAGAACGCTGTGATTGGCGTTCGTAGCGAGCTGGAGAAGAACAAGAAAGACGGTAGTGGTAAAGGCTTGGGAGACAAAAACCAAGTCATCACTGCAATGGGAGCTACTGCTGTCAATACTGCATTTAAGGACAAAACCGCCAAAGAAGGCGGCGCATCCGTTATCAGCAACGAGCAAGGCGCTAAAGAAGCGCTGGATCTCAAGAACGCAGAGAACCAAGCCAAGTACGGAGCCTTTGCTCCTAAGTTGGCAGCTACGACTGTCGTCACTAGCACTTTGGCTAAGGGTGCTATTGGTAGCAGTTTGTCTGCTTTGCAAGCGATTCGTTATCGCGCTTACGGTCTGGAAAAGCTCACTGCCGATCAAGTAGTGGCTTTGCGTGCGCTGGAAGAGCTGACTTTGAAGGACACTTACTTCAAAGCTGGCGCTAGTGCAGAGTGGACTGGTAAGATCGATCAGGTATTGCAGCGTGCTCGTCAGTACTTTGGCTTTGGAGTGTTTGACTCCAAGATGAACGAATCCTTTACCGTTTGGTATAAGAACCGTTTCTTGCCATTGTGGCTGGACTTTGCTGCAGCTATCAATCAATCCACTGGCTCTGATAAAGTGCTGGAGATGGAATCTACAATCAAGCCAGATCAAGCGCTCTTTACAGCGCGTGCTCTGATTGGCAAAGCAGGAGCATGGAGCATCACCAACTCTCCATGGAAAGATATCACTCTGACATCTGACTCCAAGCTTTGTGATGAAAACTTGCAATACTTGGTATCGACTGCTAAGTCGTACGAGCTCACTGCACCCAAGGGCACTGAAGGTGCTAAGGGTGAAGGCGGTAAAGGTACTGGCATTCAACTCACTGGTGGTGAAGGCGGTAAGGAAACTACGACGTTTGAAGAGCGTCGTCAAAAGTACGTACAAGAATCACTGCAACGCGAAGCTGCTTACAACCAAAAGCTAGGTTTGCCTGGCAGTAGCGACGAAGGTGAGAAGGATGTTCCTTCTACTAGTACCATCTCTCCACAATCTCGCGCTACACTCGCAGGTGTTCCTACCAAAGCTGGTGGCGATGTAAACGAAGGTGCAAGCGGTATGCAGTACGTCAACTTGGTTGGCGGCGCAACGCTAGACGGTATGAATCCCGCTATGAAAAAGCTGTTCCTTGGAATGGCTCAAGAGTACGGAGAAACTACCGGTAAGAAGATCCAGGTTAACTCTGGCTTCCGCACCCGTGAGCAACAGGAAAAGGAATACCGCGCCAATCCTCGAAAGGCTGCTAAGCCTGGTAGCAGTTTGCATGAATACGGCCTGGCCGTGGACATCTCTTCTGCTACTGCTAATGAACTCGATAAGCTCGGTCTCATGCGCAAGTATGGTCTGACACGCCCTGTGGGTGGTGAGCCATGGCACGTTGAGCCTGCTGGTATTCAAACCGATCCTAAGGGATATCGTACAAAGCCAGGAGAAGCTGCTGAAGCTATCATGGCCGGACAAGGCAAGGGTGGTGGTGGTTTCGGCACTGACAAGAGTGCTCAGAAATACGCACGCAATCCTGAGCTGGCTAAACGACTGCTCACCACTGACGCGGCTTCTGCAGATGTCAAGAGCAATGTAAAACCTGAACCAGAAACTGGCAAGGAAGTAGCTGCCACTATTACCAATGGTGGAATCGCTAAAGTTCCTCCTGCTGGTAAGTCTGGAACGGGTGATAGTGGAACGGGTAGTGGCGCTATGGCTATTGGCCCTAGCACTAAACCTGCAGGTAGCTCTGGTGGTGGATCTTCGGATACCGGCATCAGTCAGACTGCCAAGGACGACTACGCTAAGATGACCAAACCTAACGGAAACGGTAAGGGATGGGGCGATATGCAAGCTACTGTCATGGAAGCCGCTAAGCTCACTGGCACTGATCCTAAAGAACTGGCTACTATTATGGCCATTGAGTCTGGTTTCAACCCTAACGCTAAAGCCAAAACTTCTAGTGCCACTGGGCTGAATCAGTTCACTAGTGATACATGGAAAGAAATGATGGGTAAACATGCCTCTAAATTCGGCATTGATCCCAATACTCCACCTACTGACCCAAGGGCTAACGCTATCATGGGCGCGATGTTCCTGAAGCAAAACAAGAACTCGCTCAAGAAAACCAAGAGTGATCTCACTTTGACTGATTCGTACATGGCGCACTTCTTGGGTGCCGGTGGTGCTAATCAGTTCTTGAAAATGCCCGATGATGCGATTCCTGCGCAGACCATGCAAGATGCAGCTTCTGCGAACAAGTCGATCTTCTTTGATAAAGGTCGTCCTCGCACTAAGGCTGAAATCTACAAACTAATGGAAAACAAAGTCAATGGCGCTCTGAGTAAGCACGGTGTCACTATTGACGGAGCCAGTCCCACTACTGGCAGTACCGACAGCGCTAGCATGCCCAAGGGCCCTGACAGCGCTGATAACAAAGCTGTACGTGATTTCCAAAACAACAGTGGTCTTTACAAAGACACTGCGAAACCGAAGATGCCTGCGTCTGCTAGCATTGGTAGTGAAACCGCTAAAGGTTTTGAGTCCAGTGACTTGCCAACGGTCACGACATCTAAAGCTTTGGCTCCTTTGGCTAAACACCCTGAGCCTGTACCTACGTTTGAATCTGCTCGTGTCAATACCAGCGTTTCAGCAATGCAAAAGAACGCAGGCACTGTAGAAGACTTGCTATCTAAGAGCTTGGAAGAGCATCGCAAGATTGCTGCTAACACCGCCACCATGGTAGAGTTGTTGACAGCTTTCAATGCTAACAAGGAGTCAGGAGTTGGCTCTAAGGGTGACGCTCCTCCTAAAGTAACTAACCCGAACGAATCTGTTCGTTCTTATTCTCCTGATCGCAGTGCTAAATTAGTCTCTAGCAGTCCAGTTTCACTGCGACATAACTTCTAACGTCATATCGAGCCATGGGGTAATTCCCATGGCTCTTTATGGTATGATTGTGTTTTTTGAGAACAAATAAAGGAATAGTCGTATGGCTGAACCAGTGGAAGATATCACTGAAGGGGGACCTGAGGTCACCCCAGAAACAGTGGCGTTAAAGGCCAATGAGATACTGAGTCGTCGAAAGATCCTGGTGGTGGACGCAGTCGATCGTATCTTGGATACTGACTGGATCAAGGAATCCGTGAGTGTGCATGACACTCAACTCGGAGGACTGGACTCTATCAAGCGCTTCTTTAGTAGCGCTGACTTACAGTTTGAAGATACTCAGCTCGGTGGTAACTTCGTTATCAATCCACGTCCTCAATTCACTCGGTATGCGGATACACGGTCTGTTGGTGTACTGCAAGGACGTAACCGCGTGACTGTGGCTGCCAGCACTGGCAATCACGGCATGGGTATTTACTATCAAGAAGCTTTTAACACCACACAGCAAAACATCCACATGCGTTTTGGTGTGCCGGAGTTTAACTCTTTGATCAGTTTCTTCACGTCGTTCTATGACAGTGAAACAGCTTTGTATGCCAAGAGTGGACGTTTGTCACAAACTCTGGGTTACCATATCGGTAAAGCTTTGGGGCTGGTGGCTAACTTTGTGTTTCTGCCTTTGCTGGCAGCGCACGCTATTGGCGTAGGTTTGCGTTTCTTTATGCGAAAGCCCGCCAGTAAGTACTACTACCTCAAGCCCACTATGACCAACTACTGGACAGCTGTGACGACCATCGTCAACCAGCTGGCTGTGTACAAAGGCATGATTCCTAACGGTAGTGATGGAGACGGTCCTTACGACTCTACACAGAACCAAGCCAAGATTGATGGCGAAGCAATGGACGCTATGCGTACATTGATGCCTTCTCTTTACAGCGAAGCCGGGTTCATTGACATTTACAAGATCGCTAACCGCGCTCAGCGCGTGCGCAACCAGGTGGATCTGGTGATAGCAGAAGCTGCACGGAATATGTCCTATGAGGACTTCCAACAGTATGCTAACGATTTCTCTTCCAATAAACTCAAGCTCGGCGCGGGCCGCACTTTGGTAGATGCCGTAAAGCAATGGTCACAGGTTAAGAACGGTCAGCAAACTGATGCTTCTAAGTCTGCTTTGGATAAGCACATTCGTACACCGGAAGATCCTAAGTCCGCGCAAATCGAAAGCGCTCCAGATGGTTTGTTCGATCACTTTGAAGCTGAGTTCATGGACGGCTCAGCTTTTGCTACGTTCCGTGTGGAGTATGGTGGTCCAGTTCAAGAAAGCTGGTCTAACTCCACTGTGGAGTCTGATATCTCCAGCAAGTTCAATCAACTCTCTGCCCAAGGCCGCGCTGCAAGCTTTAGCTTTGCTAACGGTAACATCGACGGCGGGCCACTGTCGGCTATCACTGGGCTGCTCAATGGCGTAGCTACCGGGTTGGCTGATGGCTTGCACATCAGCGGTATAGCTAGCTTGGCTGGGGCTGCTTTCGTGGATATCCCACAGCACTGGGACAACTCGGCAGTGAATCTGCCTCAGATGTCGTACACCATGAAACTCATCTCCCCATACGGCAACGCTATGTCGCAGATGATGGATTTGTACATTCCCATGGCCATGCTCATGGCTGGGGCTTTGCCTATCTCTACCGGTAAGCAATCGTACTCATCTCCATTCCTTTTGGAACTGTACGATCAAGGACGTGCTCAAACTCGTTTGGGTATTATCGACTCACTCACTTTTGTGCGCGGTACGTCTAACCTTGGGTTTAACCGTAACAAGCAATTCATGTCTGTGGATGTATCCTTCAGTGTGAAGGATTTGTCTTCTGTGATGCATATGCCTTTGAGCAGTGGTTTCTCTTTGAACCCACTCAAGGGTGTGTTTGACGAAGACAATGTCTACAGTGACTATTTGCATGTGCTGGCTAACGCCACACTGGGACAGAATATCTACCCTATGCGCAAACTGCGTGAGAACCTGAGAGTCAAGGCAATGTCTGCTCGCGCTCTTACTTCTCCTGCTCGTTGGTTTGGTGCTATCCACGACATTCCTTATATCGGGATGATCGATGCTTTCTACAAAGACACAGCACGTCGTTAAGACGCCATAAAGGCCAGTACCAGGGGGTTGCCCTTGGTACTGGCCAATATGCCGTTAAAAGAAGCCTACAGGCTCAATAGAGCTATCCAATGTTCCATAGAACTCAGGGAAGTGATTGGAGATATCAGAATCTACACTCACGTCTCTGAATTTCTGTCCCAAGAGCATAAAGGGCTCGTCATCAAAACTCGTGATGACTGTGCCGCTGTCTGTGCTTCTCTGTACATCCCAATTGACTTCATTCAAGTCAAAGGCTTCCGAGAAGTCCAAGTCTGTACCAGCAACGCTAGAACTATCCACCGGAGTGGCCACTACACCGTTTCCGGTGGCGTTCACATTCACTGCATTGTAGGCAATCGAAGTTGATGTATCTACCCGCTCAGGAAAAGCTTGCTGGGCATTGCTGAGATAGTTGTTAGGATGCATGAACTCATTCATCTGTGCACTAATGAGATCGCATGCAAAAGGATTAGATCCGATGACAGTAGCATTAACTACCCTACCGCCGGAGCGCTCATATCCTGACCAGCCTGGCTGGACAGTATCCAAGGAGCTACGCAAATCTTGGTAGTAACTTGGATAAGATTGTTGACTCAGCGTATTGGGTCGTTGCATATTGGTCAACAGCGTAGGTACTGTTGAAGGTGCGATGGTAGGTAAACGTGAGCCGATGCTGCTGTTAGCTACGTCACGGAACAAGTCTACGTTGCCTTGGTAAGCAGCAGACTGAATCAAAGGCTTAGCTGCTGCTAATAGAATGTTCGGGTCAGTCACCGATTTGGCAATCGAGCTGAACACGTTGGGTAGGTTGTAGCTCGTAGCAATCTGCGTTACACCAGCAATGAGTGCAGCTAGTCCGCCTCGGTTTTGGATAGTCGGAGCATAACCACCGTTGGTGACTCCAGTGCAAAGATTACTCACTGCTTGCAAACCTGCGTAATCCATGTTGGAAGTGTACTTCGATGTAACACCACCTACGGACATGAATACGTTATTTTGGATACTGTTCAGCCCCATGCCGCCAGTGATCATGGACTGCATGCTTTTAGGAATGTCCTTGATGGCAGAGAGTACGTTCAAGTTTCCGTTAGCAAGCTGACTGGCGACTGCGTTCAGGTTAAAGCCTGAACCTGCATTGTTAAAGGGGTTATACTTACCGAACTGATTTTGTTTGTTAAACATTCCAGTACTGCAAGTCAATGCACCTTTGTCCCCACCATAAACCCCACCAATGCCTCCAAAACGCTCAGAGAGGCTACCGGAATTACTCAGGGGATCATACCCCTTGTTTTGGAAGTAAGCGTCTTCTTGCTCATCTGCTAATTGATCGAGCAATGCTTGCTCTGGATCAGGCGATACCAAATCACTATTGCTAGTGTCAAGGCCGTCAAGGATATCACTGCCTTCGGCTTCGACTGCATTATCGTAATCGGCGATCTCTTGATCACCAAAGCTGTCTTGATAGCTGTTAACAATACCAGAACCACTGGCTTTGTAAACGTCCACAACGGCCAGACTATCATCGGGTCCAGCTTTGTACGTAGTTTCTACTAGTTTTCCCATACGGTAACCCCTTAGAAAAACACCAAAAAAGAAAGGGCGGCATATTAGCCAGGAACCTGTAAAGGCTCCTGGCTAATGCATGAATGTAAGCAGGAATGATTTTAAGTCATTCCATGCTTGGAGCTATACGATTACTCGTTAGCAGTTGCTGTGGCTTCAGCAGGTGCTTCTTGGACTTCAGCTGGTGCGACAGGCACTTCGTCTTCTTCAGCGGTCTTCAGATCGCTGGTTTGATCCAAAGCTGCTTCAACAGCTTCGGTTGGAACGCCAGTGGCTTCAACTGCGGCAGTGTCGGCACTTGCGGCGTCGCCCTCACCATCTACTTTATCCACGAGCTTGTTCTTTTTCTTCTTGCCGGGCTTTTCGGCTTGAGGAACATGCACTTCGATCGAAGATTCGATGTCAGTCAGTGGCAGGTCAACGTGAGGCGCAATGAAGCGCTTGACAAAGTACTGGAACTGTTGTTCAGTGACCTTGAAGTCTTCACCAGTGCCCTTGGGGCAGCTAGCTGGCTTGAGTTCGTAGAAGTCGGGGTAGTCACGGCCGTTGATCAGGGCTTCACGAATGCGCTTGAGTGTGAGCACCCACCAGCTAGAGCTGTTGATGCGCATACGCACAGTCTTGTTGTCCTGGAACGTGTAGACGTAGCTGTCAAAGTCCAGCTGGCAGTTCTTCAGCGCTTCAGACACTTCTGGGTAAGACAGCACTGTCTTCCACATGTGGTGAGCCACGTAGATACGGACGTTGTCCATATTGCGCAGCAGTGCCTTTTCTTGGCGAGATACCTGGTGAACACGAGAGCCAGGCAGCGTCGCAAAGCGAGGCATGGAAGGGCACGACAGGAAGTACCAAAAGCCCAGCATGGAAGCGAAGCTGCCCACGTTGTCAGCTTGACAGATCAAAGGCGATTCCATGGCTAGCAGTTTGCCCAGATCGGTTTGGGCATTCTTGGAGACGTTGATGTACAGATCACCGTCGTCGCCCACGGTTTCGAGAGGAGGCAGATTGGCAGCTACAACGACCGAGTCGCGCAAGATCACGCGATTCGATGGAGCGCCCAGCAGACCGCGCAGTTGGCTGGACAAAGAGCGATCAAATTGGCTCGCTGCAGCAGGCTTGCTTGGCAGAGATTGACGAGCGGATTGGTGTTTGTTGATTTTCGTGTTCATGATGCAAATCCTTGAATGCCGGATGTAGAGAAAGGTTGAATAACGGGAAATTTGTTTTACTCGTTGGTAAGCTTATCGCTTAGCAACACTTTTGGTAGTGTCAGGCTTTGCAGCTTCAAAAGCATCTGCGATGACCTGAGCATTCAGTCGAATAAGGATCAAGGGAATGATCCATTGGCATTGTTGAATTACCTTAGCCTTGAAAGACACATTGGGTGGATTCACGGCGATGGTGTGTGCATCTTCTCCCGGAACAGCAATGACCAGACCAGTGTTAATACCACTGCGTGTCAATGTTGCTTCAAGATCAGTCCATTCAGGATCGAGGAACATCTTCAGCAACGAAGCGGTGCTGCACAGGAAGTTTCTGATTGCTTGATTGGAAGGTTGGCTGAGGATGCCCGAGAAGCTATTGGCTTCTTCTTCAAAGTCATGCAAGTTAATGCGACCAGCCATGTCAGTGATGGACTTGACTGTAGCTGAATCAATCATGGCCATTTCCTTGATAATGAAAGTCGCTGCCGTGTCAATCAGGTCAAGGTGGTTTGTAGTGTTATCATTCATCGTCTTTTTCTTCAACAGGTTTGCTGATAATGATCGACTCCACTGCAGTATGTATATTGCCTTTGCTGTCCTTGCCTCGAATGATGATTTCCACCTCAGTGAATTGCAACACTCGAAAACCCCTGAACAGGAGTTTCCAGGACATCTCGGGATTCTCCAGACGGCGCGCTAGGTTGTTACGTTCCTGAGATCGAGCAATACTCGTCTCACCCGATCCATTGACTGGATCGTTAACGTACTCGTTAAGCATACGGCTGAACATGTACACACTGCTATCTGCTGGTCCACGGCCAGCACTTGAAGTCACGGAATCGCGCATGGTTCTGAAAATCTTGGACAAGATACCAGAGACAGAGCTGCTAGTGCCTTGGCGCAAGAATGCGCGCATTTGTTGTTTCGGGTTAAGCATGGCTAACCTTTAATAGTAAATAAAACGATAATGCCTCAAGCCTTATCTAGGTCAATGAGACTCACTATCAGCAGAGTAATTATTCTGAGCTCAGAGTTCAACGTGTGAAAGTTGACCTTGCTCAGAGTGCGGTCAGCTTTACCTTCGAGTAAAGCTATAAGTTCCTCACAGCTGCGCTTGATGGTAGACAAACAATCCTCAAGAGGATCTTTGTTTTCCCGATCTAACCTGATCCAGTACTGAACTGGGATCTTCAGCGGTTTGGTTTCAGTAAAGAGTTGGGATACTCTTAACTCAGGGGTGTTTAAAATACTCACCAGTCTGACAAAGAAATCCCTCGTTTCGTAACACGTCTCAAAGGGAGCCAGGATGGCTTTCTTATTAGCAACGAGATTGATGAGTGGATATCTCTCAGGTCTGAGTAAGCTCACCGCACATTTGAGTGTGATGACATTGACCTCTCTGTTATCGAAAACAAAGTGAAAGATTTTGAGTTTTAGCCTCCGGATAAACGAGCTTAACTTGTTGCCCATGACGGACTTCTCGCAGGTTTGGTTGGAATTAATGTGATAAGTGCATCTTGCATACTAGTAGTTGGTTGGTTAAAAATTGATTGACTTAGTTTGCCATGGATGTATAGCTCAACTTAATGATATATCGCTCAATTATTTTTCACTGAGGACGGTGCTATGGCTATTCCTGAAGATGATGAAGTTCCAGTAGTAGCTGGAGAGCTTCCCAAAGACGTACAAGACGCGCTCGATGATCTTGGAGATCAGGCGTTTGTCCGACGCATACGCAAAGAGTTGCTCGGCGAGTTGACCAAAAATACAAAGACTTTGGTTGATGATTCCGAGAAACTCTCGGCTACGATGAGTTTGCTCAAGGATATGGATCACTCCAGTATCGCACGTACACGCCTTAAGGTCGACAGCGCTGCCAACAAGGGTGCGGCTGCTGCGGCTGAGGCCGTTGGCTATCTCTTGAAGAACTTGAAACCCTCAGCTATTCCAGTTGCTGAAGTCCCTGAAGGATTCGTTCCACCATCGCTTGGAGATGACGTTCCTCGCGGCGACTTCACTAAAGACCAGCTGAGCACTGCAGGTTGCGATGAAACCTTCACGGAGTTCCAAGCCCGCGTAGGAGCTGTTGCTCCCGGCACTAAAGCTGAAACTGCAGAGTAAAACACCATACTAGCTATCAGGCAGGGTTGCTCCTGCCTGATAGCTATTGTGGCGTCAAAGACTCTGAACGAACCCCATTGGCAAAACAGCGCTGAAGTATTCAGCTTCAATAAAGTCCATTCCCACCAAAGCCGACAAGCCAATCTCCATCGCTTTAAAGGGCTCAGGCCCTGCGCGCTTGAAGTCACGCAAATCGTTATCGTTGGGTTTAGGCTGTTTGTAAATGCGTGGCCCATGCAGGGTCACACTAGGGATTTGGTTCTTGCGCAAGTTATCGTTCTTGGCATGAATCTCTAACCATTGATCATAATCGTACATCATTGCTACAGCAATGGTTTCGGAGAAGAACTTGGGAGTCACGAGTTCGGGCCTGAGGTTGAGCATGTGAATGCTGACCTGAGAGCCAAAGGCATGAAAGAGTGCTTTGCACATTTCTGTAGCAACGCTTTTCTCTACCTTGTAAGGATACACGTTCACGTAGATTTCAACTACCCCCATGTTGGGAGTGTCGATGTTTTGCTTCAGTGCAATACGGATGAATTCACGGATGATCTCAATGGCCTTGGTAGGCATAGCACGTTCCAGGACTTCCAGATCCCTTGTCTCGTACAGCGATTTGAAGATATCGCGATCCACGTATGGGAACTTATCTTCATCTCGGTTGAGATAATCATTCTTCAATGCCATCTTGGCAATGGAGGAATCTAGCAGATCAAGCGTAGCTAGTCGGGTGTCATACAGCGTATCCATGTCTGTATAAAACCCTTTGTTTTGAGTCTCTATGGCTGGGGGCTTTTGCATTTAGAGTGTGGACTTCAAATGCATGCAGGTGAGCAGTGTCTTAAGTGTCTTAGTGGATTCCACGCCAGAGGACAAATGCATGATTGAGTCAAGCGAGACATCACCCTGCACTGCGATGGATCGATTCATGGCGTCAAAGCCTTTGATGTCACCGCCGCGCATCTTGAGCAATTCCACCAGGGTATTTTCCATACCCATGCTTCGCAGAATCTGTGTCTCAGGATACGTGATACGTGCACTCTTGGACGGGCCAGTGGGTTGGCCTGTCAATTGGTTCATGGCTTTGTTGTGCTCAGGCACTGAAGTGCCCTTGACTTGCAGCTGCGCTTGACGGCGAAGTGGAAGTTCCACCACCATGTATTTGACTGGTGTCTTGTAACTGGGCTCATCAGGGTCAGAGCTATGGATGATCAGATGCTGCATGAAGTCATGCCCCATGCTGTCAGCAATAGCCAGATTGTTTTCGATGGTAACACCACCATCACCGAAGTTTGGCAGATACAAAACCAGTCGATCGGTTTTGTTTTTGAAGCGAGCCATCATCTCATCAAACTGTTTGTCAGTCATCTGAGCGAAGCTTTCTTCGTAGATTTTGCGATTGCTAGATCCAGGAGCAATCTTCTCAAGCATCTTGAGGATATACTCCTGGGCAGCCTTGCGGTTGCCTGCCATGGTTTACTTAGGCAGATTGTTTTCGATGAACACAGGGATCACGTTGCCACCGACCAAAGCCAGCCACTGCTTGGCAGTGCCGGTCTCAATCAGCGCATAGCGTGCATCTTCAGTGTTTTGATTGAGGTTGACCAACTGGAAGATAAAGAACCGATTGAGCAACAGACGTTGAATTTCAAAGGGTTTGCCAATGGCTTCTTTGACTTGGGCGTTGTTGTCAAAAGCGGTTTGCGCTTGTTGGATCAAACCACTATCGCAGAGCATCTGACGCACTGCGGACACGAGACATTCTGACATTTTTTACTCTCCAGCGGATTTGTTAGATATTCACCATAAGGTTTAAGGAACTCAATGCTCCTTAAACCCATGGGTTTTCAAATAATTGAGGCGATTATTGCACTGGCTTACTCAGCCAGGTTCACCACCAGCTCGTCAGGATTGGCCTTGCGGTATTCTTCCAAACGTGTGCGGTATTCCTTTTTGATGGTTTTGTCAGCTTCCATCCAGTAAGGATGGTACTTGCCAGCTGCCATACGAAGGATATCCAAAGAAGACAGGAAGGGCACTGGGTTCTTTTCATTGTCCAGTGTCCAATAGCCGCGGGTGTTTTCCAGGATGAAGTCCCAGTCATAACCAGCAGCCTTGACTTTCTCGTACACGTCTTTGGGCTCCATCAATTGGTCACCCACTTCAGCTTGCATGAACAGTTTCATCTGAGCAATTTCAGATGTGATGTTCAAAGCACGGCGCAGCTTGGGATCAGCGTCGATTTTGCTGCGCACTGTAGTGCGCTGTAGCTTGCATTCTGGATACAAATCCAAAGCATAGTGCTGCAGTGTACCTGTGATACCGAAGCGGTTGTAGCCCTTGATGAAATCGAACTCAGTCAAGGATGGCAGGATGCCTTCCTTTTGCGAGACGATAATACCGAGCTCAATGCCTGAAGGGCCAGACTTGCTTCGCAGGAAACGGATCGAGAGCTTGTTCAAATCCGTATCGCCAGACATTGGGTCTTGTCCGGCAATCGGATATTCTGCAGCCTTGGTAGACTGATTCACCATCGCCGACATATTGTAAATGTGCAGACAGTTGGTGGTAGCGAATGTGAACTTGTCCGTCACACCCTTGATCTTGTCGTTGTTCTTGAGGTAGTTCAACTTCTTGGTAGGGGGCGCAGAGTGAGGCGTTGCAGCAATCGCAGACTCTTTACCCAGCTGTGCAGTCATCAGGGTATAGTGATAACCTGAGCCAGCCAACGCTGGCAACTCCATCAACAAACGCTGTTTCACCAAGCCAGAGCGCATGTGGAATGTGTTGGCACCAGAGTCGCCCAATTCGTTTTCTTCCAGCATAGTGAGTTCACTAGCGGATTGGAATTCGGTCAGAGAGTCGATCTCATCGAACGTGGGTACAAAGATTTGCATGAACGACGTTTTGTCGCGATCCACGAAAGGTGTATTGACTTTCTTGCTTTCTTTGACCTTACGGCGAATGAAAGCCTTGATGAGTTCAAAGTACTCATTGCCCAGGTACACCGTTTTATCGGTGGTAGTCCAGACACCTTCGTCAATGAGGTTGCGGTCTTTGAAAATCTTGAACGCCTGGGACAACGAGATCAGGCGAGTTTCATGAACGTTGGTTTCTGTATCGTAGGTGGACAAACGCGTAGCGTGAGTCTCCATGATCTTAGAAGCCGCTGAAAGCATCAGGTAATGCAACAGAGTTGACTTGAACTGGTTGCCGACTGAGGTAATGCCAGTGACAAAGCCTAGGCCGCCATTGAGGATGGATTCACCATACTTGCCTTCATGCCAAGTACCAGTGGGAATGTCCAGGCCACAACCCACGTTAATGGTGGCTTTGACCAGGGGTGCGGGTTTGAGATCCATGCTAAACATAAAAGAGTTACTCTTTCTTAGGAAGGTCTAGGGGGGAATTGAAACAAGGGGAGACACACTACTCAGAGTGTGCTCTCAGACAAATTATCTACCTATGCATTAAAAATTCAATGAATTTTATAGCTATTGTATTTTCAATGGACTGAATCTATGAAACTCAGTCCTAATTTCAACAGGAAACTTGTTATGCTCAAAATTGCTGATTCTGCATTTGTCCCGAACGCCAGCGAGCGTTTGGCTATGGAAGCCAATACGCTTAGCAACATGGTGGACTCAGTGGTTGCTTTTTTGCCATCCATTTTCAGTGGCGTTGCCAGTACTTTCTCCGGCTTTAATAAGGTCAGTGATGAAGTCAAGTTTGCTGGAAATACAGCAATCGATAACCTCACTCGCCGTGAAAACAATCTGCTGGCTGAACTGGCTCGCACTGAGTTTGACGACATGACCAACTTTGGTGTGCCAGTTGGTGTGGGCTTTAAAGGCAGTCTGATCGATTACGCAGACACTGTCAGTCGTTTGCAAACTTACTACCAAGAAGACACTGCAAAGCACTTGCAGGAGTTCTACGTTTACATGAGTGTGCTGGTGTCCAACAAGGATGCACGACTGAGCCTGAAGGATCAAAGCCGTGTTTACAAGGGCATTGAGACTGAGCGCAAACAGTTCGACGCCCAGGTGCAAAGCTTCTTTGGCACCAGCCAAAGCAATACGGTGCAATACACCAAAGGTGCTAAGAGCCATACTGAGTTTGGATCTTACCTGTCCAAGCTCACGAGTATTTGTCGCATTGACGACAAACGTTCTCGGCAAGCGGTATCTGATTTGATCGAGAAGATCAGTGTGGTCTGCGATACATTGATCAAACAAGCCAAGGACGGCACTATTACCAATCTCACTCCTGAAGTGACTAAGAACATTCACGAAGGCATGCTCACCATGGCCAAGCTGGTAGAATCCTACGGCTTGTTCCTACATCGCCGCACTGAGTTGGTTGCTTCTCGTGAGCAACTCATTGAGAAGTTGGAAAAGCGTCTCTAAGCTTTTAGACAGCATATCAGCCTACTCCTTGGGGATCACCCTTGGAGTAGGCGTATATGACGAGTTTATTTCTGTGGTACAGGAATATTCTCTGCTGTGGTCAGCAAACGAACGATATCTGCAGTCATGGCGCGGTTGCTGTCGTACTGCAGCCATGCTGGCATTTCCTTCACAACATGTTTGGCAATGATGCGCTTTTTAGCCATGGCCAGCTTTTCATCCGATCCCAGCACCAGGCTGTCACGGATACCAATGCGGCTCAAGCCTTCTACGTTCAGATCACCCCAGATACGTGGAGAGACCTTCATCGGGAACTTCAATGCATTGGCGTTCTCGGACAGCGAGAACATGTCATTGAGTTTGGCACAGAGTACTGCGTCAGGATCGTGTATGTCACGAATGTAGGCTGTGAAAGATGAAAAGAAGATCATTCTCTTCGTAGTAGTCGGCAACAGCCTAGCCAGCAGTCGTCCTAGCAAGCTAGAAGGCTTGCGCTGCATGGTGTCTTGGACGTGAGTGGTCATTTTGGTTGCGTCTCCGGATGTGTCTGTGGTGTCACAGCCAGTGTCCGCAGTAAAGAAAGATGAGTGAAAGTTGGTTGCATGATGATCCTTCATACCCTCATTACGTTTAACAAATACATTTACGCTTTTCTTTCTGAGGTGACTGCTGGGTCCCCATACCCAGCAGCTACTGTCAGTTAGGATAAAGCACTAACAAATCTCAGGTTAGCGTAATATGCAGACCATATCCCAATCGAGCCATCATTGGTTTTCACCACGCTGACCCACCGAAAGCATTGCTCAGAGTCCTTCCAAGAAAGGACCTTGATCTCTGGCTCCAGTGACTCAAGACGTTTGAGACAATTTCGACTAGGGATATCCAATGCGAAGCCCAGTGTCACCTTCTGTTTACCAAAAGGTGAATCGACTTCAAGTTTGATGGATTTATCGCTTACGGAGATTTCATCCTTAAGCGCCATAACAACAGCACCAGCTTTCTTCTTGTCAGTTTTCCTGTAGAAGTGCTCTGTGATATCTGTCACAGTATAGCCAGTGAGATTGTTAGATTCAAAGTCCATCAATCGGGCTTTGAGATCACTCATGGCTTCAATGACTCGCAATGCCAAGAGTGGGGGATTCTTCTCTTGAGTGATTGGTGTCTTATCGATAAAGGTCAGATCAGCTTTACGTGGGTGGTGACGCACCAAAGTGGCAGGGCCGAACGTTTCCAGATCGTTAGCGCGATCCTTGGTAAACAAGTTAGACAAGTTAGCCACAATCACAGAGTCATTATCGCCTGTGATCTCTGTTTGGTACTTACGCAACTGCTCGATCACTTCAATAGGCTTAGCCAGCTTGATGACTGCGTAAGCTGCATCGCTTTCCATCTTGCCAGGAAAGTCATCGTCTTCACCGCGGGTAGCGGTGTAGTACTCACCACGGATCTGAGAAGACTCCAGTGTGTTGAAGTAAAGCCATGCGTGGTGCAACATGGGGTTGCGATCAGTCACTGTTTTCCAGTAACCTTCAGCTTGATTCTTGATGACTTCAGTGCGGTACTTCTCATCGTCGCGAGCCATAGGCTGGATGTTGTACTTCACTTCAGAGTTGACACGGCCAATCTTGGCCAGGTAGTCAGCTTTGATATTGCCTTGCACGTCTGTGTGTCCTTTGACCCACATCACGTCAAACTCAATGCCCTTGTTCGTGAGGACATTGATGTTGTTCAGCAGAGTCTTCCAATGGTTGGCATTGGGGATCTCACCATCTTGGTTTTGCAGCGCGCGATTCTTGATCCATTGGGGCATCCATTTCTGAATTCCCCGACGAACGTATTCGCTGTCAGTTTTAATGAGCAGCTTCTTAATAGGTTGATCGGCAGCAATCTCTGCAGCTGACGCAGCAGCGAGCAACTCAGCTACGTTGTTGCTAGCTCGAATGTTGGTGCTACCAAAGCCATCGAAGTAAGTCAGGGGTGTGACTTCAGGGACTTCTCCTGTATTGTCCTTCTTGAGCAGGTAGCCTTTTTCTGTAGGGATAGCGAAAGGATTGCCTGATCCTTTCTTGGGTTTATTGATACTGAAAGTGTATCCGTGAAACCCCATCCCGATTTGTCCAGTACTGGGCATGGCCGATCCATCGCAATAGATGACCATGCCTTTGTCTTCATTGGTTTGCTCAGGTGCGCTCATTTGTGTTCCGTTGGGTTACTGTTTGTCTGCTGAGTGTACAGCACTATGTCATTACCCATTCCGGTATT
>RRZU010254414.1_pt1 | contig 23213 bp, 18 predicted proteins | sample 2165561 | NCBI WGS metagenome assembly RRZU01 (sample SAMN10456909, study PRJNA506462) | wastewater metagenome | isolation source: wastewater sludge | place: USA: Moscow, Idaho | reverse complement strand
GGTCGAGCGCCAGCGCCCGCGCGATGGCGATGCGCTGCCGCTGCCCGCCGGAGAACTCCTTGGGCAGCCTGCCCGCCGCGTCGGCCGGGAGGCGCACCCCGTCCAGCAGCTCCTTCACCCGCGCCCGCGCCGCCTTCCCCTCGACGCCGTTGGCGGTCAGGGGCTCGGCGAGGATCTGCTCGATCGTCATCGACGGGTTGAGCGAGGAGTAGGGGTCCTGGAAGACGACCTGGATGTCGCGCGCCACCCCGCGGCGTTCGCGCCGCGAGAGGTGCGAGATGTCCCGGCCCGCGAAGGCGATGGAGCCCCCGCTGACCGGGGCGAGGCCGAGCACGGCGCGCCCGAGCGTGGTCTTGCCGGAGCCGGACTCGCCGACGAGGCCGACCGTCTCCCCCGGCAGGATGTCGAGGGACACGGACTTCAGGGCGTGGAAGGGGCGCCGGCCCCGGCCGCCCGGATAGATGACGTCGAGGTCTCTGACCTCGAGGAGCGGTGCGGTCATGCCTCGCCTCCCTGCGTGAGCGGTGGCCGGACGGGTCCGTCCTCGTCGAGCATCGCGTCGAGGAGGGACTGGGTGTAGGCGTGCTGCGGGTCGGCGAAGATCGCCCGCACCGGCCCGGTCTCGACGATCCGGCCGTCCTTCATGACCGAGACCCGGTCGCACAGGTCCGCGACGACGCCGAAGTTGTGCGTCACCAGCAGCACGGCCATCTGGAACTCGCTCTGGAGATCCCGGATGAGGTCGAGGACCTCCGCCTGGATCGTGACGTCGAGGGCCGTGGTCGGCTCGTCGGCGATGAGCAGGTCCGGGTCGCTCGAGACGGCCCCGGCGATGAGCACGCGCTGCGCCATGCCGCCGGAGACCTGGTGCGGGTACGCGTTGAACGTCCGCTCCGGGTCGGGGATCCCGACGCGCGCGAGGAGGTCGAGCGCCCGCCTCCGCGCGTCCTGCTTCGTCACGCCGAGCGTGCGGCGCAGCGGCTCGGTGAGCTGGCTGCCGATGGTGAACATCGGATCCAGGTTGCTCATCGGCTCCTGCGGGATGTAGGCCACCTTCTTGCCGCGGACGGCGGAATGCGCCTTCGCGGTGCCGGACGTCAGGTCGACGCCCTCGAACACGATGGAGCCCGAGACCACCCGGCCGCCGGTCGGCAGCAGGCCGAGCACGGCGAAGGAGGTCTGGGACTTGCCGGACCCGGACTCGCCGATGAGGCCGTGCACCTCGCCGCGGCGAATGGTCAGGTCGACGCCGTGGACGACCTGGACGAGGCCGCCGTCGGGCTGGTCGTAGCCGACCCGCAGGTCGGAGACCTCGAGCAGCACCTCGCCCTGCCGGGCGGCCGCGCGCTCGTCGTCCCCGTGCGAGATCGCGGCGACGGCCTCGGGAGCCGATACCGCGGCGGCCGCCTTGCCCTTCCGAGGCTTCCGCACCCGGGCGACGGTGCGCTCCAGCTCGTCGCGCATGACGTTGGCCAGGAGGGTCAGGGCGACGGTCGCGAGGCCGATGGCGAGCGCGGGCCACAGCATGTTGACGGGCCTGCGGTACATCGAGTCGAAGGCGTCCTTCAGCATCGAGCCCCAGGTCGGCGTCTGGGCGTCACCGATCCCGAGGAACTCCAGGCCGGACTGGATGGCGATGGCGATGCCGAGCACCATCGCGGCCTGGATGATGATCGGCGCGCACACCACGCCGAGGATGTGCCGGGCGATGATGCGCGTGTCGGAGAGGCCCGCGACGCGGGCGGCGTCGACGTAGAGCTCCTCGCGCACCGAGCTCACGGAGGCGTAGACCAACCGGTAGAAGGCGGGGCTCATCAGCGCGCCGAAGATCACCATCGCCCACCAGACCGAGGGGCCGACGACGGCGCGGGCGGCCAGCAGGACGATGATGCCGGGCAGGGCCATCGTGAGCGACGTGATCCAGCTGAAGACGCCGTCGAGCCACCCCTTGTAGTAACCCGCGTAGAGGCCGGCGACGACGCCGATGATCGCCGCGACGATCAAGGCGACGAGCGCGGCCCCGACGGAGACCTGGGTGGCGACGAGCAGGCGCGACCAGATGTCTCGGCCGGCGTTGTCCCTGCCGAGGAGCGAGCCGTCGCCGGGCTCCGCGAGGATCAGGTAGGCGTCGGCCTGGTTGGCGTCGAACGGCGCGAGCCAGCCGCCGAAGACGGCCGCGAAGCCCATCAGCGCCAGCACGAGCACGGCCACGAGGCCGACGGGGTTGCGGAGGATGCGGCGCACCAGGCCGGTCTTGCGCGGCGTCTGGGCGACGGGGATCGGTGCGATGGTCTCTGCGGTCATGCGAGCCTCACCTTCGGGTTGAGGAGCCCCTGCGCGATGTCGATGATCAGGTTGACGAGGATCACGATGAGGGCGGTGGCGACGACGAGCCCCATGACGATGGGGATGTCGCCCTGCGTCGTCGCCCCGACGGCGAGCTGTCCGAGCCCGGGCATCTGGAAGACCTGCTCGACGATGACGGCGCCGCCCAGCATGCCGATGAACTGCACGTTCAGGACGGCGAGCGCGGGGCCGATCGAGTTGCGCAGGACGTGCGTGAAGACGACGCTGCGCGTGCCAAGGCCGCGCGACCGCAGGGTCCGGACGTAGTCGCGCTGGAGGGCGTCGACGACGGAGCCGCGGATCTGCTGCGTCACCGCGGACGCGCCGCCGATGGCCAGCGCGATCACCGGCAGGGTCACCGAGCGCGCCCATCCGAGGACGTCGTCGGCGAAGCTCGTGTACCCGGTGGCGTTGAACCAGCCGAGGTTGATGGCGAACACCAGCACCAGGCCGACGGCGATGAGGAACCCGGGAACGGCCATGCCGAGGACGGTGAGGAACTGGATGGTGCGGTCTACCCAGCCGCCGGCGAGCGCGGCGAGGACGCCGAGGACGACGGCCACGACGGCAGTGATGATGGTCGCCCCGATGACGAGCGAGAGGGTCACCATGAGCCGGTTGGTGACGCCGTCGATGACGAGCTGACCCGAGAACCAGGAGCGACCGAGGTCTCCCGTCAGGGCGCCGGAGAGCCAGCTGACGTATTGCTCCCAGATGGGGCGGTCGAGCCCGAGCTCCGCCGCCTTCGCCGCCACCTGCTCATGCGTGGCGGTCTGTCCGAGGATGCGGCGCGCGATGTCGCCGCTGCCGAGGTACAGCAGCAGGAAGGCCAGGGTGGTGATGGCGAACACCAGCACCACTCCTGACAGCAGCCTGCGGCCGAGAAAGCCGAACATCAGACGCGTCCGGGATCAGGCGGGGACGATGTCGTAGATGTTCGGCAGCGTGTTCGTCGGCAGCATGGTCACCGACGTGTTCTTGTCCGTGGCCACGACGCCCTCGACGCGGTAGAACGGCGCGAACCACGCCTGCTCGACGATGTAGGCGTTCAACTCCTTGATGATCGCGTCGCGGCGCGCGTCGTCGGCCGTGCGGTACTCGTCCAGCATCGCGGCGACCTTCTCGTCGGCGTAGCGGAACGGGTTGAAGACGGCGTCCTCGGAGATCATGAACTGGGTCAGCTGCCAGTCCGGGTTCTGCTCGAGGGCCATGAAGCAGGCGGACCACTTGGGCGCCAGCAGGTCGGCGATGAAGTTGGCGCCGGGGTCCTCGTGGGTGACCGTGATCCCGATCTCGCCGAGCGCCTGCGTGATGAGGGCGTACACCGTGGTGCCGAGGACCGGGGAGCTGGGCATCGTGATGCTGAAGCCCTTCTCGAATCCCGCCTCGGCCATGAGCGCCTTCGCCTTGGCCACGTCGTAGGGGAAGCGCTCGTCGAGGGCGTCGTCGTAGGCGGCCGACGTGGTGGGGAACACCTGGGCCGTCACGGTGCCGTAGCCGAGCGCCACGGCCTGGAGCAGCGCGGGCCGATCGATCGCGTGGTTGATCGCCTGGCGGACCCGGACGTCGCCGAGCTCCGGAACCTGCGTGCCCGCGCGGTCGAGCAGCAGGAGGCCCTGGAAGTCGAGCTCGTTCTTGTTGAGCGTCCAACCGGCCGCCTCCGCCTGTTCGAAGGTGTCGGCGACGGCGAGCTTCGCGTAGTTGATCTCGCCCGCGCGCAGCGCGTTGAGCATCGCCGTCGGCTCCTGGAAGACGCGCATCACGATCTTGTCGTAGTGCTGCACGTCGGGGTTCCAGTACCCGTCGCGGCGGAGGAAGGTGTAGCTCGTCTCCGTGACCGTCGCGCCGACGTCGAGCGTGTAGGGGCCGGAGCCGACCGGGTTCGTGGGGAGATCCGCGTTCTCCACCGCGGCGGGGCTCATGACCAGGCCCGCGGTGCGGGTGAGGTAGTTGAGGAAGGCGGGGTCGGCCGCGGTGAAGGTCACGACGACGGTGGTCGCGTCGGGGGCCTCGATGGTGTCGACGTTGCGCATGTAGCCCGCGTCGGGGCCGCTGCCCTCCTTGAACCTGTTCATGCTGAGCGCGACCGCCGTGGCGTCGAGCTTCTCACCGTCGGAGAACGTGACGCCCTCGCGGATGGTGAGGGTCAGGGTTGTCTGGCTGTCGTCGTAGCTCCACTCGGTGGCGAGGTAGGGGTCGATGGTTCCCTCGGGGGTGGCGAGCAGCAGCGTGTCGTAGACGGCCTGGTAGAACGGCAGCCGGTTGCCCCACTCCGCGACCGACGGGTCGAAGGACATCGGGGCCGAGATCAGCCCCATGACGAGCTGGCCGCCCTTCCCGCCACCGCCGCCACCCGTGCCGCCCGTGTCGCCGTTGCCTGTGTCACCCCCGCCCGAGCAGGCGACGAGGCCGATGCTGCTCCCGCCGATGGCCAGCGCGGTCAGCCTGAGGAAATCCCTTCGGATCATCTTTGGTCCCTTCAACTGTGGCGAGCTCCCATGCCCAGCCAAGTGATGACGACAGTAACATCAATTCCGACCATGCGCTAGGTTTTCACATGCGAGAATCTCCCGAACGTTCACCGCAGAGCCTCAAAGGAGGTCCGAGATGCTGCCATTCGCACCGCTGATCACGGCGGACGAGGCCGAGGGACCGCGCGGCAAGTACCGCAAGACCGTTCAGACGCGCGCCCGCATCCTGGACGCCGCCCTCGCCGTCTTCGGCGAGCAGGGCTTCGAGGCCGGCTCGCTGCGAGAGGTCGCGAAGGTGGCCGGGATCAGCCAGGCGGGCCTGCTGCATCACTACCCCAGCAAGGTCGCCCTGCTCTCCGCGGTGCTCGAGCGCCGCGACATCCAGGCGGCGAGCGGCACCCTCACCCACGGTGGCGGCGTCCGGCGCCTGGCGGGGATCATCGACTTCGCGCGCGCCAACTCGGCCGAACCCTTCGAGATCGACCTCTTCGCCGTCCTCTCCGCCGAGGCGACCCGGCCGGAGCACCCCGCCAACGCGTACATGCGCCGTCGATACGCATGGGCATTGGGCGAGCTGGGCCGGACCCTGGACGACCTGGCAGCCCAGGGACATCTACGCCCCGGGGTGGATCCGACGGAGACGGCGAGCCAGCTCGTCGCCCTGTGGGACGGCCTCCAGATCCAGTGGCTGCTCGGCGTCGGCGACGTGGACATCGCCGACAGGCTGACCCGGTTCATCGACCTGCACCTCGTGCGCCCCCTGGCCGAGCTCTGCGCCGAGTCCGGCCCGGAGACCCCCGGAGAGGGCCGGTAGACGGGGCCCCCGTCCGAGATCTTCCGGTTAGCTCGACTGGCGTCGCCGAACGGCGCTTTCCCTAGTGGCCGTCGCGCGCCTTCAGGCCCGACAGACCACTAGACTGGACTGGTTCGGACGGAGTGGCAGTGGAGGAGAGTTTGTGGCCACCATCGGAGATGTGGCGCGTGTGGCAGGCGTCTCCCGGAGCACGGTCTCGTCCGTCCTCACCGGACGGAAGTACGTCTCGCCGCCCACCCGCTCGCGCATCGAGGACGCCATCGCCACGCTGAACTTCACGGTCAACTCGCGCGCGCGGGCACTGGCGACGTCGCGCACGATGACCCTCGGCCTCGTCGTCAACCCCAGCGACACGCACCACGTCTCGACGGCGGCCCTCTACCTCGTCTCCCTCGCCGAACGGGCCCGCAGCAAGGGATACCTCCTCACGATCTTCGCCGGCGACGACGGCGTCCGCGAGATCCAGGACGCGCACGCGAGCAAGGTCGTCGACGGGTTCCTCATCATGGAGGTCCGCGAGGACGACGCCCGGCTCGCGCTGGTCAAGGCCGAGCGGATACCGGCCGTGGCGATCGGCATGCCCTCGGACACCCGCGACCTCGACGCCGTGGACTTCGACTTCTCCGGCGCGGGCCGCCTCGCCGTGGAGCGCCTGCACGCGCAGGGCGCCACCCGGGTGGCGTTCGTGTGCTGGCCCGCCGAGCTCTATCGCCTGGAGGCCACCTACGCGTTTCGGGCGCGCGAGGCCGTGGAGACCCTCGCGGCGGAACTCGGCATGGCGCTGGAGACGTTCGAGTGCGCCTCCGAGCCGCGGGAGATGCAGCGGCTACTCACATCCATCCTCGACGACGACTCCTACAACGGCCTCGTCTTCCACAACGACGCAGCCGCGCCGATCCTCGCCGAGCTCCTGGCGCGGAGCCCCCGCCCCGGCCTCCCGGTCACGGGCCTGTGCCCCGCCCGCGTCTCCTACGATCACTGGCTGCCGTTCGAGACCATCGACACCCGCGCCCTGGAGTCCACCTGGGCCGCGGTCGACCTGCTGGTGGACCGGCTTCGCAAGGGTGGGAAGCCGGGCACGCGCCTCCTCCTCGAGCCCGTCATCGTCGGCCCGCACCCGAGCGGGCGCGAGGTCAGATAGGCAGGTCTGCGCCCTCGCGCAGGAAGACGGGGATCCGCTCCAACGGCGCGTCCACGTCGATCCGTCGGCCGCCGTCGAACGCCTCGCCGGTCCACGCGCTGCGCCACGAGACCCCCGCGGGCAGGTACACCGAGCGCGACCTCGACCCCAGCTCGAGCACCGGCGCCACGAGGACGTCCGGGCCGAACATCATCTGGTCGTCGACGTCCCAGGCGGCCTCGTCGTCGGGGAAGTCGACGAACAGCGGCCGCATCGGCGGGAGCCCCTCGGTGGAGGCCAGCGACATCTGCTCGTGCAGGTACGGGCGGATCCGCTCGCGCAGGAGGACGACCGACCTGATGATCTCGTAGGCCTCCTCGCCGTAGGACCAGATCTCGTTGGGCCCGCCGCTGGCATCCCACCCGATGTCCGGGCGAGGCTCCCGGTAGCCGTGGAGGCGGAACAGCGGGCAGAACGCGCCGTACTGGAACCAGCGGATCATCAGCTCGCGGTAGTCGTCGTCCTCGACGTTCCCGCCGTGGAACCCGCCGATGTCGGTGGTCCACCACGGGATTCCGGCCATCGCGATCGACACCCCCGCCCGCACCTGGCGGCGCAGGGCGTCCCACGTGGCCGGGATGTCGCCGGACCACACCGCCGCGGAATACTTCTGCTGCCCCGCCCACGCCGAGCGGCAGAGCAGGACGGTCTGCTCGCCCTCGGCGGCCATGGCCTCGCCGAAGAGCCGGGCGTTGTCCCGCGGGTAGATGCACCCCACTTGCCCGCCGGGGCCGGTGTAGTAGCGGAGGTTCTTGTGGTCGCCGGGGTTGATCTCCGGCTCGCAGGCGTCGAGCCACCAGACCCGCACGCCGAGGTCGAAGTAGTTCTTCTTGACGGTCTGCCAGATGAACTCCCTCGTCTCGGGGTTCGTGGGGTCGTAGAAGGCGATCGGCATGGGCACCTTCATGCCCTTGTCCTGGATGCTCGCCACGAACTCCTGCCCCTGGTCGGTGCCGACGAGGAGCCCCCGCTCGTGCAACTGCGGGTAGTTCTCGGAGAGCGCGGACACCGTCGGCCAGACCGACACCATGAGCTTGACGTCGGCCTCCGCCAGCTCCGCCATCATGGACTCCGGATCCGGGTACTCGGCCGGGTCGAGCCTGAAGTCGCCCATGGCCGTCCAGTGGAAGAAGTCCGTGACGATCACCGACAGCGGGATCTCGCGGCGACGGTACTCGCGCACCACCTCCATGAGCTCCGCCTGGTCCTTGTACCGGAGCTTGGACTGCCAGAACCCGGAGGCCCACTCGGGCAGCTCCGGGGCGTGGCCCGTCGCGTCGGCGTAGCGGCCGAGGATCTGCGCAGGCGTGCCCGCCGTGATCCAGTAGTCGATGGCCTGGGCCTGGTCGGCGGTCCACCTCGTGAAGTTCGTCGCGAACTCCACCTTGCCGATGGCGGGGTTGTTCCATAGGAAACCGTAGCCGCGGCTGGAGACCGCGAACGGGATGGACACCTCCGCGTTGCGCTGCACGAGATCCAGGGAGAGCCCCTTGTGGTCCAGGTACCCGTGGGTGCGCTGGCCCATGCCGTAGATGCGCTCGCCGTCGTAGGCGGCGAACTGCTGGTGAATCTCGGACGAACCTGCGAGGTTGCCGAAGTAGACGCGGGCTCCGGGCCACCAGAAGTGCTCCCGGCTCTCGGCCAGCAGCTCCTCCCCCGTCGCGGTGTCGAGGAACCGGATGAGGGCCACGGCCTTGGTGCCCGCGTCGACCTCCGGCACCCGCGCCACCACGGTGATCCGGCCGTTGACGAGACGCGCCTCCGCGTCCGGGTCGAGGATGGTCACCTCGGGCGCCTCGCCACCGGGCGGGGTCGTGAGGGCCCCCTCGTCCAGGACCGGCTCGCGATACTCCCACGCGCGGACGCGCACGGAGTCCCGCCCCCACGCCTGGATCCGCACCGTCTCGTGGCGTTGGCGTACGAACAGGACGCCGTCCTGCTCAGAGAAAACCGACACTTTCTTGTCTCCTTGCTGGCTGTTGATTGGCGGGTGCGCGGGCAGGCGGTGCCCACCCGCGCAACCTCTGTTTCTACTTGACCGCGCCCGCCCCGATGCCGGCCGAGATGTATCGCTGGGCGAGCACGAGGAGCATGATTGCGGGGATGGACGCCATGACGGCGGTCGCCATCACCAGGCCCCAGTTCTGCACGTAGCCACCGAGGTACGTGTAGAGGCTGAGGGTGACGGGACGAACCTCGGGCGTGGTGGTGAGCGTCAGCGCGAACAGGAAGTCTCCCCATGCGTACAGGAAGGAGAACAGCCCCGCGGTGACGATGGTGTTCCGCACGATCGGAACGACGATCTTGACGAACGTCCGCAACGGGCTGGCGCCGTCGACCTCCGCGGCCTCGATGATCGACGGCGGGATGGCCATGATGGCCGGCCGCAGCAGCAGCATCGCGAACGGGATGCCGAGGCTGGCGTCCGCGAGGATCAGGCCGGGGATCGAGTTCAGGAGGCCCAGGTTGGAGTACGCCCCGTAGAGCGCGTTCGCCACGACGATGCCGGGGATCATCTGGGTGAGGAGGATGACGAGGAGGAACGCCGACGCCCCCGGGATCCGGTAGCGCGCCAGCGCGTAGGCCCCGGGCACCGCGACGGCCAGGGAGAGCACCGTCGCCCCCACCGCCACGAGGATGGACGTCAACAGGTGCGACCACTGGTCCTGGAACGCGCGGACGTAGCTGTCGAAGGACGGGTTCACCGGGAAGAAGTCGGCGCCGGCCGCGGAGGCCCCCGTCTGCAGGGACACGTTGAGCATCCAGTAGATCGGGAACAGGAAGATGACGAGCAGCACGATCCCGAACGCCGTCCTGCTGTAGGCCTTGAGCCGCTTGCGACGGATGAGGGCGCTGTCGCGGTTCTGCGCGACGGGCATGGCGATGGCGGAGTTACTCATCGACGGCCTTTCGGTTGGCCCGCAGGTAGATGAAGGCGAACACCAGCGAGATGGCAATGAGGATGTTGCTGACCGCGGCGCCGCGGCCGAAGTCGAAGATCACGAAGGACAGTTGGTAGGTCTGGGTGGCCAGCGTCTGGGTGGCGTTGGCCGGGCCGCCGCCGGTGAGGCCGAGGATGACGTCCAGCACCTTCAGCGTGTAGACGACGCCGAGCACGAGGACGACGTTGACCACCGGCTTCAGGAGCGGGAACGTGATCGTCCAGAAGCGCTTGAAGCCGGTCACGCCGTCGAGCGCCGCCGCCTCGTAGAGCTCCTCCGGGATGTCCTGCAGACCGCCGTAGAGGATGAGCGCGTTGAACGGGATCCCGATCCAGATGTTCACGAGGATCACGGAGATCAACGCGAGCGAGGTGTTGGTGAGCCAGCCCGGCTTCGTGTCGACGAGGCTGAGGGCGCTCAGGAACTGGTTGAGGACGCCGCTGTCCTTGTCGAGGATCCACCGCCAGATCGTCGACGAGACGATCATCGGGATGAGCCAGGGCAGCAGGAGCAACGACCTGAGCGTGCTCGACAGCGGGAACTTCTTGGTGAAGTAGATGGCCAGCATCATGCCGATGACGAACTGGCCGAGGATGGAGGCGACGGTGAAGATGAAGGTGTTCCTCAGCGCCTGGGCGAACACGGGGTCGGCGAGCACGGCGGCGTAGTTCGCCATCCCCACCCAGGGCGCCTCCCCGGTGAAGAAGGTGGCGGCCGTGAACTCCTGGAAGCTCATCGTCAGGTTGCGGACGATGGGGTAGCCGTAGAAGAGGACGATGTAGATCGCTGCGGGCGCCAGGAACGCCAGCGCGACGAGCAGATTCTTGGTGCGGGTCCGGGTCATGGTTTCCTCCAAGGATGTGCGTGGTGCGGCTGCTCACGAGCGGCCGCACCACGCGCGACCTCGTTACTTACCGACGACCTGGTCGAGGGCCTGCTGAGGCGTCTGCCCGCCGACGAGCGCGAGCTGCATGGCCTCGTAGATCTTCGTCGCCGCCGTCGGCCAGTCGGCGCCGAGGATGCCGGTGCGCGCCCGGGCGCTCTTGACGACGGTGGTGTAGGACTCCATGGCCGGGTTCTGCTTCACGAACTCGTCCATCACCGACAGCTTGGTCGGGACCGTGTCGCGCTTCAGCGCCAGCTCCAGCTGCATCTCGTCGGTGTTGAGGCAGGCGACGAGCTTGCCCGCGGCCTCCGCCTTCGCGGCGTCCTTGTTGACCGGGACGGTCCACGTCTCGCCGCCCAGCGGCGAGATGGCGTCCTCGCCCGCCTTCGGCGTCGGGATCGGGGCGACGGCCCAGTTCAGTCCCTCGACACCGTTCAGCAGCGGGTGCTGCCAGGGGCCGTTGATCATCATGGCGGCGTTGCCGTTCATGAACTGGTCGTTCACGTCGCCCTGGGTCCAGTTCACCACGGACTCGGAGACGGACCCGTCGTGGACGAGGTCGACCCACAGCTGGATGGCCTCGGCCATCTGCGGCGTGTTGAGGTTGTCCTCGTTCACGCCGTTGGACCACATGAACGGCAGGAACTGCCAGGTGCCCTCGTAGTTGGCCGGGGCCGAGAAGGCCAGGCCGTACTGCGAGCCCTCGGTGAGTGTGGCCGCGGCGGCCTTCAGCTCGTCCCAGGTGGTGGGGACCGCGACGCCGGCCTTCTCCAGGACGTCCACGTTGTAGTAGAGCGCGATGCTGTTGGTGATGGGCTGCAGGCCGTAGAGCTTGCCGTCGTAGGTGGAGGCGTCGACGACGCCCTGGACCATGCCGTCGGCGCTCAGGCCGAGGTCGGCGAGCGGGGTGAGCGCGCCGGTGGCCGCGATCTGCGCCATGTCCGGGTTGTCCAGCATCAGGACGTCGGGGAGGGTCTTCGAGGAGCTCATCTGGAGCACCTTCGCGATGAGGTCCGAGCCGGGGATCGACTCGCGCTCGATCTTGACGCCGATCTCGGCGCCGCACTTCTCCAGCGCCTCCTGGTACGTGGTCTTGTCCGGCTCGTTGTTGTAGTAGTCGACCACGCGCAACGAGGTGGCGGCGCCGCCGGTCTCGTTGCCGGTGCCGTTCCCGTTGCCGCTCGGGCCGCCGCAGGCGGTGAGGCTCAGGGCGAGCAGGCCGACGGCGGGGATTGCGGTGAGACGCATCTTTGCTTTTCTCATGGCTTCCTCTCTTTTCCTTCCCCGTTTCTCGGGGAGGTCGTTGGTTGTGACGCGCGCGGGTGCGCCGTCAGAGCGAGATCCCGGCGAGCGCCCCGTCGCGGGCGAAGACCGGGATCGTGTCCAGGGGTGCCTCGATGTCGACGGTGGCGCCACCCTGGTGCACCGCGCCGCTGTGGAGGTCGCGCCAGGTGGCACCCGCCGGCAGGTAGACCCGCCGGGAGAGGGCCCCGCCGTGGACGATGGGCGCGACGAGAAGGTGGGATCCGAGCAGGAACTGGTCCGAGACGTCCCAGGCCGCCTCGTCGTCGGGGAACTCGTAGAACAGCGTGCGCATCACGGGACCTCCGTCGTCGCGGACCGCGTCCATGGTCTCGCGCAGGTAGGGCCGCAGGGCCTCCCGGACGCGGATGTACTTCTCGAAGATCGCCTGGATCTCGGGCCCGAAGCTCCACACCTCATTCTCCGCGCCGCTCCGGCAGCGCTCGACGCCGTCCTCGCCGATCACCGTCTCCCACGGCTCCCGGTAGCCGTGCATGCGCATGACCGGGCAGAAGGCGCCGAACTGGAACCAGCGCACGAGCAGCTCGCGGAACCCGTCGTCGTGGATGTTGCCGCCGTAGAAGCCGCCGATGTCGGTGGTGTACCACGGGATGCCCGCCACCCCCATGTGCAGGCCGGCGACGAGCTGCCTGCGCAGGTCCGTCCACGTCGAGTGGATGTCCCCGGACCAGGAGAGGACGCCGAACCGCTGGCTGCCGGACCAGGCGCAGCGCAGGAGGTTGACGACGTCGTCCTGACCCGCCCCCTTCTGGCCCTCGTAGAAGGCCCGGGCGTAGGCCTGCGGGTAGATGTTGCCGACCTCGAGGACCGTCCCCTGGTGGTAGCGGTAGTTGTCGTAGTCGTAGACGGCGTACTCGGGCTCGGCCTCGTCCAGCCAGAACACCTTGACGCCGAGGTCGTGGTAGTTCCTGCGGCAGAGGTCCCAGATGTAGTCGCGCGCCGCCGGGTTGGTCCAGTCGGCGAACACGCTGCGGCCCTGGAAGGCCATCTGCACGTCCATGCCGCGCTCGGTCTTCACCGTGAGGTTGCGCGCCTTCAGCTGCTCGAAGTTCTCGGACTCGTGCGAGATCTGCGGCCAGACGCTCACCATCAGCTCGATGCCCAGGTCCCGCAGCTCGTCGACCATGGCCTGCGGGTTGGGCCAGAACTCCGGGTCGAAGCGGAAGTCGCCCATCTTGGGCCAGTGGAAGAAGTCCGCGACGATCACGTCGATGGGGATGCCGCGGCGGTGGTGCTCGCGCGCGACCTCGAGCAGCTGCTCCTGATTCCAGTACCGCAGCTTGCACTGCCAGTAGCCCAGCCCGTAGTCCGGCATGGTGGGCGTGTGCCCGGTGGCGTCGGCGTAGGCGCCGGCGATCTCCGCCGGCGTGTCGCCCGCCGTGATCCAGTAGTCCAGCTGGCGCGTGGAGTCGGCGACCCACACCGTCTTGTTGGTGGCGAAGGTGGCCGTGCCGATCGCGGGGTTGTGCCAGAGGAACCCGTAGCCCGCGCTGGAGAGCACGAAGGGCACCGACGCCTGCGAGTTGCGGTGCGCGAGCTCGAGGGAGCTGCCCTTCAGGTCGAAGGTCTCCTGCTGGTATTGGCCCATGCCGTACAGGCGCTCGCCGGGCGTGGACGAGAAGGTCGTCGTCAGGCGGAAGTTCCGGCCGGCCTGCGGGACGAAGTGGCGCGCCCGACGCTGCAGCGAGCCGCCGTGGCTCTCCTCCCTCAGGAGGACGCGCCCGTTCTGGTTGCGGTACTCCAGGCGACAGCGGTGGACGACGTACTCCAGCGACTCGACGTACTCCGTCTCCGCCGTCAGCACGGCGGTGATCCGGCCGTTGGTGACCGTGGCGACGTCGGTGACGACGGAGTCGCCTGCCCCGAGCCTCTCCCCCTCCTGCGCGGATCCCAGCTCGACGCTCACCTCGACCGCCGAGCGCCTCGGGGGCAACAGGGAGAAGTCCGAGTCCTCGATGTCCCCCATGACCATCGAGCGGGTCCGGAGGCTGTTGTCCCCCCACGCCTGGACGGAGAGCGTCTCGCCGTCTCCGCGCCAGACGACCCCGTCCTCGCGGACCTCAAATGGGCTGACCATACGTGTTCCTTTCGAATCGACCATGACCCGACGGTTCGTAGCGAACCGGTTCGCTGGCGAGCATAGGCGACCGCCGAGAGCCCTGTCAATATGTTTTACACAGCAACCAAATAACGATTTGGTCACGATCGCGCCCCGCCGCTCGACAACTCCCCCGGGAGGCCACAACACTGGTCCCGGACAGAGCGAACCGGTTCGCTAGCCGAAGCCTTCCCATCGACGAGGAGATCCCATGACGGCCACGAATCCCGAGGCGCCGCCGCTCCGCGTCGCCGTCATCGGCTACTCGTTCATGGGCAGGATCCACACGCAGGCCTGGCTCACGGCGGGGCGGTTCTTCGACCTCGGCACCCGCGTCGAGGTCGCCGCCGTCTGCGGCCGCGACGCCACCGCCGCTGCCGAGTTCGCCGAACGGTTCGGCATCCCGCGGGTCTTCACCGACTGGCGCGACGTCGTCGCCGATCCGGGTATCGACGTCGTCGACATCTGCACGCCTGGCGACACGCACGCCGAGATCGCGATCGCCGCCCTCGACGCGGGCACGCACGTCCTCTGCGAGAAGCCGCTCGCCAACTCGGTCGCCGACGCCGAGCGCATGACCGAGGCCGCCGAGGCCGCGGCCGCGCGAGGGGTGCGATCCCTCGTCGGGTTCAACTACCGCCGCACGCCCGCGCTGGCGCTCGCTCGGCGGCTCGTCGAGCAGGGCCGGATCGGGGAGATCCGGCACATCCGGGCCACCTATCTCCAGGACTGGATCGCCGACCCGGCGTTCCCGCTCGTGTGGCGGCTGCGCGCCGACGTGGCCGGGTCGGGCGCGCTGGGCGACATCGGCGCCCACATCGTCGACCTGGCCGCCCACGTCACCGGCCACCGCCTCTCGGGCGTGAGCGCCCTGACCGAGACGTTCGTGAAGCAACGCCCGCTGGCCGGCAGCTCCGCGGGGCTCGCCGCGACGGCCGACGGCGTCGGCGGCGAGGCGCGGATGGGCGAGGTCACCGTCGACGACGCCGTCGTCGTCATCGCCCGCACCGACCGCGGCGCCCTCGCCACCTTCGAGGCGACCCGGTTCGCGACGGGACGCAGGAACGCGATGGCGATCGAGGTGAACGGCTCGCGCGGCTCGTTCCGCTTCGACTTCGAGCGCATGAACGAGCTGGAGTTCCACGACCACACGCTCCCCGCCGCCGAGCACGGCTTCCGGCGGATCCTCGCCACCGAGCCGGACCACCCGTACGCGGGCGCGTGGTGGCCGCCCGGCCACGGCCTCGGCTACGAGCAGACCTTCGTGCACGAGGTCGCGGACTTTGCGACGGCGATCGTCGCGGGCACCCCCGTCGAGCCGTCCTTCCGCGACGGCCTCTACGTCCAGCGCGTGCTCGACGCGATCGCGCACAGCGCCGCCAACGACGCCGCATGGTCGGCCGTCTAGGACCCCACACCCATCGAATCAGGAAGGACCCCCGTGGCCACCACAACCGAAACCCCGCTCCGCGTGCTCGTCTGGGGCGAGAATCGTCACGAGCAGCTCGAACCCGAGGTCGCCGAGCGGTACCCGGACGGCATGCACAACACCATCCGCGAGGGCATCGAGGAGCACCTCGGCGCCCGCGCCGTCGTCACCACCGCGACGTTCGACGACCCGGAGCACGGGCTCACCGAGGAGGTCCTCGCGGCCACCGACGTCCTGGTCTGGTGGGGGCACATCCTGCACCACGAGGTCGACGACGAGGTGGTCGCCCGCGTGCACCACCACGTCCTCGAGGGGATGGGCCTGGTCGTCCTCCACTCCGGGCACTGGTCGAAGATCTTCGGCAAGCTGATGGGCACCACCTGCACGCTGCGGTGGCGCGCGAAGCACGACCGCGAGATCGTCTGGACGGTCGACCCCACGCACCCCATCGCGCAGGGCGTCCCGCATCCGTTCCTCATCCCCGAGCAGGAGATGTACGGCGAGTTCTTCGACGTGCCCGCCCCCGACGAGCTGATCTTCCTCTCCAGCTTCAGCGGCGGCGAGGTGTTCCGCAGCGGCATGACGTACCGTCGCGGGTTCGGCAAGATCTTCTACTTCTCGCCCGGGGACCAGGACTACCCCGTCTACTACCACGAGCACGTCCGCAAGGTGATCTCCAACGGCGTCGAGTGGGCGCACACGCTCCGGCCGCGCCGCGAGACCCCGGTGCTGCTGCGCTACGAGACCGAGGACTTCTGGAACGGCCAGGGCTACCAGGGGGCGCTGGAGCGATGAGCGCCTTCCAGACGGTCGCCGACCCGGCGGCCCCCGTGCGGATCGTCCTCGTCGGCGCGGGTCTCATGGGCCGGGCGTGGATGCGCACGATCGACGAGTCTCCCGACGCGGAGCTCGTCGGCGTCGTCGACCTGGACGAGGCGTTCGCGACGGCGTCGCTGGCCACGGCGGGCCTGACGGGCATCCCCGTCGGCACGTCGCTGGTCGAGCTGGCCGCGCGGACGTCGGCGGACGCCGTGGTCAACGTCACCAGCCCGGCCGCGCACCTGCCCGTGAGCGTCGAGGCGCTCCGGGCCGGGCTCGCGGTGCTGTGCGAGAAGCCGGTCGCCGAGAACGTTGCGCAGGCCACCCTCATGGCGGCCGCGTCCGATGAGACCGGGCAACTCCTCATGATCGGCCAGAACCGGCGCTTCCGGAACGGGATCCGCGAACTCCGCGCCCACGTCGGCCGCCTCGGCGAGGTCGGCTCCGTCGTCGTCGAGTTCTTCAAGGAGGCGCACTTCCCGGGCTTCCGGGAGGAGATGGACCACGTCCTCCTCCTCGACATGGCCATCCATCACTTCGACGCCGCCCGGTTCGTGCTCGGCAGCGACCCCGTCGCGGTGTACTGCACGGAGACCAACCCGGGATGGAGCTGGTTCGCGCACGGGGCCAACGCGACGGCCGTCTTCGAGTTCGAGGGCGGCGCCACGTTCACCTACTCCGGGAGCTGGTGCTCGCCCGGACGGGAGACGTCGTGGAACGCGCACTGGCGCGTCAACGGCGAGCGCGGCGTCGCGATCTGGGACGGCGAGGGCTCGCCGGAGGTCGACTACGAGCGCGCGGAGGAGCCGACGGGGATCGCGGCCGGACCTGAGGACCTCGCGGGGGTGCTGGCCGAGTTCGTCGCGTCGCTCCGCACGGGAGACGCGCCGTCGACCGAGGTGCACGCGAACATCCTGAGCCTCGCGATGGTCGAGGCGGCGATCAGGTCCGCCGAAACCGGCGCTCGGGTCCTCATCGCCGACGTCCTCGCCGCCTCCTGAGCAGGCTAGGAGGTCGCACGGGCACTAAGAGTCGGATGTTGGTTCAGATCTGAACCAACATCCGACTCTTAAGGACGCACTGATCAGCGACTCCTTAACCGCATCAGCGGGGCCGGCGATCCGCCCGCGTGCCCAGGTGGCGACCTGCGGGGGCGCAGCGGTCGAGATACCAGTACGCGACGGTGGCGAGGTCGTCGCGGCGCTCGAAGAGGCCCTGGTCCCAGCAGCCGATCTGCTGCTGCTCGACCCTGATGCCCGTCTCGAACAGGACGGGGTCGAGGAGGTGCCAGCGGTACATGTCGTAGCGCGGCGGCAGGTCCCGGACGAAGTCGGAATGCAGGGTCGCGTCCTTCGTCTGGGCCTTGGAGAGCCCGAAGGAGTGGCTGCAGAACTCCTGGATCTCCGGCTCCGGGCGCTTGCGGAGCTCGTCCTGGAAGGCCCAGGAGCCGCCCGCGTAGTCCTCGAGACCCGTGCTCGTCTGCGTGGGGAACTCGCCGTCGTCGTCCAGGTAGAACTTGATCTCCCCCTCCCCCCACCAGTAGCGCTCGAGCGAGGTGAGGGTGAAGAAGGTGCCGACGTACGCGCCGCGCCCCTCGACCCGGTCGAGGACGACGTGGTCCTCCCCCAGCCGGTTGTCGCCGTTGGTCCGGCGCCAGTCCGCGTGGAAGTAGCCGAAGTCGTCGCCAAGGTCGTCGCCGAGGGTGGCGTCGACCTGGTAGAACACCATCTCGACGTCGTCGGGGTGGTCGCTCTCGATGACGATCCGGGCGCTCCTCGCGAAGGGCATCTCGAAGTACGAGTTCAGCCCGATGGCCGGGGCCACGACGACCGGCAGCGACTCCACACGCGACGGCTCCGCGCCGCCGCAGCAGAAGAAGTCGCCGAGCGGAACGGCCACCGAGGGCTCCTCCGCGCCGTCCCACCAGGCCTTCAACACGAGGTTCCTGAGCACGAACGGGTCGTTCTCGGTGGCCGGGGCGACCGTCAGCCAGATGTGCCGGATGACGCCGGGGCCCGTCGCGTCGACGAGCGTGAGCGAGCCGCCGGAGGGGAGCCTCCCCCAGGCGGCCCCCTTGCGGGAGGCGCCGAGGTTCGAGGCCGCCTGGGCCGCGATCCCCCTCGCCCCCGTCGGGTTCTCCGCGTTGAAGGAGACCGAACGGACCCCGCGGGGCAGCGCCAGCGGGCTAAACGTGCCAAACATCACTTCTGAATCAACTCTCTTGGTCGAGTTACTTGATGGCTCCAGCCGTCACGCCGTTGCTCAGCGTGCGCTGGAAGATGAGGAAGAAGATCACCGTGGGGAGCAGCGACAGGAACGAGCCCGCCGTGATCGTCGTCTGCTCGATGGCGTGCTGGCCGCGCAGCGTGGCGAGCGCGATCGGGATCGTCTGGGACGACGAGTCGCCGAGCAGCACGACGGGAAGATAGAACTCGTTCCAGGTCCAGATGAAGAAGAACACCGCGAGCACCGAGAGCGTCGGGCGGAGCACCGGGACGACGACGCGCCAGAGGATCCGCCACGCCGAGGCGCCGTCGACGCGCGCGGCCTCGATCAGCTCCTTGGGGAAGGTGCCGAGCACGCCGGCGAGCAGATAGGTGCCGTACGCGCCCTGGATCACGATGAAGATCACGATCACGGACCACACCGTGTTCAAGGTCGACGTGGCCTGCGCGCCGTAGAACAGCGGGTAGACCAGCGCCTCCTGCGGCACCATCGTGGCGATCAGCAGCACCGCGACCACCCAGGTCCGCGCCTTGATCCTGCCGATCCCGATGGCGTATGCGGCGAGCACGGAGATCAGCAGCCCGCCGAGCGTGACGAGGCCCGAGACCAGGACGGAGTTCCACAGCGCCGTCGGGAAGTCGATCAGCGTCAGGAACCGCTCGAATGCGCTGAGGTCCAGCGCCTTCGGCAGCGCGAGCGGGCCGTTGGCCGAGTAGTCGGCGTTCGACTTGAACGAGTTCATCGCCACGAGCAGGAAGGGTGAGAGCATCACGACGGCGAACGCGACGCCGAGGGTCACGACGATCACCGTCGAGACGCGCGGCCTGCCCTTGGCGCGCGGCGCGGACAGGTGATGGACGAGTGCCTTGTCAGTCATCGGTCGCCCTCCTTTGGAACACGAGCATCCCGATGGCGATCACCAGGATCAGCAGCGCCATCACGTTGGAGATGGCGGCGCCGTAGCCGACCCGCGACAGCTCGAAGAAGTTGCGGTAGGCGTAGTAGGAGGGCACCACCGTCGAGCCCTCCGGGCCGCCGCCGGTCAGGATGAGGATCGGCGCGAACACCTTCAGGGCGCCCACGAGCGCGGTCAGCGTGACGATGAAGATCTCCGGCTTCAGCTCCGGCAGGGTGATGCGGGTGAACTGGGACCACCACGACGCGCCGTCGACATCGGCGGCCTCGTAGATCGACGGGTCGACCCGGCCGAGGGCCGCCATGAAGATGACGACGGGGTATCCCAGCTGCAGCCAGATCAGCATCAGCATGATGCCGTAGATGGCGACGTCCGCCGACCCCAGCCAGTCGGGCGGGCTCGCGACCCCGATCGCCGTGAGGACGGCGTTCAGGGCGCCGCCGTCGGTGTCGAGGATCCAGCTCCACATGAAGCCCGCCACCGCGATCGGCAGGATCTGCGGCAGGTAGTACGAGCCGCGCAGGAACGCGGCGGTCCGCTCCCCCACGCGGGGCGCCACGAGGTTGAAGAGGACCGAGGCCAACAGGAGGCCGACGAGCGTCGGCACCACCACGATGGCGACGATCATGTAGAGCGTGTTGCGGAACGACTGCCAGAACGTCGGATCCTGCATGAGCTCCACGTAGTTGCCGAGCCCTACCCAGGTCATCTCCGACGCCCCGCCCTGCCAGTTGTGGAGGCTGAACCACACGTTCATGACGAGCGGGATCGCGACGATGATCAGGAACCCGGCGGCCATGGGCGCGAGGTAGGCCCAGTACCTGGGCCGCTCCGGCCGCTCCCGGGGAGGCGCGGGGGCCCGCCCTCCCCGGGTCGTGACTGCGGAGGCCGTCATCTCAGCGGCCGAGTCCCGCGTCGTAGAACTTCTGCAGCGCGGCCAGGTACTCGTCGGCCGTCTCGTTGCCGTTCGACATCTTCTGCATGTGCTCCTGGATGAAGTCCAGGAAGCCCGTCACGGGGTAGTCGGGGTAGAACGAGAGGAGGTCGCCCTCCATCAGCGGCGTGAACCCCTCGGCGTAGGCGCGGCTCAGGTCGTCGGTGATCAACGACGTGTCGCCGGCGATGGCCAGGCCGCCCTCGGTGCCGATGAGGTTCTGCACCTCCTCGCTCAGCGTGAGGTCGATGAAGTCGTAGGCGAGGTCCTTGTTCTTCGCCTTCTCCGGGACGCCCAGCAGGTGGCCGGAGGAGCCCATGGTGAGGTTGGCGCCCGGCATGGTGAACCATCCCCAGTCGAACTCCGCCTCGTTCTTGGCGCGCGTGAACACGCCGTGGTTCCACATCACCATCGCGCCGTTCTGGCTCAGCCAGTTCACGGTCGCCTGCTCGAAGTTCAGACCGGAGATCCGCTCGCCGGTGTACTTCCTGTCGATCCACTCCTGGAACTGGTGCGTGCCCTTCCTCCACGGGTCGGCGTTGAAGTCGATGGGCGCGCGGGTGAACATGAAGTCGTCGATCTCGTCGCGTGTCGCGTACGCGCTGACGAGCGAGTACCAGATCCACATCTGGTTGAAGCCCTGGCTGGTCGCCGCCGAGCTCGAGATGGGGGTGATGCCCTCGGCGAGGAAGGTGTCCATGAGCGCCTCGAGCTCCGGGATGCTGGCCGGGGGCTGGTTCGCTCCCACCTTGGCGAACAGTTCCTTGTTGTAGAAGAAGGTGACGTACTCGCCGATGTTGGGGACGCCGTACCAGTCGCCGGAGCCCGCCTTGCCGTTCTCGTACTGCGCGAACGACCGCATGGAGCCGGTGATCTTCTTGTCCCAGCCGCGCTCGGCGACGACGTCGGTGATCGGGGTGAGGAGGCCCTGCGCGGCGAGCTGCCCGCCGTCGGCGTTGCCCTTGTTGAACTCGACGACGTCGGGCACGTCGTTGCCGGACAGCGTGATCTTCGCGCTCTGCCGGACGGCGTCGAAGCTGGTCTGCTGAAGGTCGACCGTCACGTCGGGGTGCTTCTCCGTGAACAGCTCGACGGCGCGCTTCCACCCGATGCCCTGGGGCGTGGTCGGGTCCTCGTACTGGAGGATCTTCAGTGTCTTGGCGCCGGACGAGCCCTCGGAGGGCGAGCACGCCCCGAGGCTGAGAAGGGCCGGGGTCGCGACGGCGGCGCCGCCCAGCTTGAGGGCTCCGCGGCGGGTGATTCCTGTCATGGCAGGACTCCTTTCATCAACTGTGATGTGACTGGGATGGATGGTTTTCGGGGTTGGCGAACGACGGGCAGGGCGCCCGTTCGTCGTGGAGGTTGTTGGTTAGATGGTTGTCGAATATCCGGGTGGCCCGACGGTGCTCCGTCGAATCAGCGGGCAGGGGGTCAGTTCCACCCCGGGATGGCCCGCGTTGCCGTTGATGGCGGCGATCACGGCCTCGACGGCGCGGGCGCCCATGGCGTGGTGGTCCAGCCGGACCGTCGTCAGCGGCGGGTCGAGCGCGGTCGCGATGGTGGGTTGGTCGTCGAAGCCGACGATGCTGAGGTCGGCGGGGACCCTGATCCCCCGCTCGCCCGCGACCTGGAGCACCCCCATCGCGATCAGGTCGCCGAAGCAGAAGACCGCGGTGGGCCGGGCGCGGTCGAGCAGCGCGCGGGCCGCCCTCCGCCCCTCGGGCGCGGTGGGGTCCTCGACGTTCTCCACGAGGAGGGGATCCGGGTCGATGCCTGCCTCGACGAGCGCCGCCCGCCACCCCTCCTCGCGCATCTCGCGGGCGATGAACCGACGGTCGGCGGTGCCGATGTAGCCGATCCGGGTATGGCCCTGCTCGATCAGGTGCGTCGTCGCCGCGTGGGCACCCTGGTACTCGTCGGGGATCACGGCGTACCCGGCCGCCCGCTCGTCGGCCGGGCGGCAGTCCGCGCAGACGATGGGCACGTCGGTGGGGAGCGACGGCACCGGGCGCACCCGGTGGTAGTCCGTCGCGAGGATGAGCCCCTCCACGTCGCGCTGGAGCAGGCTCTGCAGTGCCAGCTCCTCCGAGTCGCGGTCGGTGCGCAGGTAGACGCTGAACAGCACATAGCCCGCGTCCCAGGCGGCCTGTTGGGCTCCGCGGATCAGCTCCGGGGAGAAGGGCGACCCCGCGATCGAGTCCGCGAGGAGCCCGATCGTGTGGGTGCGCTTGCTGCGAAGGGTCTTCGCCGCGAGGTTGGGGTAGTAGCCGAGGCGCTCGGCCGCCGCGCGGATCACCTGCGCCGTCTCCTCGTTGACGCGGCCGCCGCTCTTCCCGTTCAGGACGAGGGAGACGGTCGAGACGGACACGCCGACGTCCTGGGCGATGTCCTTGAGCCTTGTCACGATCCGCACCTCCTTCGGCGAGCGTCAAACGTTTGATTCTGTCTGATCTCATCGCACGGCGTCAAACGTTTGACGTCAAGCAGCGTTATAGAATCGTTATCTTTGCTCGCACGGCATTCCACCCAGCCGAAGCGGAACCTCTAGGAGTCGGATGTTGGTTCAGATTTGAACCAACATCCGACTCTTAAGGAGGTCCTGATCAATCTCACGTCGCACGCGTGAGCCGTCCCTATAGCAACGCGCCCGCGAGCAGCTCGAAGGCGTGGAGACGCGCGGGCCAGCTATCGGCGGGGTCGCCGGGGCGGGCGCCGCAGATGGGGTGGATCATGATCTCGTCGACCTCGAACTCGGCCGCGGTGTCGCGCAGCTGCGCGGCGACCTGGTCGACGTCGCCGACGGCCCACGAGGACGCCGCATCGGCCATC
>RRZU010545942.1_pt1 | contig 23218 bp, 12 predicted proteins | sample 2165561 | NCBI WGS metagenome assembly RRZU01 (sample SAMN10456909, study PRJNA506462) | wastewater metagenome | isolation source: wastewater sludge | place: USA: Moscow, Idaho | reverse complement strand
TGCCGCTATCCGGCAGTCGCAACGGCCGGCCGACCGTGACCGCGCCGCGCTCGACAAGAAATCTCTCCGCCTGCTTGCGCCGGCCAGACTGCGCGGCAAGCACTCTGCCGAGCGAAACACCGCTCCCGCCACGCACCGGCAAATCACGAGCACTTCCGGCTGCCACCACACTCCCCGGTAGCAATTGCTTCTCAAAGCGCAACGGCAAAGCCTCCGCTGCCTTCTTGGCAAACGGATCAGGGAAGCTCGAAGCCATCCCGAGCAATGTCGAATCGACCACCAGATCCGCGTCACGCTTGTTGATGCGCACTTCGCCGCGATAAGACGTCGCGCCGGACAGGTTCGCCAGTATCGGTGAAGCAAACTGTTTGCGTAATTGCTCGACCGTAATCGAGCCATTGGCGGTGATCAGAACCTTTCCGTCTTTTTGCGACCCGCCTTTGATCTTGAGCGGCCCGCCGAAGAGCGTGGCGCTAATCTCGGGGACGCGCAAATCGCTTTCCGAAAACTGCACACTCCCATTCACCTGCTTGAACCCGGGCAAACCGGGATCCACTTTTATTTCGTTGCCAACCATCTTGAAAGTGCCATTGACCTTCGAGTCACCAAGCTTTTCCTCGTCTAGCGGAATAACAAGATCGAGATCCAGCTTACCCTCCCCGAGCGCGCGCATATCCGCAGTAAAGTGATCAATACGCGCGCCGACCGGGCTCTGCTCAATGAACTTGAAAAATTCCGAGGTTGGACCGGAAGCCTTGCCTTTGACGTACAGCGTCGAAACCGGTTTGTCGAAATCGGGAATTTCAACATGCGTATCACTCAGTTGCGCGCCCAGAATGCCGCCCTTGTGCGCCAACAGGGTCATGCCGTTGCCTTCGAAACGCAAGTCCCCGTCTATCCTTTCAATACGCGGCCAGCCAATGCTGTAATCAAGCACCACATCCTTGGCCTTGACGGTGACGAGAAACTGGCCTTTGCTCTTGTCAAGGAAAGGAAAATCGTTCAAATCGCCCTTGAGGATCAGCTTTGCCTCCACAGCATGCCCGGAAATCAACGAATCGCGCAACCAGAAGCGGGCGCCCTCGCCAACCGCATGCGGCATGTAGCGCCACACTGCGCGCGCATCGGCATGCGTCAATGCGGCAGTGAGGTCAACACTGCCGGGGCCTTCGCCAGTATGACGGTATGTACCTTGCGCCGAACCCACAACTTGCGGACCGGAAAATTCCGCCCGCGCCAATTTGGCCTCAAGAACGCCCTTGTTCAATGTCCACTTCGCTTGCGCGCTAAGCGAATCAAGCCGGGTCACGGATTCCGGAAACACCGTCGGCAAATCGACCGTCGTTTTTTGCGATTTGAGGCTCACTGCCCCAGCCGTTTCACTGGCTTCAAACGTCCCCGACAAGCCGGTGAAACCAGGGAAATTCTCATGCGCCTTGAGCGCCAGCGCATCAAACGATGCCTTCAAGGAATACGTCTGCAAACGCTCAGCATCGCCTTTCCACTTGGCACTCAAACCGCTCACCCGGCCGCGCGGCGCAAACTCGTCAAGCAACTGACGCGACCTCGCGTCAAACGGCATATATCCCGCCAACCCGGCGAGCGCAGCCAAGTCGATCAGGCTGGCACTGGCACTCCCACGGCCACCCTTGCCATCAAGCGCGGGCTTCCATTCCACATAAAAGTCGGTGGCCTCAACACGTATTGGCGGGATGGCTTCCGGCTTTTCTGCCTCGGACGCCTCATCGGGCGCTTCCACTTCAGCGGGTGAAACTGCTTCCGTCTCCAGGGCCACCTGCCGTCCGGCCAACACGAAACCGGCATCCGGAAAGCTGGCCTCCAGACGGCCTGACATGTGTTCAAGCTCGAGCATCGGCAAATCAGGCGCCAGGCGCAGGTTGACGTCTTGCAAAACGATATCCGTCGTAAGGTCGCGCACCTTGCCGTCGTTAAAACCCAACCAGAGGCGCACCCCACCTCGCCCCTGCGGGAGTGCCACAGGGTAATCCACCCACTGCCGCCAGATCGCCAGATCGGTGTAATCAAGTTCGGCATACGCCTTGCCGGACCACGACTTGATCTGCTCAAGGTCGCGCCCGACCAGGTCACCCCGAATGTCGATCCGCGAGGCCAATCCTTGCGGCGGCAAAGCCGTCAGGCCAAAGCGGTGGCGCTTACCGCTGTTGTCCAGCGCAAAATCGAGGTCTTCAAGAATTAGCGCCGGAGCGCCGCGCAACTCATCCTCCCAGACCACCGTCGCGCCGCGAATGCGAATCCGCTTCTGGGCCAGAATCCAGTCCGAAACATCCGTATTGCTCGCTTGCAGGTCGACGGGAATTCCGGCAACCGAAAACACCCCGCTCTGATCGCGCCGGACGTGCAAAGTCGGCTCGTCTATGCGCAACAGGCTCAAGGTCAACTGCGACCTTGGTACTGACCACCAGGACAGAATCGCTTCGACGCTTGAAAAGGATACCGCTGGCTGCCCTTGCGCATTGGCAATCCGTACGTCAAGCAAGGTCAAATCCGGATTGACGCCATCCCAGGAAGCCTCGATCTTGCCGATACTCACACTCTGCCCGAGCTCCTGACTCGCCAGACGCTCGATATCAGCCCGATAGTCTTCGATATGCGGCAGAACGAGGTAACGCAAGCCGAGCACAGCCAGAACAAAACCGAAATAAAGCAGACAGGAGGCCCACGCGAGAGGCCCCCAGATACGACGCAAGGCGCGTCTCACCGTCGAAAAGCGCAAAGCGCCTAGCCGTCTGGCCAACGACCTGTGCGACGAATCCGCGTGCGTCATAAGCCGGGTACCCGTAGAAGACTTTGCCAATTATCGAAAAGCGTCACTAGAATGGCGTAATACCTGAAAATCAATCGAGGCATCCATTGTAACGGCTTTGACCAAGCGAGCCACGCAGAACAGAAGCCAGTAATCCACCGCAAAGCTGTAGATGCACAGGGATCAGACAGAGAAAAAGAGTTTCCCTGCAACAAAACCAAGGAACAACCGTTCTATTGCTGCTTGACTCAGTTTTTGACAGACTCCTCAGCGCTTTCTCCGTGCCTCCGTGCCTCTGTGGCGGACTTTGATTGTTGACGCGAGCCCCCTGAAACCAAACCTCTTTGCAACGCTCAAGACCTTAATGACCGACCTTACCGATAATCCGTACCCGGCAACATGGCAAGCGCCCCTCAGACACAGCCGCTATCTGCGGCAATTGCTCGAAGCGCACCCGGAAATTGCCGACTGGCTGAAAAAATACGCCAGCGCACCTTTCAACCTCGAGTTGATGCGCGAGTTTCTCGAAACACCCGCTCCAGCCACGGAAGACGAACTCAAACAGGCGCTACGCCGCTTGCGGCAGCGTGTCATGGCCACGCTCATCGTGCGTGACCTTGGCGGCCAAGCACCGCTTGCCGAAGTCGTCGAGACCATGACCCGGCTCGCCGAGATCACGACCAACTTCGCTGCATGCTTCATCCATCGACAACTCGCCACCCAGTTTGGCGAACCGCTCGACGCGCAAGGGCAAGCGCAGCGCTTGCTGATCGTCGGCATGGGCAAACTCGGCGGCCGCGAGCTTAACGTTTCTTCCGATGTCGACTACATCTTCATCTACCCGGAAGACGGCGAAACCGCGGGTTCGCCAGAAGGTGGTCGTAGAATCGATGCCTACAACTTCTTTACTCGCCTCGGCAAGCGCCTGATCGCCGTGTTGAACGAAGTCACCAGCGACGGCCAAGTCTTCCGCGTCGACATGCGTCTGCGCCCCTATGGGGACTCAGGACCGCTCACCTGCTCGCTCCTCTCGCTGGAAAACTACTTCGTCACGCAAGGCCGTGAATGGGAACGCTACGCCTGGATCAAGGCGCGCGTAATGAACGACGGCGACAATCTGCAAGCGCACTGGGCGGTTGCCCTGAAAGCCATCGCGCGGCCCTTCATCTTCCGCAAGTACCTCGATTTTGGTGCGATCAATGCCATGCGCGACCTGCACGCGCAAATCCGCCGCGAAGTTACGCGCAAGGACATGGCCGACCACATCAAGCTCGGCCCCGGCGGAATCCGGGAAATCGAGTTCATGGCGCAGGTCTTCCAGCTCATTCGCGGCGGTCGCGATCCGGCGCTGCAAGTCCAGCCTACGCTCAAGGTGCTGCCCCTACTCGTTGAACGCCGCCTGATTCCGCCCGAGACGGAAGCCGAATTGATCGAAGCCTACGAGTTCCTGCGCCGCCTCGAACACCGCCTGCAATACGTCAACGACGCGCAAACCCACATGCTGCCGACGCCTGACGACGAGCGGGCGCTGATCGCCGAATCCATGGGCTTTGTCGGCTGGCCGGCGCTACTTGACGTGCTCGACCGGCATCGCCAACGTGTCGCCAAGCACTTTGACGAAATATTTTCCGAACCTGAAGCCGGCGTGCATCCACTGGCCGGCCTGTGGCTCGAGCAAATCGATGGCGACGACGCGCGGGAAACACTTTCCAACCTGGGTTTTCACCAACCGCAAGCGATGCTTGAACGGCTCAAAGGCTTTCGCCAAAGTGGCAAATATCAGCAATTACCGGCGCAAATCCGCGAGCGCCTCGACGCACTCGGCCCGCGCCTGATCGATGCCGTTGCCGCAACACCGACGCCGGACCTTACCTGGCAACGCGGCCTCGACTTTTTTGAAACGATCACCCGGCGCGGCGCCTATCTCGCGCTGCTGCAACAGTACCCGCAAGCCCTGCGCAAAGTCGCCGAGATCATTGGCAGCTCAGCTTGGGCTGCCGACTACCTGACCCGTCATCCGATCCTGCTCGACGAAATCCTGAGTCCACGCCTTTACGAAACCGCAACCGATTGGGACGAATTTCGTGCCAACTGCCAGCAGCGGCTGGCCGAAGTTGCCGGTGATACCGAACGCGAAATGGACATCCTGCGCGAAGCCCATCATGCGCAGGTTTTCCGCCTACTGGCGCAAGACATCGCCGGCATGCAAACCGTTGAGCGGCTCGCCGACCATCTCAGCCAGCTCGCCGATATCCTCGTGCAAACATCGCTCGACCTGTGCTGGAGGCAGCTAAAAACCCGCCACCCGCAACCCGAACAAGCGCCCAAATTTGCCGTCATCGCCTACGGCAAGCTCGGCGGCAAGGAACTCGCCTACGGCTCTGACCTCGACCTCGTTTTCCTGCACGACGATCCGACGCCAGATATCAGCGCACTCTACGCCCGTCTCGGCCAGCGCCTGAGCACCTGGATGTCGAGCCAGACCTCGGCCGGCATCCTCTTCGAAACCGACCTGCGCCTGCGCCCCAATGGCGATTCGGGCATGCTGGTCAATTCCATCGAGGCCTTCCGCGACTACCAGCTCAAAAACGCCTGGTCCTGGGAACACCAGGCGCTCACCCGCGCCCGCTTTTGCGCCGGCGACCCCGAGGTCGGCGCGCAATTTGAAGCCATCCGCATTGAAATCCTGCAACAGAAGCGCGACCTCGCAAAACTCAGGGAAGACGTACTGACCATGCGCCAACGCATGCTCGACGCTCACGCCTCGAACAGCGAAGAACAGTTCGACATCAAACAAGACCCCGGCGGATTGGTCGACGTCGAGTTCATCGTGCAATACCTGGTGCTCGGCCACGCCCACGGACACGAACGGCTATGCGGCAACCTCGGCAATATCGCCCTGCTTGGCATTGCTGCCGAACTTAAGCTCATCCCGCAAACGCTCGCCGACCCGGTACGCAACATCTACCGCGAATTCCGCCGCATGCAGCACGCCTTCCGCCTCAACGGCATCCGCGGCGCCCGCGTTGAGCGCGACGCCTATCTGCAACAGATCGACGCGGTGAAAGCGCTGTGGGCGTTTGTTTTTGACTAGAAAATGGCAATGGGCGCCGCTCAGTGCGCCCAAACGCCAAAAGTCATTTCTTCAAACTATCGCGGATCTCACGTAGCAACAGGATGTCTTCTGCCGTTGCGGCTGGCTCGGGCGCGGTCGGCGGGGCTACTTTCCGCAGTTTATTGACCTGCTTGACCATCATGAAAATGATGAAGGCAAGGATGATGAAATTTACCAGGATGGTAACGAAATTCCCGTAAGCGAAAATCGGCACTTGTGCCTTTTTCAGTGCGGCAAAGGTCATCTCTGTCCCTTCCGGCACCTTGCCCAATACCACGAACATGCCGGAGAAATCAAGCTTGCCGCCCATCACCCAGGCGATCAGCGGCATGATCAGATCGCCGACAATCGAATCGACAATCTTGCCAAAAGCGCCGCCAATGATCACGCCAACGGCGAGATCCATGACGTTACCCTTCATCGCAAACTCTTTGAACTCCTGAATTACTCGCATGCTTGCTCCTTGATGTTGTGTTGTTTAACTACGCAAAACACTTAACAATCAAATATGCCGCAACTTCTCACCAGCAGCAATCAGGGTTGAATCCTGTTTGGCAAAACAGAAACGGATTACCTGATGATCGCGCCCATCCGGATAAAACACGGAAACGGGGATAACCGCCACACCGACTTCACGCGTCAGCCAGATGGCAAACTCGCGGTCGGGCAGATCGGAAATCGCGTTGTAGCGCGCCGACTGGAAGTAGGTCCCGCGACACGGCAACAGTTCGAACTTCGAACCCTTCAATTGCTCGCGGAAGAAATCCCGCTTTTCCTGATAGAAAGCCGAGAGCGCCTGATGCCGCGAAGCATCGCGCATGTACTCGGCGATCCCGAGCTGACACGGCGTATTAACGGAAAACACGTTGAACTGATGCACCTTGCGGTACTCGGCCGTTATCTCCGCCGGGCCGACGACGTAGCCGATTTTCCAGCCGGTGATGTGGTAAGTCTTACCAAACGAGGAAATAACCAGACTGCGTGCAGCAAGTTCTGGATGGGCGATTACACTGGCGTGCTGCAAGCCGTCGAAAATGATGTGCTCGTACACCTCGTCGGACAAGACGACGATGTTGGTGTCGCGCGTCAGCTCGGCCAGCTTGTCGAGATCGTCAGCGTCGAGCACGCTGCCCGTCGGGTTATGCGGCGAGTTGATGACGATCATGCGCGTGCGCGGCGAAATAAGCGTCCGCACCTGATCCCAGTCTGGCTTGTAGTCAGGAAAGTGAAGATCGGAACTGACGACTTTGCCGCCCGCCGTCTCAATCGCCGGCAGATAGCTGTCGTAGCAGGGTGCAAAGATAATCACTTCGTCGCCCGGCCGCACGAAGGCCGCAAAGGCGGTAAACAAGGCCTGCGTGGCGCCGGCGGTCACCGTAACCTCCTGCTCGACATCGTAACGCACGCCATAGATCGATTCGACCTTATCGACGATCGCCGCGCGCAGTTCCGGCGTCCCCGCCATTGGCGGATACTGGTTGCGCCCGGCGCTCATGGCCTTGTGGGCTGCCTCAAACAGAGCTGGATCAGCCTGAAAATCAGGAAATCCCTGTGACAGGTTGATCGCCCCGCAATCCGTCGCCAGCTTGGACATCACGGTAAAAATGGTCGTCCCGACATTGGGAAACTTCGAGTCAATTTTCAAATTCTGATTTTTGTTCATTCGGTTTCTCTCACCTTGCTCCGACGATTCCGGACAGAACCGCGGGATTTTATTATTCAACCAAAAAAGCAGTTAAGCACCACGCAATAAAAACAAGCTTTACGTCCCCACGATGAACAACGCCCGTGTGAACGGGCGTTGTCTTGGTTCAAGCTAAACGGCCATTGATGAAACTTACGCCCGCAGTGCGGCGAGAACCTCATCGAGCATTTTCTTGGCATCGCCAAACAACATGCGGTTGTTTTCCTTGTAGAACAGCGGATTATCAACCCCTGCGTAACCGGAAGCCATACTGCGCTTCATGACGATCGAGGTTTTGGCCTTCCAGACTTCGAGGACCGGCATGCCGGCAATCGGGCTGGTCGGATCCTCCTGAGCCGCCGGATTCACGATGTCGTTAGCGCCAATGATCATGGCGACGTCGGTTTGCGGGAAGTCCTCATTGAGTTCATCCATCTCAAACACGATGTCGTAGGGCACCTTGGCTTCGGCCAACAGGACGTTCATATGCCCTGGCATACGACCGGCTACCGGATGGATGCCAAAGCGCACATTGACGCCCGCTGCACGCAGGTGTTCGGTAATCTCGTGCACCGTATGCTGTGCTTGAGCCACCGCCATGCCATAGCCCGGAACGATGATCACGTTCTTCGCATCCCGCAGCAGTTCGGCGGTTTCAGCGGCCGAGACCGGCGTCACTTCGCCAACCGGCTCACTGCCATCGGCAGGCTTTGCCGGTGCGCCGCCATCCGAACCAAAACCGCCGGCGATGACGCTGAGGAAGTTGCGGTTCATGGCGCTGCACATGATGTAGGACAGAATCGCACCGCTCGAACCGACCAATGCCCCGGTCACAATCAACAGGTCATTACTGAGCATGAAGCCCGTCGCTGCTGCCGCCCAACCTGAGTAGCTGTTAAGCATCGAAACCACCACCGGCATATCGGCGCCGCCAATGGCCATGACCATATGAATACCGAAAAGCAGGGAAATGACTGTCATCACGATCAATGGCGTCATGCCATCGGTGATCGTTTCAGCATGAACGAATTCACGACCGAAATAAAGGACGATCAACAAACCGATCAGGTTGATGAAATGCCGCCCCGGCATCATCAAGGGCTTGCCGCCGATCTTGCCGGACAGTTTGCCGAAAGCGATGAGCGAGCCGGAGAAGGTGACCGCACCGATCAGGATGCCAACGTAGATTTCCACTTCGTGGATGACCTTTTCAGCGCCTTCGAAGGCAATCGATGGGTCCACGTAACTGGCGAAACCAACCAGGCACGCTGCCAGACCAACAAGGCTGTGCATCAGCGCGACCAGTTCAGGCATCTGCGTCATCTGCACCTTTTTGGCGGCATACAAACCGATCGAAGCGCCAACCACCATGGCGCCGACGATCCAGGGAATACCCGCAGTGCCGACACGGACACCGAAAACCGTGGCCAGCACAGCAATAGCCATGCCGACAACCCCGTACATATTGCCCCGGCGTGCTGTTTCCTGATTGGACAAGCCGCCCAAACAAAGAATGAAAAGAATGGCTGCTCCGAGGTAGGAGACCATTGAAAGACCTGCTGACATAGTGTTATCTCCCTTACTTGCGGAACATTTCCAGCATGCGCCGGGTTACGGCGAAACCGCCGAACATGTTGATAGTAGCCAGAACGATGGCGGCAATAGCCAGCCAGCGAATCACGCCATCAGGACGCGCGAGGCCTTCGGCCAACGGCGGTGCAATCTGCACCAGCGCACCGATGGCGATAATGCTACTGACCGCATTAGTCACGCGCATCAGCGGCGTATGCAGCGATGGTTTGACGTTCCAGACCACCATGTAGCCGATGAAACAGGCCAGCACAAAGACCGTGAAGTGTCCAAGGAAAGCTGCCGGCGCGTAGGCTCCGACCAAAGCAAAGAGAATCGCACCGATACCAAAGACCACGGCCATCTTGCTCACCGACATCGGCTCACCACCGCCGTGCCCGTGCGCCGACTTCTTGGCAGCAACAGGAACCTCAGCAGACGGCTTGGCCGCCGGGGCGGCCGCAACCTTGATCGGCGGGGCCGGCCAAGTGATGCTACCTTCCTTGACGACCGTCAGGCCTCGGATGGCGTCGTCTTCCATGTTGACATTGATAATGCCGTCCTTGGTTTTGCACAGCTCTTCGGTCAGACGGAGCAGATTATTGGAGTACAAGGTCGAAGACTGCTTGGCCAAGCGACTCGTCAAATCGGTGTAACCGACAATGGTCACGCCATGCCGCTCCACAACCTCGCCAGGGACGGTCAGTTCGCAGTTGCCGCCTTGCTCGGCGGCCATATCGACGATGACGCTGCCCGGTTTCATGCTATCGACCATTTCCGCCGTAATCAGCTTCGGCGCGGGCTTGCCAGGAATCAACGCGGTCGTAATGATGATGTCGACTTCCTTGGCCTGCTTGGCGTACATCTCGCGCTGAGCCTTTTGGAAGCCTTCACTCATCACCTTGGCGTAACCACCACCACCGGAACCTTCTTCTTCGTAATCCACCTTGACAAATTCGCCACCGAGCGACTTGACCTGATCGGCCACCTCGGCACGCGTATCGTTAGCGCGCACGATAGCGCCAAGGCTCGCTGCCGTACCCAGAGCGGCCAGACCAGCCACGCCGGCACCGGCGATAAAGACCTTAGCTGGAGGAACCTTGCCAGCAGCGGTCATCTGACCGTTGAAGAAACGGCCAAACGCATTGGCCGCTTCGATCACGGCGCGATAGCCGCTGATGCCGGCCATCGACGTCAAAGCATCCATTTTCTGCGCACGGGAGAGTTGGCGTGGCAAGGAATCAATGGCCAGAACCGTTACTTTTCTGTCGGCCAGTTGCTGCATCAATTCCGGGTGTTGTGCCGGCCAGATAAAGCTGATCAGGGTAGCGCCTTCGCGCAGCAGGCTGACTTCCTCAGTCGTCGGAACACGCACCTTGAAAATGATATCGGAAGAGGACCACAGCTTAGCCGCATCTTCAATAATTTCCGCACCAACGGCAAGGTAAGTCTTGTCACTGAAATGCGCCTCAGCACCCGCGTTGGATTCAACGGCGACCTTGAACCCCAACTTGATCAGCTTTTCAACGACGTCGGGAACGGTCGCAACGCGTTTCTCCCCCGCGAAGACCTCCCTCGGTACTCCAATAGTCAGTGGCATGCAGTTCTCCATAACTCGTTTTATACAGCAAAAATTGGCCCGCATCGCAAGCGGCTAGAAGGCCACAAACCATGCAGATCGGAACCTCTCAAACCGCGCAAGAACCTTGCGCGACAGAAAAGCGAACTTATTATCTTTAGAATAATCCCCGACTCCGCAAAAAACAGAGTGGGTTTCGCATCACAGGCGGCCCATTGGGAAATTTGTCCACTTTACCATGTCGCCGCGCCTCTTAGAAGCGCATTAGCATCCTCACTTCTACTCCCTCAGGCGGGTTTTAGAACACAGGTTTGCGATTTAGTTCGCCATTAATTTGCTGAATTATTCGTTTATCCTCTGTTCATTTGACCGATGGTTTTTTGCAGATATACTCATAGCCGCCCAATGCTTCACCGAAGCGGACTGAGGGCTTTTTTTCCAGACGTCTGCTTATTGGCATTGCCAACATCGAATGCCATCATTTCGTGAGGATCAAGCGTGATGGATTTCGCTGCACCTGAACGGCAAGGGCTTTACAACCCGGCCAACGAGCACGACGCCTGCGGGGTCGGTTTCATCGCGCACATCAAGGGGCAGAAAAGCCACTCGATCGTGCAGCAAGGCCTGCAAATCCTGAAGAACCTGAACCATCGCGGCGCAGTTGGCGCAGATCCGCTGATGGGCGATGGCGCCGGCATCCTGATCCAAATACCCGACGAGTTCCTGCGGGAAGAAATGGCGCAGCAGGGCGTTACGCTGCCACGCGCCGGCGACTACGGAATCGGCATGCTCTTCCTGCCCAAGGAATCGGCATCACGCCTGGCTTGCCAGGAGGAAATTGAGCGCGCAGTACGCTCCGAAGGGCAAATCGTGCTCGGCTGGCGTGATGTCCCCATCGATCGCGAAATGCCCATGTCGCCGGCCGTGCGCCAGCGCGAGCCGGTGATCCGGCAGATATTCATCGGGCGCGGCCCCAACGTGATGGTGACCGATGCCCTCGAACGAAAGCTCTACGTCATCCGCCGCCGAGCCGCCAATGCCATCCGCGCACTCGGGCTCGAACACGGCAAGGAATTCTACCAACCGTCGATGTCGGCGCGAACCATCGTTTACAAAGGCCTGCTGCTCGCCCATCAGGTCGGCGATTACTACCTTGACCTGAAAGACTCGCGCTGCGTCTCAGCTCTGGCCATGGTGCACCAGCGTTTTTCAACCAACACCTTCCCGACTTGGCCGTTGGCCCACCCCTTCCGCTTGATCGCGCACAACGGCGAGATCAACACCTTACGCGGCAACTACAACTGGATGCGCGCCCGCGAAAAAGGCACCTCATCGCCGCTTTTAGGTGCGGATCTGGACAAGATCTGGCCGCTCATCTACCCGAACCAGTCCGATACCGCCTCGTTCGACAACGCGCTCGAATTGCTGGTCATGGGCGGTTATTCGCTGGCGCATGCGATGACCCTACTGATCCCGGAAGCCTGGGAATCGCATACGCTGATGGACAAAAAACGACGCGCTTTCTATGAGTATCACGCGGCGATGATGGAACCCTGGGATGGCCCTGCGGCCATTGCCTTTACCGATGGTCGCCAGATCGGCGCAACGCTTGACCGCAACGGCTTGCGCCCGGCGCGCTATCTAGTCACGCGTGACGATCTCGTGGTCATGGCCTCCGAATCCGGCGTACTACCGATCGCGGAAGAAAACATCGTCAAAAAATGGCTCCTGCAACCGGGCAAGATGTTCCTGATCGACCTTGATCAAGGCCGCATCATCGACGACCCTGAGCTCAAAGAAACACTCTCCCGGCAAAAGCCCTACGAAGACTGGATCGAGCGCATCAACATCAAGCTCGACGATCTGCCGCCGCCGCCCGACATTCCGGTTACGCAATACGCTGCATCGCTACTCGACCGCCAACAAGCCTTTGGCTACAGCCAGGAAGACATTAAATTCGTTCTGGAACCCCTCGCAAAAGCAGGGGAGGAAGCCACGGGTTCGATGGGCAATGATGCGCCGCTGGCCGTACTGTCAAGCAAGACAAAATCTCTGTTCAACTATTTCCGCCAGCTGTTCGCGCAGGTAACCAACCCGCCAATTGACCCGATCCGTGAGCAGATGGTCATGTCGCTTGTGTCCTTCATCGGCCCAAAGCCCAATCTGCTCGGCATCAATGAAATCAACCCGCCCTACCGACTGGAAGTCTCGCAACCCGTGCTGACCTGCACCGACATGGCCAAGCTGCGCTGCATCGACCGCTATACGGACAACAAGCTGCACACCGGCGAGCTCGACATTTGTTACCCGCTGGCCTGGGGTAGCGAAGGCGTAGAAGCGCGGCTCGCCTCCTTATGCGCCGAAGCGGAAGATGCTGTACATCGCGGCTGCGGGCTGCTCATTGTCTCCGACCGCAAACTGGATCAGGAACACGTCGCCATCCCTGCCCTGCTCGCCACCTCGGCCGTACACCAGCACCTGGTCACCAAAGGCTTGCGCACACGAGTCGGCCTCGTCGTTGAAACCGGCTCGGCACGGGAAACCCACCACTTTGCGCTGCTCGCCGGCTACGGCGCCGAGGCAGTACACCCTTATCTCGCGCTCGAAACCCTGCAAAAATTGGTCGGCGACGACGAAAACGCGCAAACAGAGGCTAACAAACATTACGTCAAGGGCATTGGCAAAGGCTTGCTCAAAGTCATGTCGAAAATGGGCATTTCGACCTACATGTCCTACACCGGCGCGCAGATCTTCGAAGCCATCGGCCTGCAAAAGAAGATGGTCGATAAATACTTCACCGGCACCTCGACGCAAATTGAGGGACTCAGCGTTTTTGAAGTCATGGAAGAAGCCATTTCACTGCACAAACAGGCCTTTAGCAACGACCCCGTCCTAGCCAACATGCTTGACGCTGGCGGTGAATACGCCTTCCGTGTGCGCGGCGAAGAGCACATGTGGACACCGGATTCCATCGCCAAGCTGCAGCACGCCACCCGCTCCGGAAAATACGAAACCTACAAGGAATACGCCAAGCTAATCAATGATCAAACGCGACGCCACATGACCCTGCGCGGGCTGTTCGAGCTTAATCCGACCGGTCCGGCAATCCCGCTTGAAGAAGTGGAGCCCGCCAAGGAAATCGTCAAACGCTTTGTCACCGGCGCCATGTCGCTCGGCTCTATTTCAACCGAAGCGCACACCACCTTGGCCATTGCCATGAACCGCATCGGCGGCAAATCCAATACCGGAGAAGGCGGCGAAGACCCGGCACGCTTCACGCCCGCCAAGGCCGGCCAGATGGTCTCCGACGTCATCGGCAAGGGGCGCATCGAGCGCGACTTACCCCTAAAAAAGGGCGACAGCCTGCGCTCGGCGATAAAACAGGTCGCCTCCGGTCGCTTTGGCGTCACCAATGAGTACCTGGTCAATGCCGACCAGCTCCAAATCAAGATGGCGCAAGGCGCAAAACCAGGTGAAGGCGGGCAATTGCCGGGCCACAAAGTCTCGGAGTACATCGGCTTTTTGCGTCATTCGGTGCCGGGGGTCGGGCTGGTATCGCCACCGCCGCACCACGACATCTACTCGATTGAGGATCTTGCACAGCTGATTCACGACCTTAAGAGCACTAACGCCAAGGCCTCGATCAGCGTCAAACTGGTTTCCGAAGTGGGCGTCGGCACGATCGCCGCCGGTGTCACGAAAGCCAAAGCCGACCACCTTGTCATCGCTGGCCACGACGGCGGTACAGGAGCTAGCCCGCTGTCATCGGTCAAGCACACCGGAGCGCCCTGGGAAATGGGTCTGGCCGAGGCACAACAGACGCTGGTGCTCAACCGCCTGCGTGGCCGCGTGCGGATTCAGGCGGATGGCCAGATGAAAACCGGTCGCGACGTGCTGATCGCCGCGCTGCTTGGCGCTGACGAAATGGGTTTTGCCACCGCCCCGCTGGTTGTGCAAGGCTGCATCATGATGCGCAAGTGCCACCTCAACACCTGCCCGGTCGGCGTCGCAACTCAGGACCCGGTCTTGCGCCGCAGGTTCTCCGGACAACCCGAACACGTCGTCAATTATTTCTTCTTTGTTGCCGAAGAACTACGCGAATTGATGGCACAAATCGGCATCCGCAAATTCGACGAACTGATCGGACGCAGCGACCTGCTCGACATGCGTAAGGGAATCGAACACTGGAAAGCCAAGGGGCTCGACTACAGCCGCATTTTTCATCGCCCGAAGTTGCAGCCCGGCGAACCGGTTTTGCATTGCGAAACTCAGGATCACGGGCTAAGCAATACGCTCGACAACACGCTGATCGAGGAGGCCAAGCCAGCACTCGACAAAGGGAAGAAGGTGGTCATCAAGCTGCCGGTTAGCAATACCGATCGCACCGTCGGCGCCATGCTTTCCGGCCGGATTGCCGAAAAATACGGTTATGCCGGCCTGGCCGATGGCACCATCGGCATCTCTCTGAATGGCACGGCCGGACAAAGTTTTGGCGCCTTCCTTGCCCGTGGCGTGACGCTCGAATTGATTGGACAAGGCAACGATTACGTTGGCAAAGGCCTGTCCGGCGGGCGCATCATCGTTCGCCCGCACCCCGACTTTCCCGGCGACACAGCCTGCAATATCATCGTCGGCAATACCGTCCTCTACGGCGCCACGGAAGGCGAAGCGTTTCTTGCCGGCGTCGCTGGCGAACGCTTTGCAGTGCGCAATTCCGGCGCAACGGCCGTCGTCGAAGGCGTTGGCGATCACGGCTGCGAATACATGACCGGCGGCACCGTCGTTGTTCTGGGCTCGACGGGACGTAACTTCGCAGCCGGCATGTCTGGCGGCGTTGCTTATGTTCTCGATGATAAAGGCGACTTCGAAGCGCACTGCAACACGGCGCAAGTGGCTCTGGGGCCCATCGAAGAAGATATCGCGGAACACAAAGGAACGGGCAGCGCAAACATTCCCGAGCGCAGCGGGAAATTCGACGCCCGCCACCTCGGCATGGCCGACGAAGTCTTGCTCAAGAACCTGATCGAAAAACACGCCAAGCTCACCGGCAGCACACACGCCAGGAAAATTCTCGACAACTGGGCAAATGCCCGTAGCCGCTTTGTCAAAGTCATGCCACACGAATACCGGCGCGCACTGGCTGAAATCGGCGAACGCGCGCGACGCCTGGCCGAACAGGAACAAGAGGAGGCAGGCTAAATGGGCAAACCCACTGGCTTCATGGAACGTCAACGCCTGTCGGAAGCCTACGAGCCTGCCGAAGCACGCCTGAAACACTGCCGTGAATTCGTCGCCACGCTCAACGACGAGCAAACCGGCATCCAGGGCTCGCGCTGCATGGATTGCGGCGTTCCTTTCTGCAGCAACGGCTGCCCGGTCAACAACGTCATTCCCGACTGGAACGACCTCGTCTACCGCGGCAACTGGAAGCAGGCACTAACCGTCCTGCACTCAACCAACAACTTTCCGGAATTTACCGGGCGCATCTGCCCCGCCCCCTGTGAAGCGGCTTGCACGCTCAACATCAACGATGAGCCGGTGGGCATCAAGTCGATTGAGCGCGCGATCATCGACAAGGGCTGGCAAATGGGCTGGGTCACACCGCAGCGGGCAAAAGTCAAAACTGGCAAAAAGGTCGCCATCGTCGGCTCCGGCCCCGCCGGGCTGGCTGCTGCGCAACAACTGGCACGTTCTGGTCACGAGGTCACTGTATTCGAGAAAAATAGCCGCCCCGGTGGCCTGCTCGCTTACGGTATCCCTGACTTCAAGCTGGATAAATCGCTGATTTTTCGCCGTGTACAGCAGATGGAGGCCGAAGGCGTCGTTTTCCGAACAAATGTTCTGGTTGGCTGCCAGTCGCTGCCAACTGGCATCGCCAACGATTCGACTGAGTTCATTCCGGCCGAGCTGATCCGCAAGCAGTTTGACGCCGTAATCCTGGCCACCGGCGCGGAAGTACCGCGCGACTTGCCAATTCCCGGCCGCGAACTGAAAGGGGTTTACGCCGCACTCGAATTCCTGATCCCGCAAAACAGACAGGTCAGTGGCGGCAAAGCCAACCCGATCAACGCCAAGGGCAAGCACGTAATCGTCATCGGCGGCGGCGATACCGGTTCCGATTGCGTCGGCACCAGCTACCGGCACGGCGCGGCGTCGGTCACGCAATTCGAGGTCATGCCGCAACCGCCAGATGAGGAAGACAAGCCAATGACCTGGCCATACTGGCCGCTCAAGCTACGCACCTCGTCCTCGCATCTGGAAGGCAACACACAACGCTGCTTCGCCATTTCAACCAAAGAGTTCATTGGCGAAAAAGGCGTACTTAAATCACTCAAGACCGTCGATCTCGACTGGAAGGACGGAAAAATGAGCGATATCGCCGGCAGCGAACGGATTTTCGGGGCCGACCTCGTTTTCCTCGCCATGGGCTTCATCAGTCCGGTAGGGGGTCTGCTCGAAGCCTTTGATGTCAAAAAAGACGCCCGAGGCAATGCACACGCGACCACTGATGGTGCCGACTGCTACGCCACCAACGCCGCAGGTGTCTTCGCCGCCGGGGACACGCGGCGCGGACAATCACTAGTGGTCTGGGCAATTCGTGAAGGGCGCCAATGCGCACGGGCAGTCGATGAGTTTTTGATGGGATCTAGCACCCTGCCACGCTAAAAATTTGCTAATCGCTTTTTTCACCCTGTCGTGATCATCAAACGGGGGTTTTTCTTTGGCTTCGGACTCGGCTATGGCATAGTGGCGGCTGCTTAAATCGGGGAGCGCACAATGAATCCAGAACTACAAAAATCCTTGCAGGTCACCTCGCTGTCCAGCTCACTGGATAGCTACATGCTGGTCGTTTTCCTGATCATGATTGCCGCCGGCGTTCTCGGCGGCATCGCCAATTATTTTTTGAGTGACCGGCAAAACGATTCGGTGCGTGGCGATTGGGGCAAATTCCTGATTCTTGGCGTCATTGCAGCGCTAACCGTACCCTTGTTCCTGAATATGATTTCCAGCAACCTGCTGGAAGCCGCGCGAACCCGCCCGGTCGATTTCTTCGTCTTTGCCGGCTTCTGCCTGATCTACGTCGTTGCTTCGCGCAGATTTTTTGAGAACGTGGCCAATAAGCTGATGAATCAAATGGATCAAGTACGGCGTGAAATGGGGCAAATGAAGCAACAACGCCAAGACGCTCCCATTCTGCCAGTAGCGCCACGCGAAGAATCTGCACCGGCGCCAGAAATGCCCGCCCCCCCCAAATCAGAGGTGATCAAAGAATCGCTGTCCTACAACGATATCGAGATACTGAGAGCCTTGGCGGAAGATAGCTACGTTTACGGCAATCTTGTCGGCCTGACCGACAAAACCGGCTTGGCGCGGGATCTGGTCAGCACCCGACTGACCGTCATGAAAAACCTCGGCGTCATTGAAACCCGCATCAACGACAAAAACGTCCTGCACTGGTACGTCTCGCCCCGGGGCAAACAAATGCTTGGCGACGTCCTCTCCGGACAGGAAGATCGATAAGCCCCACCGTATTTCCACCCCGTTTCGAACTCCGCCACAACGAGCACCTCAAATGAATATAGTCATCCTCGCCGCAGGACAGGGAAAGCGTATGCATTCCAACCTGCCCAAAGTCCTGCATCCGCTAGCCGGAAAAGCCCTTGTTTCGCACGTTATCGATTGTGCGCGGCGACTCTCCCCGCAAACACTTTGTCTAGTCTACGGCCACGGCGGCGACGCCGTACGCAGCACGCTTGGCGCCCCCGACCTAGCTTGGGCACTGCAGGAACCGCAGCTCGGCACCGGCCACGCGGTGCAGCAGGCCTTGCCACACTTGAAAGGCGACGGCACGACGCTGATCCTTTATGGCGATGTGCCACTGATCCGCACCGAAACCTTGAAAACCCTGGTGCAGGCTGCCCATGGTGCGCTGGCCATCCTCACCGTCGAACTCGCAGACCCTACCGGCTACGGGCGCATCGTGCGCAACGAGGCCGGGCAAGTGGTGCGCATCGTCGAACAAAAGGACGCTTCCGCCGAAGAGCGCAACATCCGTGAAATCAACACCGGCATCATGGCCATGCCCACCGCGCGCCTCGGCGAATGGCTCAGCCGGCTGTCGAACAACAACGCGCAAAAAGAGTACTACCTGACGGACATCGTCAGCATGGCCGTCGCCGAAGGCCTGCCGATCCACACCACCCACCCAAAGAAGGAATGGGAAGTGGTCGGTGTCAACAACAAGGTGCAGCTTGCCGAGCTGGAACGCGTCGCACAGAGGGACAGCGCCGAGCAACTGATGGAGCTGGGCGTGCGCCTGGCCGACCCGGCGCGTCTCGACGTGCGCGGCGAACTGACCTGCGGGCGCGACGTTTTCATCGACGTCAACTGTGTCTTTGAAGGCAAGGTTGAACTCGAAGAAGCCGTCGAAGTTGGCCCCAACTGCGTCATCAAAAACGCCCGTATCGGCGCCGGAACACGGCTCGCCGCCTTTACGCACATCGAAGATGCGATCGTTGGGCCGGACGGCCAGATCGGCCCCTTCGCCCGCCTGCGCCCCGGCACAGAACTCGGCGCCGACGTGCATATCGGCAATTTCGTCGAAATCAAGAAAACCAAAATCGCCGCGCACTCGAAAGCCAATCATCTGGCCTACCTTGGCGATGCCATCATCGGCAGTCGAGTCAATGTGGGTGCCGGCACGATTACGTGCAACTACGATGGCGCCAACAAGTTCCAGACGATCATCGAGGATGACGCCTTCATCGGCTCGGATACCCAGCTTGTTGCGCCGGTCACCGTCGGGCGCGGTGCGACGCTGGGCGCCGGCACCACGCTGACCAAGGACGCCCCGCCGGACACGCTAACGCTGTCCAGGGCCAAGCAAGTATCCGTCACCGGCTGGAAGCGGCCGGTCAAAACCAAAAAGTGAGCTGAATCATGTGTGGCATTGTTGCTGCGGTCGCAGACCGAAATATCGTTCCCGTCCTTCTTGAAGGCTTGCGCAAGCTCGAATACCGGGGCTATGACTCGGCCGGGCTGGCGTTGATCAACGCCAGTGGCCTGCAGCGCCTGCGCGCCGTCGGGCGAGTCGCCGAACTCACCGCACAGGCTGATGAAACGGGGGCTGACGGCCACACCGGCATCGCCCATACACGCTGGGCAACGCATGGCATCCCCTGCGAACGCAACGCCCACCCGCACATCTCTGACGGTCTGGCGGTGGTGCACAATGGCATCATCGAGAACCACGAAGCCCTGCGCGAACGCCTGAAGGAAGAAGGTTACGTATTCACGTCGGACACCGACACCGAGGTCGTGGCGCACCTGATCGCCTCCGAACTCAAGAACACGCCGGATTTCTTTACTGCAGTGCGTGCTGCCGTTTTCCAGCTGCAGGGCGCCTACGCGCTGGCCGTGCTGCGCGAAAATGACCCGAGCCGCGTCGTCGTTGCCCGCGAAGGTGCACCCTTGCTGCTCGGGCTGGCCGATGAAGGCAACTACGCCGCTTCCGATGTCACCGCGCTACTGCAGGTCACACGCCGCATCGTCTACCTGGACAATGGTGACTGCGCCGAGGTGATGCGCGACAGCTATCGCATCACCCGCGTCGATGGCACGCCTGTCGAGCGCAAGGAAACCCGCTCGCAGCTTTCCGCCGACGCCGTCGAACTGGGCCAGTACCGCCATTTCATGCAGAAGGAAATCTTCGAACAGCCAGTGGCGCTGTCCAACACCCTCGAAATGCTTGGCACCGTGCGCAGCATCCAGCCCGGCCTGTTTGGCGCGCAAACCGAAGAAGTCATCAAGGATGTACAGCAGGTGCTGATCATTGCCTGCGGCACCAGCTTCCACGCGGGCCTCGTCGCCCGTTACTGGCTCGAAGAAATCGCCGGCATCCCATGCAACGTCGAAATGGCCAGTGAATACCGCTACCGCACCTCAGTGCCGAACCCGCGCACGCTGGTTGTCACCATTTCACAATCGGGCGAGACCGCCGACACCCTGGCTGCGCTGGCACACGCCAAATCACTCGGCATGACGCAGACGCTGAGTATCTGTAATGCTCCCGAGTCTTCGCTGGTGCGTGAGAGCGCGCTGCGCTTCATTACCCGCGCAGGTCCCGAAATTGGCGTAGCCTCAACCAAGGCTTTCACCACCCAGCTGGCCTCGCTCTACCTGCTGACGCTCATTTTCGCCAAATTGCGCGGGCGGCTGGGCGAAAAAACCGAAGCGGCCGAACTACAGGCTTTGCGCCACCTGCCAATCGCTGTCGGCAAGGTCCTTGAACTGGAACCACAAATTCGCGCCTGGGCCGAGCGCTTCTCGGCCAAACAGCACGCGCTCTTCCTCGGACGCGGGCGGCACTACCCGATCGCCATGGAGGGCGCGCTAAAACTCAAGGAAATCACTTACATCCACGCCGAGGCCTACGCTTCCGGGGAGCTGAAGCACGGCCCGCTGGCGCTCGTCGACAAAGACATGCCGGTCATCGCGGTAGCCCCGAACGACGCCCTGCTCGAGAAACTGAAGTCGAATCTACAGGAAGTCCGCGCCCGCGGTGGCGAGCTTTACGTATTCGCCGATGCCGATAGCGAAATACTCGCCTCAGACGGTATACATGTCATGCACCTGCCGGAACACTACGGGCAGCTTTCCGCATTACTGCACGTCATTCCCTTGCAGCTGCTCTCTTACCACGTTGCGCTAGTACGCGGGACGGACGTGGACAAACCGCGCAATCTGGCCAAGTCGGTAACGGTTGAGTAGTTTCATGTTTTCATCACTCTCAAGATCACTTAAGGCCCTTTTGATCCTGTGTTTTCGGTTTTGACCATTCGACGTAGGCTGATCCAAAACCTGATATTCATTGGCTTTCACCACAGGCTCTGTGGCACTCACAATCTCTGTTATTGAGCGATTTTATGCCTCCTGAAGCAACAACTGACGCCTTGGAAATAGCCACCGGCAGAAGGGCTGCCGACACAATAGCCTTGAAATTCAAAGAGGCCGATCTCAAATCGGCAGCTCAGTTGCAACATGCTTATGAAGAAGGCGAAATTGAGATTATTAATTTTGACCAGGTCACGCCGGGCGGCGATGTCGACGATCTTCAACAAGCAGCATTACCATCCACACCGTCCGCACCTGCACTCACGCGAGAACAGATAAAGGCACGGGTTCATCTGGCACAGTTCAAGCAGTCCTTTGAGTCTTTTGACCTTGTCAGCAACTTGCTTGTGGTTACCATGGCGGACATCAAGCGAGGCGACGTTATCGCCATAAAGACCATTGTCGGCACGATTTACCTGAACGTTTTGGATCGCATCAAGGGGATGGTGGCCGGTACTGGCGAAGCATTGTGCGAATGCCATTACGACCTCGGTGACAAATGCAATATGGTTCATACGGCAAGTGCTCAACTGCCCATCTGTACACGAACATTCACAATCACTAACTCGGATGGAGTCAAGCGTTGTGCCAACCGGCAACTGAAACTGATCACGGACGTAGCGCTTCCGGCACATGTCACAGAGATTCTTCACGAACGCTTTTTTGTCGGAATTTCAATCTACGCCAATCCGCAGCGGGAAAAACCTCGCCTCGTTGACCTTGGCCGCTGGCTTATCCGATCATCTCTCCGATTCAAAGCGATCATCGAGGCCAACAATCAATACGAGCGCGAAAAAAGGCTGAAAGATAAGAGCAATAACGCCAGCACCTGAAAGAAAACCGCTCGCCATAGCAAACAGCGGCCCGCCGCGCAGTTCTAATGAACTTTTCGCTCTACGCACTGTGCCCCCTCTATGGCTCTGAACCGACAACTGAGGTTTCTGCGGGGCCCTGACAATAAGGGGCAAAAGCCCGAAACATCTCACGCCCCATGAACAAACACGCACTTCAAGCAGTCGCCGCAACACTGCTCCTCGCCATTATTGCGGTTGTCGGCTTCAAGCTCGCGCCGCAGTTAAAACCTGCTGTCGATGTTCGCCTGCCCGTTTCGCCCTGCGACCCCGGACGACAGGCCTGTACGGCTCGACTACCGGACGGCGGCGAACTGACGTTCTCGATAAGCCCACGCCCGATCACCCCGTTACGGCCACTGAGCCTGGAGGTCACTCTGAAGGGTAGCCGTGCGCAAAAAGTTGAAGTCGACTTCGACGGCAGTGAAATGCGTATGGGCTACAATCGACCACAGCTTGACGGAGAGTCCCAACGATTCCTCGGACAAACCACCCTACCAGTCTGCATCACCGGAAACATGACCTGGGTAGCCACGGTTCTGCTCAGCGACGAAAATCAACGCAGCGCCATTCCATTCCACTTCAGCCTTGCAGCACGCTAAACCGAGATTTTCCATTAGCCCGAATCGAGAGAGTGGCTTGGAGAGAATTTAGCGGGCAAGTCGAATGAATTTGCGGCATCCCATAGGCCTTGCATCCATGTACGGTGTTGCATAGCCATAGCCAGATTCAAGATCGATTT